>Ga0209582_1001367_pt1 | contig 12024 bp, 7 predicted proteins | sample KloWWTmetKNB5Kit_FD_187176 | JGI IMG/M metagenome (GOLD analysis project Ga0209582, IMG submission 187176) | Active sludge microbial communities from Klosterneuburg, Austria, studying microevolution and ecology of nitrifiers - Klosterneuburg... | ecosystem: Engineered > WWTP > Aerobic digester >...
AGGTCGCCCGGCTCGGCTGCATGCGCGGCCTCGCTGAGCCGAGCGGGCGTGTCGGCTTCCGTGAAGACGCGTTTTGCGAACGCCGGGCTCACGCCCTGGTCGCTGGTGTTGCGCGGCATCATCACGCCCATGCTGCGATAGACCTCGCCCACGAAACCGCTGCAGTCGCGCCCGTTGTAGGCATGGCCCCAGCCGTAGCGCTCGCCGAGGAACTTGAAGGCCTGACGCAGGATGTTGCTGCGGGTCAGCGGCAGATAATCGGCGGCCGTGTCGGCATTCTTCTGCAACAAGGCCGGTGCGAAGCCGAGGCTGCCGTCGGCGGCGCGGGTCGGCAGTTCGATGACGTGGGCGGTGTAGGCGTGCTGGCCATTGACCGGCGTGTCGGCGGGCCAGCCCGTCCACAACGGAACGCGCACGCCCATGTCGAGTTGCAGCTCCGAGAGTGCCGGCGCCTCGCGGGTGAAGACGGTGCGTACGCTGGCGCCGGTGACGATGCGGTAAGGCGACTTGTCGACGTAGCCGAATACCTGTTCGGCCGTGCCGATGGCGACGGAGCGGGCCTCGATCCATGCCGCATAACTCGGACTGACCACGAACCACCAACGGCCGTCGGCGCTTGCGTGCGCGATCACGACAGGTGTGCCCGGAAATACGCCGCTTTCCTGGAAACGGTCGATGTCGGTGTCGTCGTCCGAGCGGAACACCCGCAAGCGGGTCGGCAAGCTACGCAGATCGGCGCGCTGCACGACGAGTCCGTAGCGGGTCGCCTGCACGGCGGGGATGGCATCCAGTTGCCGGTTGGCGAGAATGGCCTGCATTGCATCCGCCGACACCGGCTTGCCGTCGACGTCATGCAACGGCGACGACGGCGCATCGCCCAAACCTTCGATCCAGTCCTTGACCTGCTGCCGGTTCAAGCGGGACGGCAGTTTGCGCAGGTCATGCATCGACTCATCCTCGCGCATGAGCTTCGCGTTTTGCGCCTCGATCTCGCTGCGTCCGAGGATCACCTTATCGGCTTGGTCCTGGCGCGCAATCCAGAAATCGGCTGCCAGCTGCGCTTCGCTGACGCCGAGGACGCCGGGCAGCAGCACCGGCGGCGGCGCTTCGCGCGCGACCGCGGTCAGGGCAGCAAGGACGCACAGGGTTGCGAGCAGGTTTCGAAAGACGTTCATCAGGGGTGTGCCTTCAAGGAAGGGCCAGCTTCGACAGGATCGAGGCGACCACCAGACCGAAGCCGGTGCCGAGGATATATCCGAGCAGGGCAAGCAGGATGCCGACCGGCACCAGCGAACGTGCATAGCTGGCCGCCAGCAAAGGTGTCGCGGCGACGCCGCCCACGTGCGCCAGCGAGGCGATCCCGCACAGGTAAAGGTCGAAATGGAAAATGCGCGCCGCGAGGATCAGAAGGGCGGCATGGATGAAGAGGATGGTGAGTCCGCACAGCAGGTACATCGGTGCTTCGCCAATGCCTTCGAAATTGCTTTGCGAGGCAAGCACCGCGACCACGCTGATCAACAAGGCGCCGGAAATGGAACTGGCACCCGCAAAGCGCGCCAGCGGGGTATGCGCGGCGATCAGGCCAATCCCGGTCGCCAGCAGAATGGTCCAGGTGGTTGCGGAAAACATGCTGGATACCGGCAACACCGTAGCCAGGGACGCGCTGCCAGCACCCACCAGCAAGGCCAGGCCGAGCCAGATCAGCACGCTGTCGGGCGTCGCCAGACCGGCACTGCGCAATTCCTCGACCCCCATATCGGCGCTGGATCGCGCGCGTGTCCAGCGGTTGAATGCCGGTGCCAGCGGTGCCACCGAAAATAGCACGACAACCCAGATCGAATAGCCCAGCGCGTCGGTCAGCAGGGACATGGCGAGCAACGAATCGGACATGCCGATGGCCTGCTTCACCGCAATCATGTTGGCCGAGCCGCCGACCCAGCTGCCACTGAGTGCGGCCAGCGGTTGCCATGCATCGCCCGCCAACCAGCCGCGATAGAGCAGGAACGTGACCAGGAAGGCAATGAACAAACACAACGATGTGCAAAAAAATACCGCCAGCACGCGCGGTCCCAGGCGGTAGATCGCGCGCAGATCGCAGTTGATCATCAGCAGAAACAACAGGGCCGGAACCAGTCGGCCGATCAGGCTCGATTGGGCGTCGCGGATCGCCTCGTTGACTTGCCACAGTCCGCCGACGGCGAGGGCGGTGACCAGCAGATAGGTCAGCACGATGGGTGGCATCACCTTGAACAAGCGCCAGTCGAAGCGGCGCTCCAGCGCAGGAAAAATCCCCGCACACAGGAGCATCACGGCAAGGTATGGCCATACCGTCTGGATCATGGAGACCCCGCGTTGTCATGCGCTGAATGGTGCATTGCGGAATAGATGATTCCCGGAGATATTGAGCGAAGCATAAATTATTGACCACCGATTGCAACCGTGTTACACAGCCGCCACAGATGCTTTCAGATGGAACCCCGAGACGATGCACAAGCCAGCGACATCCCTGTCGCACGCCGCGCTCACCCGCCCATGGTGTCTGCGCCGCGGCATGCTGCTTGCGGCATTGTTGCTGACCCCGGGCATTTGCGCGGCCGCCTCGTCATCTGTCGATTCCATCATCACCAGTATCGACCAGGGCCAGTATCAATCGGCAGAGCGCGCGATCGCCGCGGCGCTGGCCAACACCCGGGTCGATGCCGCCACGCGCGCCGCGCTGGCCTTCGAACGCGAGCGCATGCGCCGCATCCTGCTCGATTTCACCCTCGATGAAAGCGCGCTCAAGGCGCAGCTGCGCAAGAAGATTCCCGATCTGAATGATGCCGAGTTTGCGCGCTGGCAGGCGCATGGCTTGTTTGAATCGCAAACGATCGATGGCCGCGTGTTGTACTTCAACCGCGCCGCATCGAACCTGTTCCGCCTGAGTGCCGAGGCGCGGACGCGGCGCAGCGAGCAGGCGCCGATGCGCGACGGGCCGATGGAAACCGCCAATGCGCATCATCGCGAAATCCTCGCAGCGGCCACCGCGGAACACGCGCGCGGCCTCGCGCCGCGCAAGCTCGAGGTCACCCAGACGCTCAGCGTGCATGCCGATGCCGTGCCGGCGGGCGAGGTCGTGCGTGCCTGGATTCCCTATCCGCGCGCCCTGCCCGGCCAGCAGGAGCAGATCCGATTCATCGAAAGCACGCCGGCCAGGGCGGTGATCGCCCCCGAATCGGCCCTGCAGCGCACCGCCTATCTAGAACGCAAGGCCGAAGCCGGCAAGCCGACCGAGTTCTCGATCCGCTACGCGTTGATCGTCTCCGCGCAAGCGCATGTCATCGATGTGGACAAGGTGGTCGCGGCGACGATCACGCCCGAGCTCGCGCCATTCGTGGCCGAGCGCCCTCCGCATATCGTCTTCAGCGAATCCCTGCGCCTGTTTTCGCGGCAGATCGTCGGCGACGAGAAAAATCCCTGGCGCCTTGCGCAGAAGCTCTACGCGGCGGTCGATGCGATTCCCTGGGCCGGTGCGCGCGAATATTCCACGATCAGCAACATCAGCGACTACGCCCTGCGTGCCGGCCATGCCGATTGCGGCCAGCAAACCCTGCTGCTGATGACCCTGCTGCGCCTCAACGGCATTCCGTCGCGCTGGCAATCGGGCATGGTTTATTCCGATGACGATGATTACTGGAACCTGCACGACTGGGGCCAGCTTTACATCGCGCCTTACGGCTGGATTCCGATGGATGTGACCACGGGTCGCCTGCACAGCGAGGATCCACGCATCGCCGGTTTCTACCTCGGCGGCCTCGATGCCTATCGCATTGCCTTCAACGACGACTACGGACGCGATTTCGTCCCGGCGAAAACGCATTTCCGTTCCGAAACCGTCGACCTGCAACGCGGTGAAGCCGAGTGGAGCGGCGGCAATCTCTATTTCGACCAGTGGGACTACAACTTCACCTGGCAGGTTTCCGCTGCCGGGCAATAATCAAATCAACCGCAGACACATGCGGAAACCATGACCTGGAGGGGAAATGAACAACGTGATCGTCAAACGAACAATGGCACAACGTGCGCTTTGCCTGGCGTTGGGTGCCTGCCTGTCGATGCTCGCATCGACGGCGGTGACGGCGGCCAACTCCGACGGCTCGCTGGTCGGTCGCACGCGCCCGGGAGCGGTCATCACCGTGACCAGTCCGGACACCGGCTTTTCGCGCACGGTAACCGCCGATGCCAATGGCAACTACCGGTTCCCGTTCCTTCCGGTCGGCAATTACCAGTTGCAATCGACGGTGGATGGCCAGTCGCTGGCGGAACCCCTGAACGTGACCGTGAGCCTGGGCAATGCGACCACAGTCAATGTGGGAACAGCCACCGGCACGCTCGACACCATCGTCGTCAGTGCCTCGGCCCTGCCCATGGCGGTTGATGTCACTTCGGTGGAAAGCGCGACCAATATCGATCGTGAGGAACTCAAGCGCCTGCCGGTTGAGCGCGATCCGCTGGCCGTTGCCTTGCTCGCCCCGGGCGTGGTGCAAGGCGAGTTTGGCGGCATCTCGTTTGGCGGTTCGTCGGTGGCGGAAAACACGGTTTACATCAATGGCCTCAATGTCACGGATTTCTACAACCGCGTCGGTTTCTCGTCGGTGCCGTTCGCGTTCTACAAGGAGTTCCAGGTCAAGACCGGCGGCTACTCGGTGGAGTTCGGCCGCACCACCGGTGGCGTGATCAATGCGGTGACGCAGTCGGGCACCAACGAGTTCAAGTTCGGTGCCGAAGCGGTGTGGGAGCCGAGCTTTGCGCAGACCAGCGGCAACGACCACTACGATGCCGACGGCAATCCCACCTACATATCCAGCTACGACGAATACGATCGCCGCAACGTGAATGTGTATGCCTCCGGACCGATCATCCGCGACAAGCTGTTCTTCTTCGCCCTGTACGAGGCACGGGACTACCAGCCGACCAACACGACGAGTTCCGGCAACCTCATCAACAAGGGCAAGTCCGACGACGGCTTCTGGGGAACCAAGCTGGATTGGCAGATCAGCGACAACCACCTGCTCGAGTTTCTCGCCTTCGGCGACGGCAACAACACCGCCACCGACATCTACCAGTTCGATCTGGCCAACGGCCAGCGCAATGATTTCAACAACACCCGTTACCTCGACAACGGCGGCAGCAACTGGTCGGCGACCTACACGGGCTACCTGACCGATGATTTCTCGATGAAGGCCATGTACGGCGAAAACGAACGCGAGTTCGCCCAGTCGAGCCTCAACGACATCAACTGCAGCCGCATTCGTGACTTGCGGCCGGTCGGCGATGGCGACATCGGTTGCACCAGCACCTCGACCGTCGCCAGGCGCCTGGACAATCGCGAGGCGGCACGCCTTGATTTTGAATGGTCGTTGGGCGATCACCTGCTGCGCTTCGGCCTCGATCATGAGACCAATACTTCGGACCACACGCAGTTTTATCCGGGCCCGGAGCGCCTGCTCTATGAAATCCGCAGTACCAGCCCGGGCGCCACCCTGGCCAACGGCGGCGTTGTCCCCGAGGGCGTCACCGCCTATGTGCGCACGCGCACCAACGAGGTCGATGGCACCTTCGAGACAATCAACAGCGCCTACTACCTGGAAGACAACTGGTCGGTCACGCCCAACTTCGTGCTCAATGCCGGCTTGCGCATGGAGGCGTTCGACAACAAGAACTCGGACGGTGACAGCTACATCAAGATCAGCGACATGCTTGCGCCCCGCCTCGGCTTCACCTGGGATACCGTCGGCGACGGGCGCACCAAGATCTTCGGCACCCTCGGGCGTTACTTCCTGCCGGTGGCCAATGTCATCAACATCAAGCAGGCCGGCGGCTTTGCCGACGTGCGCACGTTCTATGCGTTCAACGGACTCGAGGGTTTCGAGTTCAACGGCAGCACCTACCAGCGCCCGATCCTCGGCGCGCAGATCGGGCCAGTGGATGATTCACAAGGTGATGGCACGGTTGGCGACCTGCGTGGCGAAGTCGACAAGAACATGGATCCGGTTTACCAGGATGAGTTGATCCTCGGCTTCCAGTCGATGATCGACGACAAATGGTCGATCGGCATGCGTGGCATCTTTCGCGACCTGACCAATGCCATCGACGACATGGAACTGACCTCCAACGGCATCCTCTGCGACGGCGAGCCGGGCTATATCGGCTACATCATGGGCAACCCCGGCCAGGATGCCACGGTGTACACCGACACCAACTGTGACGGCGACAATGATGCCTACGTCACCATCGATACGGCAGTCGCCGGATGGGCCTTGTACGACGATGATGGCAACTATGTCGGCGAAGCCGGCTACTCCAAGCCGGAACGCACCTACAAGGCACTCGAACTGCAGATCGATCGCGCCTGGGATGATCACTGGTCCTTCAACGCCTCCTACACGCTGTCCTACAGCAAGGGCAATGCCGAAGGCCCGGTCAATTCGGATACGGATTTCTCCGATACGGGCCGCACCGAGAATTTCGACGATCCCTGGGTCAATTACGGCGGCACCGGATACCTGCCGAATGACCGGCGCCATCAGTTCAAGTTTCGCGGCGCCTACGGGTTCAGCGAGAACTGGGCGGTCGGTGGAACCCTGGTCGTGCAGTCGGGTCGACCGGTCAACGCGTTCGGCGTCGGCAATCCCTTCGACGGCACCAACTACCACAGCAACTTCATCTGCGTAGCCAATTGCACATCCGAAAACCCGTCGGAACGGATCTATGAAGCCAGCCATCGCGGCGATGGTGGACGTCTGCCATGGATCTATGATTTCGGTGCCAACGTCAGCTACTTCCACTCCTTTGGATCAGCCGACATGCGCGTGAAACTGGCGGTGTACAACCTGTTCAACCAGGAACGCGTGACCGAAGTGGATGACGAGCGCGAAACCGATATCGGCTTCCTCAATCCACGCTATCGCCAGGGCACCGGCTACCAATCGCCGCGCTACGCCCAGTTGACCGTCTCGGTCAATTTCTGACGACCCGGCGAAGCGATCCGTTCACGCGGATCGCTTCGCCGCGCCAGTGCACCGACAACCTGGATTTGCTCATGGACGGCCGCACGCTGGCGGAATTCTCCAACGCAACGGTGGACCGCATCGACCTCGAATGGCTGGCCCGGCGCGTCGGCACGCCATGCCACGTCTACTCGGCCAGCGCGATCCGCCAGCGCATCCACGAACTGCAACGTGCCCTTGGCGGCCTCGATGCGCAGATCTGTTTTGCCGTGAAGGCGAACCCGTTGCGTGCCGTCCTGCGCTTGATGGCGGACGCGGGAATCGGTGCGGATATCGTCTCGGCGGGCGAACTGCAGCGCGCGCTCGATGCCGGCATCGATCCGCAGCGCATCGTCTTCTCCGGTGTCGGCAAGAGCATCGACGAGATGCGCATGGCACTCGAAGCCGGCATCGCGCGCTTCAATGTGGAATCGCGCGACGAACTCGATTCCCTCCAGCTTGTCGCCGCCGAACTCGATCAAATTGCCAATGTCGCCGTGCGCATCAACCCCGATGTCGATGCGCAAACGCATGCGAAGATCTCGACCGGAAAAGCCGCGAACAAATTCGGCGTCAGCGCCGATGAGGCGCGGCAATGGTTTGCCGATCGCCCGCGCTTGCGCAACCTGCGCATCAACGGCCTGCATGTGCATATCGGCTCGCAGATTCTCGGTCTCGATCCGTTCCGTGATGCGCTGGATAGGGTTGCCACGCTGCGCCGCGAGCTCGAAGCCGCAGGCCACGTGATCCATTCGATCGATGTCGGTGGCGGACTCGGCGTCCGCTATCGCGAAGCCGACGATGCGGCACCGACAGCGGCCGAATACGTCGGGGCGATCCGCCATGCCCTGCATGATTACCGTGGTCGCATCGTGCTGGAGCCCGGCCGCTGGCTGGTGGCCGAAGCAGGTTTCCTGCTGACCCGGGTGCTGCGCAGCAAGCAAGGGGATTCGCGTCGCTTCCTGATCCTCGATGCCGCCATGAACGACCTGGCTCGACCCAGTCTCTACGATGCCTGGCATGAAATTGTCGCGGTGTCGCCGCAGCCCCGAGCCGAGGTCACGTACGATATTGTCGGCCCGGTCTGTGAAAGCGCCGATACCTTTGCCCGCGACCGCACCCTGCCCGAATGCCGAGCCGGCGAATTGATGATGATCCGCACCACTGGCGCTTATGCCGCATCGATGGCATCGACCTACAACTCACGGCCACTTGCCGCCGAGGTGCTGCTCGACCGGGGCCGCTGGGCCATTGCGCGACGCCGCCAGAGCCACGCCGAAATGTGCCTTGGCGAGGCCACGACGCTCGATTGGCAGGCGCAATGAACGCCGTGCGCGCACCTCGAATCGCCCTCATCGCCCTCTTCTTCCTGGCCGGCGCGACTCTGGCCGCGACCGATCCGGAGCGCTTCGATCGCATCGTCGATGATGCCGTCCAGCGCTACCAGTTGCCGGGCATTGCCGTGGGCGTGATCGACAACGGCGAAATCCTTTACACGCGCACGCTCGGCGAACGCGAAGCGGGCTCAGGCAAGAAGATCACGCGGCAGACCCTGTTCAAGATTGCCTCGAACAGCAAGGCAATGACCGCCAGCCTGCTCGCACGTCTGGTCGATGCCGGCAAGCTGCGCTGGGAGGATCCGGTGGTGAAGCACTTGCCGGACTTCCGCATGTTCGATCCCTGGGTGACGCGGAACATGCAGGTGCGCGACCTGCTCGTGCACAACAGCGGCCTGCCGGAAGGCGGTGGCGACCTCATGCTGTGGCCGGAACCCAACCGGTTCACCCGCGCCGACATCCTTGCCGGCCTCGGCCACATCAAGCCAAGGTACAGTTTTCGTGCCGGCTATGCCTACGACAACCTGCTCTATGTGGTCGCCGGCGAGGTCGCCGCTGCGGCCGGCGGCGCAAGCTACGAAGAGTTGATGCGTTCGCAGGTGTTCGTGCCGCTAGGCCTGGATTGCCGCGTCGGCGCGTGGAAGTCCTCCATCGATGACGACATCGCGCAACCGCATGCGCAGGCCAAGGGGCGCAATGTCGTCACCTCGGCCGATGGCGATGAGGTTGCCGAGATCACTTCGGCCGCTGCCGGCGGCATTCGTTGCAGTCTCGATGCCATGCTGCGCTGGGCGCGCAACTGGTTGACTCCCGATGCGCAACAGAAAACCTGGTTGCCCGCCGAACAGCGCGCGGCAATGTGGACAGGCCACACGCCGATGCCGATTTCGGCGCGTCGGCGCGCCTGGGACAACACCCACGCCTGGCTGTATGCGCTCGGTTTCCGCCTCGGCGATGTCGATGGCGAATGGACGGTCTCGCATACCGGCACGCTGTCGGGCATGTATTCGATGATGCTGTTGTTGCCGGATCGCAAATCCGGTTTTGTCTTCCTGATCAACGGTGAAGCGGACGAGGCCAGAACCGTGCTCGGCGAGGCCCTGGTCAAGCAGTTCACCGCGCCGGATGATGCGCGCGGCATCGCCGGCTACGCCGCCGATCTCGCCGCCGATCGCGTCTCGACCGCGCAACATGCCGCGCCCGACACAGCCACACGCACGCCGGTCACGCCGGCACAATTGCACGGCCTCCTCGGGATCTGGCGCGACCCGTGGTTTGGCGACGTGGCAATCTGCGCCGACGCGCAACGGGTGCGTTTTCGCTCGGCCAAATCCCCGCTCATGCGCGGCACGCTGATGCAGGTGGGCCAACGCCAACTGGTCGAGTGGGATGCCGAGGGCGTCGACGCCGAGGCCTGGCTCGATTTCACGACCGGCAATGCGCCGACGCTGCACATGAGCAAGGTCGATCCGCAAGCAGATTTCAGTTTCGATTACGAGGATCTCGCATTCACTCGGGTGGCCGATTGTGATTGATCGCCGCGCGCTGGCGCTCGCCCTGAGCGCCCTCTTTGCCGTGCAAGTTGGCCAGCTAGCACGCGCCGCCGATGGCGTGCTCTCAAGCGCCACCACGGCGACCGAAGCCGGTCTTGTCGACATCAGCGAACTGGTTCCCGACATCACCCTCGACATGCGCTATGCCGGCTCCGACAACTTTGTCGGTCGACCCATCGATGGCTACCGCGCCGCACGTTGCCTGCTCAAGTCGCCGGTAGCGCACGCCTTGGCCGATGTTGAACGCGAATTGCGCAAGCATTCTTTGCGACTGAAGATTTTCGACTGCTATCGCCCCGCGCGCGGCGTGCGCCATTTTGTCCGCTGGGCGAACGATGCCGGCGATCAGGAAACCAAGTCGCGCTACTACCCCAATCTCGACAAGTCCGAACTGCTGGGCGACTACATTGCGCCGGTGTCCGGGCACAGTCGCGGCGCCACGATCGATCTCACCCTGCAGCAATGCGATCATCCCGCTACAGCATGCCGAACGCTCGACATGGGCACGGATTTCGATTTCTTCGATTCGCGCGCGCATACCGATTCGACGCAGGTTAGTGCGGCGCAACGCAGCAACCGCCATCGGCTTCGTGAAGCCATGCTCGCCGCAGGTTTCCGGAACTACCCGATGGAATGGTGGCACTACCGCTTCGAGCCCGAGCCTTCCGCCGAGATTTTTTATGACGTGCCCATTGAATGAGCGTGAACCGCAATGCCGGCGCCGCCTGCACCAGCGCACAAGCCTGGCGCCACTCGCCCTGCTGCTCGGGCTTGCAGCCGCCGTGGGTGGATGCGCAAGTAGTGCCGGAACCGTGACCGATACCACCGCGATCGACACGATCATGCAGGCTTACCAGGGTGAGGTTCCGGGCGCCTCGGTGCTGGTCATTCGCGATGGCAAGGCCATCGTGCGCAAGGGCTACGGGCTGGCCAATCTGGAGGATCACGAATTGGCCACGCCGGCGACGAACTATCGGCTCGCCTCGGTGACCAAGCAGTTCACCGCAGCGGCAATCCTGCTTCTGGCCGAAGACGGCACGCTTAGCCTCGATGAGCGCATGCGCCAATGGTTGCCAGCACTGCCTGCAGCGACCGATGCCATCACCATTCGCGAGTTGCTGACCCATACCGGCGGCCTTGTCGACTATGAAGATGTGATGCCCGCCAACCAGGCGAACCAACTTCGCGATGCTGACGTGCTGCATCTGCTGGTAGCCCAGGATCGTCTTTATTTCGCGCCCGGCAGCCACTACCGCTACAGCAATGGTGGCTATTCGATGCTTGCCCTGATCGTCGAACGGGCATCCGGCTTGCGCTTCGAGGAATTCCTGAAGCAACGCATCTTCGAACCGCTCGGCATGCGCGACAGCCTGGCTTATGTCAACGGCGGTGCGCCCGTTCGCCATCGCGCCTACGGCTACAGCGAGGGTGCAAGCGGCTGGACGCGCACCGACCAGAGCCTGACCAGCGCGGTGCTCGGCGATGGCGGAATCTATTCATCGATCGACGATCTGGCCCGCTGGGATGCCGCGCTCTACAGCGATCGCCTGCTCTCGAAGCAATCGCGTGAACTTGCCTTTCATCCGTGGACGGTCACCGATGATGCCGATGTCCGCTATGGCTTCGGCTGGCGCATCACCGGCGAATCGCTGTGGCACTCGGGGGAAAGCATCGGCTTCCGCAACGTCTTCGTGCGCTATCCGCAACGCAGCTTGAGCGTGATCATCCTGAGCAACCGCAACGATCCCGAACCGTACCGCCTGGCGCTCGCCATCGCACGCCATTACCTGATCGATTGACGGCACAAGCGCGGAACAATCGCTCCTCTGCAATTCGTGTGGCGGTATCATCTGCGATGGTTCCGCCCGGCAACAGCTTTTCGTGGAAGATTCCTTTCGGTATGTTGGAAAAAAGCATCGCGGCTGAAGCCGCTTCCTGCGAAAGGCCTCCCGTTCGCCGCATCGCATGCTTTTCCCGATTCCCGATTCCCGATTCCCGATTCCCGATTCCCGATTCCCGCTTGACGCCGGCGACGGTATCCTTGCGAATCTGGCGAATGTCGCCCTCGCAAACACACGACGCGCATGGAAATCTTCAAGAAATTCC
>Ga0209582_1001381_pt1 | contig 11950 bp, 5 predicted proteins | sample KloWWTmetKNB5Kit_FD_187176 | JGI IMG/M metagenome (GOLD analysis project Ga0209582, IMG submission 187176) | Active sludge microbial communities from Klosterneuburg, Austria, studying microevolution and ecology of nitrifiers - Klosterneuburg... | ecosystem: Engineered > WWTP > Aerobic digester >...
CGGCGAGCGCACATTATCGACCGGACCCGGTGACTGGCATGGCGCTGAATTGCGCTTGCTGTCGACTGCTTTTGCCGATCATAAATTGATGCTGGGCGCTGAATATCACAACAATACCCGCATCAAACAAACTTTCGAGAACTTTGATAACCCGAATCAGAATATCGCAATCCATAGTTCTGTCGTGCGTGCTGGCGTGTATATTCAGGATGAATGGCGCATCACCGATACCTTATCGGCCACGCTGGGATTGCGCTATGACTATAGCAAATGGATCAACAATCAACTCAGCCCGCGCGGTGCATTGATCTGGCAAGCAACGCCCAAAACCACACTCAAGGCGCTATATGGCCGCGCTCACCGCTCACCCAATGCCTATGAGCGCGATTACAACGATGGCATATTTCGGGTCAATAACCCCGGGTTAAATGCTGAGACAATCGACACGGCTGAATTGGTGGCCGATTATCGTCCACTGCATGACATGAATCTGCGTGCTGTAGTGTATGCATGGGATACCTACAATCCGATTGTTTCTGCCATTGATCCCATCAGCGGGCTTGGTCAGTATCAACAAGACAATAAGGTCAAAGCCAGAGGCGCTGAACTTTCCTTCGATAAATCATGGGATTGGGATGCACGATTGCGTGGCAGTTTTGGCATCCAAGGCGCTGAACACGATGGCTCGCATCTGACCAATTCACCTTATCATTTGGGCAAGTTGAATATTTCCATCCCCATCCCATTGATGACCGGTCTGCGAGCCGGCTATGAACTGCAATACTATGGCAAGCGCAAAACCCTCGATGGCACGCACACAGACAATTATTTCCTGTCCAATCTCAATGTAGTGACAGATGTGCGTTGGGTGAAAGGATTGGAGGCATCCCTCAGTTTCTACAACCTGTTCAACGAACACTACCAGCAACCGACAGATGCCAACTGGCAAAGCAGCCTGCTGCAACCCGGGCGAACAATTCGCTTAAGAATGGATTATCGCTTCTAGGCGCCTATCGATATGACATTCTTCCTGAAAAACTTCCGCAATCTAAAGCAGTTCATAGAGAGATTGATCGTTAAATGCACTCAGCTACCAGGAAAATCGGCCAGCGTCATTTCACATGACAATAGTCGTCACAGAAGGCGCTTACTGATCATTGCTTGTTCGATATTTTCGGCTTGTTGGTACTTGTTGCTCAGTTACTCACCCATCGCACAAGCCCAACAGCCCTCAGAATATCGATTAAAAGTAGCTTTCCTTTACAATTTTGCCGCCTACACCGAATGGCCTAGCTTGCCTGAGAAGGTCTTGAATTTGTGCATCCACGGTGATGATCCTTTTGGTGAAGATTTGCAGCATCTACGGCAAAAGAAAGTCAATGAATATGAAATCCTGATCCGGCAGACAAATAATGTTGAAGAACTTGCCACTTGCCAGATTGTTTTCATTGCCCGTTCAGCCGTGCGAAATCTCAGCGAAATCATCGACCAACTGAATGGAAGACCGATATTAACGATTGCCGACACCCCCGGCACCAGTCGACAGGGGGTCATGCTCAATATGGCTATCAAAGAAGGAAAAGTCACTTTTGAAGCCAATGATGCCATGGCAAAAAAGAACCATCTGAAGCTCAGCTCCCAACTACTCCGTTTCGCCACTGAGGTGTATCAATAATGAAAAATTCATTACCTGAAAATATTACATTACGCGCTAAACTACAAAAAATCAGCTTGGCCACACAGAGTACAGCCATGCTGCTAGTGGCGACATTGGTTATTCTGAGCAACTTCACTCTGGATTTTTATTCATTGTTACAATCAAGCGAAGCCACCGCCAAAATCTTGATTGAAAATGCGATCGCTACTCTGATGTTTAAAGACACGACCTCAGCACAAACACTCCTGCAATCGCTCAACCATTTACAGGAAATTCAGGCAGGCGCGATTTACAATGAGGAAAAAGCGCAATTTGCCTACTATTCTATCGACAACAAGCCCCTTGCTGAGACTTTATCCTCCCTGGATAAAGCTATTTTCTACAATCTCAACACCATTACCACCATTCAACCTATTTATTTCAATGATTATTTACATGGCGCGCTTTATTTAGAGATCTCTCTGGCTCCGTTGTATTGGCAATTATTGTGGCAAAGTACAATGACTATTACAGCGGCTATTGTCGCTATCGTCATCGCCTATCTTTTGCTGCAACAACTCAACAAATCCGTATTAGATCCACTCAATGACTTATCCACTGTCATGGAGCATGTGTCGACCAAGGCGGATTACACGGCTCGAGCAGAACCGAGTGAAATTACTGAATTGAATTCATTATCGAAAGGATTCAATAACATGCTAGAAATCATCCAGGAACGCGATGCAAAACTGGCTAATCATTTAGATCATCTTGAAGATGAAGTGGCCAAGCGCACAGAGGAATTAGTGCATGCCAAGGAATCTGCAGAAGCTGCCAGTAAGGCCAAAAGCGAATTTCTAGCCACCATGAGTCATGAGATCCGCACGCCCATGAACGGAATTTTAGGCATGACTGAATTACTGCTAGACACTCCTTTGAATAGTGATCAACAGCGCTTTGCCGAAACCGTACAGCGCTCAGGACAACATCTGTTAGGGATTATCAACGACATTCTTGATTTCTCAAAGATCGAATCGAATCATATGGAGCTGGAAATCATTGACTTCGATCTCATCAAATTGATCGAAGATACGCTGGCAATGTTTGCACAATCTGCAGATGAAAAAAGTCTGGAATTGGCCGCGCAGTTCTCACCTCCCAACACGCTTTTCATGGTACGCGGAGATTCATTCCGCTTACGCCAGATCATCGCCAATTTGATCAATAATGCGATCAAATTTACTGCACAAGGAGAGGTCGTCATTCGCACCAAGATGCTGAGTGAAACCGACACCCTGGCCAATCTGCAGATATGTGTTGAAGATACCGGCATTGGTATTCCTGCAGAATATCATGACAAGATCTTCAAACATTTTTCCCAAGCCGATGGTTCGACAACTCGCCAATACGGTGGAACGGGATTGGGTCTCACGATTTGCAGAAAATTGCTGGAATTGATGGGAGGCAGCATCCAGGTTGAAAGCACACCCGGTCATGGCTCCAAGTTCTGGATCAAGCTACAACTAAAAAAATCCGAGTTAGCGCAAACAATCCCATATAATATTAATGACTTGCATGACATAAAAGTGCTGGTTGTGGATGACAATCAGACTAACCGGGATATTCTCAAACTACAACTGGACAGTTGGCATATGAACGTTGTTTGCACTGACGGTGCAGAAGCAGCGCTTGAGTGCATGGCTCAGGCGATACATGAAAGCGCCCCCTTCCAGCTAGCAATTTTAGACATGCATATGCCTAAAATGGATGGACTTCAATTGGCCAGCCGGATTAATGCCGATGCGCGCCTCAACAACACTCGCCTGATGATGCTCACTTCTACCTACAGCAATGCAAGTCAGTTGGAAAGGCAAAATATCGGTATTCTTCGTTGCGTCAACAAACCTATTCGCCAGAAAGAGTTATTTGAAATTATCAGCGATGTCATGCGGCGTAATCTTGATATTCCCGCCATTAGCCCGGTAACAAAGCAAGTTACTGTTCAGTCAACTACCCCAACCTTATGCGGCAAGGTGTTATTAGCGGAAGACAATCCGGTCAATCAGGATGTCGCCAAAGCAATGCTGACCAAACTCGGTCTGGAAACCGAAATTGCACATAATGGTCAGCAAGCATTAGAACTGGCCTCCGCTAATCATTACGATATTATCCTCATGGATTGCCAAATGCCGGTAATGGATGGGTTTGAAGCAACATCCCTGATTCGCCAGCAACTCAAAAATACTGGGCAATTACCCATCATTGCCATCACTGCCAACGCCTCAGAAAGCGATCGCATCCAATGCCTGAATGCCGGAATGGATGATTTTCTTTCCAAACCTTATTCCTTGGATCAACTACAACGCATCATTCATCAATGGCTTCCCAAAGAAAAACTTACCCCTACGGATACTATAAAATCTAAAATGATTGAAATAAAAAATGAAACACAGAATGCACCGGCAATCAATCCGACGCGGCTTGAACAGATTCGTGAACTGGATAGCGTTGGAGGACATCAGTTAGTCCACAAAATTCTGCAAGCTTTCCTTGATTCCGCAGAAGGTTATATAAAGCAGCTGGAACAAGCTATTCTGGATGCAGATACAGACGGTCTGCGTCGATCAGCGCATACGCTAAAATCCAGTTCAGCAAATATCGGTGCCGAAAGCTTGTCTTCCATATTTAAACAATTGGAAGTATTCGGTCAATCGGGAGAAATAGCGCATGCAAAATTACTGCGAGAAAGCATGCAACAACAATATCAACAAGTCATTATCGAAATCAGAAAAATGCTCGATCAATCATGACCGCGGAATCATTCAGAATTTTATTGGCTGATGACGACATAACCGTCAGATACCTTATGGAAGCTGCATTAGTGCGGGCAGGTTTCAGTGTGACGCTGGCTTGTGATGGTGCAGAAGCCATACGTCTGTTTGAAGCATCACCGACTGATATGGTCATGCTGGATGTGGAAATGCCGCAGATGGGTGGCTATCAAGTGTGTGCATATCTGCGTGCAAAAATAGGCAATGAACTACCCATCATCATGGTGACAGGCATGGATGACGTGGAGTCAATTCATCATGCTTTTGAAGTCGGTGCAACCGATTTTATTGCCAAACCAATCAACTGGAATTTGATCAGTTATCGAATTCTTTATCTAAAGCGCGCTTATCTGAATCTGCTCGATCTACAAAGCGCTAATGCACGCAGCAAGGCAATTTTCAGTGCCATCCCTGACACCATGTTCATTCTGAACAACGATGGCAAAGTCATCGATATGCACAATCATCCGGATAATACTTTCTGGCTAGCTACAAAACTGGAAGATTCCCTGAGTCAAACCTTGCCTGAAGATATCGTTAGCATGTACTTGGATGCCGCCAAGCGTGCGCGCAAATATGAATCCGTCGAGCTTTTTGAGTATCAACTCAAGCTAGGCGATGACAAAATCAAATATTATGAAAATCGGGTTGTGGTGATTGACGCCCAGGAAGCGCTATGCCTGGTACGTGATATTACCGAACGCAAGGATTCTGAAAGCAGGATATCCCGCCTCGCCTATTTTGATAGCCTCACCGGGTTACCGAATCGCCAATCTTTTATGGAGCACTTAAAAAGAGAAATAAATCGTGCAAAATACATCCATAACAAATTAGCTGTCCTGTTTCTGGATCTGGATGGATTCAAAAACATCAATGACACCATGGGTCATACGGTAGGCGATATCATTCTGCAAGGAGCGGCTTCTCGATTACAAAACAGTACGCGCTCTTCCGACTTTATTTCACGCAGCGACACCAATCCATCAGAAATTGAGCTGGCCCGCCTTGGGGGCGATGAATTCACCGTCGTTATCCCTAACTTGAATCGCACCGAAGATGCCTTGATTCTTGCGCATCGAATCCGCGAAGCCATGCATCAGCCTTTTCATCTTGAAACCCGCGATGTCATTCTGACTGCGAGCATTGGCATCGCGCTTTATCCTGATGATGGCAAAGATGTGGAAAGTTTGTTGAAGAATGCAGATACGGCTATGTACCACGCAAAAAATGAAGGGCGGGACAATTGTCAATTCTACAATATCGACTTGACACTTCAAGCCGAGAAGCGCATGCATCTGGAAAATGATCTGCGGAATGCATTGCAGCGCAATGAACTGCATTTGGTATACCAACCGCAGTTGGATATCGAAAGTGAAAGCTTCCAATCGGTGGAAGCATTGATTCGCTGGCAGCATCCCAAGCAAGGTGCCATTTCCCCTCTCGATTTCATTCCTTTAGCTGAGGAAAATGGCTTGATTATTCCAATTGGTGAGTGGGTGCTACGGACTGCTTGTACCGCAGGTGCTCAATGGCACCGCAGTGGACACAGCTTACAAGTCGCCGTTAACCTTTCTCCGTTACAGTTCAAGAATCCCAACCTCGTGCGTACGGTGCTCAATATTTTGGCAGAAACCGGCTTCCCGCCCGATAAGCTGGTTCTGGAAATTACCGAAAGCGCCCTGATGGAACATAGCGAAAATACCTTGATCACCCTTAATACGCTACGCGAGCACAAAATCCAAATCGCACTCGATGATTTTGGAACCGGCTATTCTTCGATGAATTACTTAAAGCGTCTGCCGATAAACAGTATCAAGGTAGATCAAAGTTTCGTGCGAGGTTTACTGGATGATAAGGATAATCTCGCCATTGTTCGGGCTATTATTTCTTTATCCAAGAATCTTGGCTTCAGCATTACTGCCGAAGGGATAGAAACACTGAACCAGGCGCAAGCCCTTAAATATTTTGGCTGTGAAACCCTGCAAGGCTACTACTTTAGCAAACCCATCAAAACCGCAGAAATTCTCGCTCTCTGCGAGAAACATTGGTCAATACAGGCAATTGAACCCAGAGGAATAAGTTATGAAAGTAGCTGATATTAACCAGTTAAAAATTAGCGCCTTGTTACCCAGCCCCAAAGGGGTAGCGCTTGCCCTGCTAGAGGCATGCCGCCGGGAGGATGCCAACATTTCTCAAATTGCCAAGCTTATTCAAACTGATCCAGCACTGTCCGGACGCTTGATCCAGCGCGCCAATGCGACAAATCTGGCAACCCGGTCCATCACTTCCGTATTGGACGCAGTTTCCCGTGTTGGTTTAACCGTCGTTAAACAGCTTGCCATGGGATTCTCACTGATTGATCAATACCAAAAAGGCCCTTGCAAGCAATTTGATTATCAAGAATTCTGGTCACATTCACTGCTGATGGCGATTGCCATGCAGGAATTGGGCAAGACTACCCGCATATCTTCGCCTGATGAGTTATTTGCCTGTGGTTTGATGGCGCGAATCGGTTGTTTGGCATTAGCCACCATTTATCCAGATAAGTACGCTGAACTAATAGGAAAACTTACTCCCGGCACGTTGCTGATTGAGTTGGAGCAACAGTCCTTACAGACTGATCATAATGAACTCACGGCTGCCATGCTACTCAATTTCGGGGTTCCCGGCATTTATGTGGAAGCAGCTTACTTTCATGAAACACCTTCCGAATCCGATTTTTCCGAAGGCTCACGCCCTTATCAGATCGTGCATCTGCTTTACCTGGCAAAGCAAATCGCTGATTTTGGCTTGGCCAAAGAATCTGAACAAAATAATCGCATTTCCGAACTGATTCTCCTGGGTGGGAAAATTGGTCTGGATACGGAAGCCTTTGGCACGTTTATCGATCAAGTCATGCAGGAATGGCAGTCATGGGGGAAAATGCTCAAGCTATCGGGCGTAGAACCCCCTCCTCCATTCCATAAGATGATGAATGCGTCCGCACCACGTCAGGAAAATGTGAACGACAGCTCTTCGTTACGCATACTGTTGGTGGAAGATGATCCTACCAGCCTTGTGCTGGTGGAAGGGCTATTGTCCAATATCCTGGGGCATACGGTTTTTACCGCAAGCAATGGCCAACAAGCACTGTCTTTATCAATGGAGGTCTTACCGCATGTCGTCATAACAGACTGGCTCATGCCGGTAATGAGTGGACTTGAATTAACCAGGTCACTACGTGCTACCGAGTGGGGGCAGAATTTATATATCATCATGCTGACCAGCATTGAAGATGAAGAAGAGATCATCACTGCCTTTGATGCCGGCGTTGATGACTACGTCACCAAACCGATCAATATCCGTGCTTTCCGGGCCCGATTACGGGCTGCCTGGCATTATCGCAAACTGCAAGAATCCTGGGAGCGTGACCGTGAACAATTGAAACGTTTCGCTGCCGAGCTAGCAGTCACTAACCGTAAGTTGAAACATTACGCATTAACCGACGTGCTCACAGAACTCCCCAATCGGCGTGCGGGCATGGAATCACTCTCGGAAGCATGGAGCATCGCCAGTCGAACTGACCAATTGATGGCAGTCATGCTGATCGATATTGATCACTTCAAGCGAATCAACGACAACTATGGTCATGCAATTGGCGATAAGGTGCTGCAAGAAGTCGCTTCGTCGATTCGTAATATTGCCCGCAAAGGGGATACTTTCTGTCGCATGGGAGGAGAAGAATTTCTGGTCGTTTGTCACAATGGAAATACCGATGCAAAATCGGCAGTGCTATTTGCCGAGAGGCTCCGCCAACACGTCAAAGAACAGAAAATCAATATCGATGACATTCAAATTCAAACTTCCATTAGCATCGGAGTTGCTTTAAAAGAAGCCGGCATGAAAAGTGAAGATCATTTAGTCAATGCAGCAGATAAGGCCCTTTATGCCGCCAAGAATGCGGGCAGAAACAAAGTATTTCTAGCGCTGGAAAACAAGTTGATCAACTGCAATTCCACGAATTAGTCACTTCTGATGAATTCATAATAGACTGATTTAATTCATATAAAATTCTTTATCAGTGATCATGACGACCAAAAATGTTAAAAAGATGTGTATTTCTGGTCGAAGTGATGATTACAAATGCTAAGACGTAGCAGTACGACACTTCACCGTACCTGTTTGGAACAAATTTGTTGCCCTAAGGTGATCCATTGCTGAAGCTTGCTTTAGCGATACCGTGGCGTAAGTTTGATGAAACGATTCCGATTTAATACACGGAATCGGCGGGCGAATCGAGCAAGGAGAAATACGGATATCGATCAATTCTTTCTTCGTACCCCGTCAAACCGGACAGTTCTCAACATTTTCATACAAATCTGCAATATCCACGCAACAAACCTCCTTTAGCATTTCTCAATGGTAATGAATGCATAGTCAATCGCTGCAATTTCATTGCCTAATAAAAATATAACCCATCAAGTTGTTAAATGACTAAAGGCTTCTTATTATGAGATTAACCAATCAATGGATGTGTATTGCCAAAAACACGTTGAGTTTGGCAGTTGTTGCGACGCTCTCAGGTTTAGCTGTCGCAGATTCCTCGAATACCGATAAAGCATCCTTTCAGCGCATCGCTACCTACCTGGTTTGCGAGAATACCAGTTGTGACAGAAATTTTTTTGATGAGACAGTGGCAGAAATTGTTGCGGCAAGTAAAGATGGCAATTATTTAATATACACGGACAGTCCAACTGGAAAAATAGGATTTGTAGATATTCGTGATCCGGAAAATCCCTTCGGCTTGGGTACGCTGAATACCATCGGTGAACCAACGTCAGTTGCGGTTTCTGGTGATTTTGCCTTGGTTGGCATCAATACTTCAGTGAGCTATCAGGAACCTGCAGGAATTCTAGCCGCGTACCATATACCATCCTGTTTGATGAATGTTTCCAGTTGTTCTCCCGTTCGTGAAATCAATATGGGTGGACAGCCGGATTCGATTGCAGTCAGTCCAAATGGTCAATATGCAGCGGTTGTCATTGAAAATGAGCGCGATGAGGATGTTACTGTAGCGGGTGTGGAAGGTGGCTTGCCTCAGTTACCTGCTGGCTATCTGAACATCATTGATTTAATAGGTGCACCCGACCATTGGGAAGTGCGCAAAGTCGATCTGACTGGTTTAGCGTCTTATGGCAGCGATGACCCGGAACCGGAGTTTGTCAGTATCAATCAGAACAATATCGCAGCCGTGACGCTGCAAGAGAACAACCACATTGTGTTTGTGAATCTCGTCAGCGGTAAGTTGCTGCAGAATTTCAACGCTGGGAATGTGACTTTGGAGGGTATCGATACTGTTGATAATAAATTGATAGATTTTACCAGTACGTTAGCGGATGTCGCCCGCGAACCAGATGCTGTTGCATGGCTGGATAATGACAGGATCATTACTGCCAACGAGGGCGATCTCTTTGGCGGCAGCCGGGGTTTCAGCGTATTCAATCGTAGCGGTAAAGTAGTGTATGACTCAGGCAATAAATTCGAATACCTGGCAGCAGCAGTAGGCCATTATCCGGAAAAACGCTCCGATAACAAAGGTGTTGAGCCGGAAGGAGTTACTGTTGGCCGTTATAAGAATGATAAGTATGTTTTTGTAGGATCCGAGCGTGGCAATTTTGTCGGTGTATACAAGGTTGATGGTAAAAAACTGGAATACCAGCAGATATTGCCCACTGGCGCTGGTCCGGAAGGCTTGCTGGCCATCCCTGGCCGAAATCTTTTTGTTGCGTCTACCGAGGTTGATTCGCCCGTGCGGTCTCAAATTAATATCTTTCGCCTGGAGCATAAACCGGCGTCTTATCCTCAAATCAAATCCAGAAAACAAGCCGACGGCAAGCCGATAACCTGGGGGGCATTATCGGGGCTATCTGCCGACAAATTCGATGCAGACAAGCTCTATACTGTCCATGATAGCTTTTATAACGAGAGCCGTATTTATAGTGTTGATGTCAGTAATTTTCCCGCAATAATTAACAGTGCAACACAGCTACTGAAGGATGGTGCGTCCGTTAACTATGATCTCGAAGGGATAGCACAGCGCAGTAATGGCGGCTTCTGGCTTGTATCCGAAGGAGCTGGCACGTCTACGACCCGCAATTTATTAATTGAAGCTCAACGAGATGGCACGGTGGTACGTGAGATTCGCTTGCCGGCTGAGGTTGAAGCATTGCAGCAAAGTAATGGTTTCGAGGGTGTTGCGGTAACCGGAAGAATAGGCGCCAATGAGCAGGTTTATGTAGCCTTTCAACGGGAATGGAAAAATGATCCAGCCGGCATGGTGCGCATCGGCCGATATACACCAGCTTTGGATCTGGATCCATCCGCTGATGAAAGCGAATGGAAGTTCTTTTATTATCCCCTTGATCCTGTTGAATCTCCGGCAGGCGGTTTTGTGGGATTATCGGAGATTACCTCGCTGGGGCAAGGTAAATTTGCGATCATCGAGCGAGACAATCAGGCTGGAGCGGATGCTCGCATCAAGCGTGTTTACCGCATAGATGTCAATGGTGTCACACCTAAAACACAAGCTGAAGGAAATTTCCCGATATTGAGTAAAACCCTGGCAATCGATGTATTGCCCGCGATGCAGGCAAGCAAAGGCTGGGTTCACGATAAATTGGAAGGATTGGCCAGAACAGCGGATGGAGATGTTTATGTCGTTACCGATAATGATGGGGTTGACAACTCTACTGGCGAAACGCAATTCCTGAATCTCGGTAAAGCGTTGCATTGATTTACCAAGCCATGTTTGTAAGGCGCTACTTGTCAATTAAAGTAGCGCCACCTTCAAGATCGGGTGCTTGTTGTTTTACCGAGCTTTAAAAAATCCACTTAACGACAATTACTGATTGTCGTTAGTTTTTTAAAGGTTCAATTTCTCATGCCAAGAAAGCAAGGAAAGAAGATATTTGTTCTGGATACATCGGTTATCTTATACAACCATAGCGCGATATACAGCTTTGAAGACAATGATGTGGCGATTCCGATCACTGTGCTTGAAGAGCTGGATCATTTTAAAAAGGGTAATGATACTAAGAATTTTGAAGCCAGAGAGTTTATCCGTATCATGGATAAATTGTCGGTAGATCATTCATTGCAAAATTGGATTCCAATCGACCAACCCAATCATGGTCGATTTAGGGTAGTGATGCAGGAGCAAACTAACGGAGTGGATGCCACCCAAATATTTGGAGAAAACAGCGCTGATCACCGCATTCTGAATGCAGTCATTTCGCTAAGCGAGGAATATCCAAAAAACAAGATTATCCTGGTAACCAAGGATATCAATCTACGACTCAAGGCAAAGTCGCTTAATATTGCAGCAGAAGATTTCAAAACCGGGAAGATCAAAGATCTTGAATCCCTGTATACCGGCAAGACAGTAATCGGTGGATTGACTAAAGAAGTCATTGACAGGATTTATACCAATAATTTTTGTATGCCG
>Ga0209582_1001386_pt1 | contig 11915 bp, 9 predicted proteins | sample KloWWTmetKNB5Kit_FD_187176 | JGI IMG/M metagenome (GOLD analysis project Ga0209582, IMG submission 187176) | Active sludge microbial communities from Klosterneuburg, Austria, studying microevolution and ecology of nitrifiers - Klosterneuburg... | ecosystem: Engineered > WWTP > Aerobic digester >...
GGCAGTCATTTCGATCCGCAACTGGTCAGCCAGTTTGTCGGCATCGCGCCGGCTCTTTATGTACAAATCGGCCAAGCCAGCGAAAAGGAGCTGCAAGCCAGCCTGCTCCAGCAAGCCAGCCACTATTTCCTGCAAACTTCAATCAAGGCTAAGGCAGCGACAAGCGCTTGAAACAGTCTCAGCTCATCGCATCCAAGGCCAGCCACGCCAGGCGGCTGGCAGCCTGTAAAAATGGCCTGCTTTTCCGGTTGACCGCAGCACGCCGGCTACCGCGTGTAAAAGCCGACACCAACCAGGTAATTACCCACCTTGCGGAACAGGGTGTGCTTGTTTTCGACCTTACGCGTTACCGGGTTACGCCAGAGGTAGTCGAGTTCGCCGCGATCCTTGTCCTTGAGCGCATCAACCATCTGGCGAATGATCGGCTTGCCGTCAGGGTCGGTCAATGCATAACCTTCTGTTCCGACCAGGCGGGGCGAGACGCCGTGAGCGCGAAACTTGCCGTCATCGAGACCGACCACAAACACATAGAGATCGTCTTCGATATAGCCGCCATTGAGGTCATTGAAGGCAGCAATAGCCTTGCCCGGATCGGCCTGCACCGCTGCCACTGCCCGCTCAAGCATGGCCGCGGCCTGTTCGGCGGAGGCCCGCGGAATATAGTAGCCAACGGCAAGCAGGCGTTCCCCGACCTTCTGGAAATAGGTGACCTTCCGTTCCGGCTTGTGGTGCAGGCGGTTTAGCCAGCGATATTCGACGACGCCGGTATCGCTGGTCTTAGCCTTTTCGAGCATATCCCAGAAGAAAGGAGCGCCGAAGGCATCGCGCATGTTCTTTACCTTGCGACCAATCAAGGCCGCCGAGGAGCCGCCGCTGGCCAGCAGCACGCCGTCGGTACCCAACACGTAGACGTAAAGCTCGCTGTCGACGAATTGGCTCGGATGATTAAAGGCCGCGAACGCCGCGTCGCCCTCTTGCCGATAAAGGGCCACTGCCCGCGCCAGCAACGCCTGCGCCCGTTCGGCATCAACGGCGCTTGCCGCGCTGCTCGGGGTCGGCGACTCGGCCCGGACACCCGGAAACGCCAGTCCAAGGGCCATCCACCCCGCCGCCCGAAGCATCATTCGTCTGTTCATTGCGCTGCCCTTTCCAGTTTTTTGCCTGATTCCATTAACGAAACACTCGCCATCGTCAATCAATGTTAGCAGCCAAGGCGTCGTGGCTTAAAGCGGCGTCAACTTGGCGTATTCCAGCGCCAGCCACTTCATGCCGCTGCCGCCAAAATTGACCTGGACGCGCGCATCGGCGCCACGGCCTTCGGTTGAGACAATGACCCCGACACCAAACTTGGCATGCTCCACCGTCTGCCCCATGCGCAGTCCGCCCACTGCCGGTTCGGCGGCATAGCCGCCACCGAACGCAGGCGCAGTCGAAGCCGGTGCCGCTTTCTTGTTCAACTGGAGCAGCAGCTTGGCCGGAATTTCGTCGAGAAAGGCCGAGGGCACGCAGTAGCGCGTCTGGCCATGCAGCATACGGGTTTGCGCGCAGGAAACATAAAGCCGCTGACGAGCCCGGGTGACCGCGACATACATCAGCCGGCGCTCCTCTTCCAGACCCTCGCGCCCCTGATTGACCGAGTTTTCGTGCGGAAACAAACCCTGCTCCAGACCACTGATGAAAACCACATCGAATTCCAGCCCCTTGGCAGCGTGCACCGACATCAACTGCACCGCCTCATCGCCTTCCCCGGCCTGATGTTCGCCGGCCTCCAGCGAAGCATGGGTGAGGAAGGAAACCAGTGCGCCGCCTTCACCGATGGCACCTTCACTATCGACAAAGGTGGCAGCAGCGTTGACTAGTTCATCGAGGTTTTCCAGCCGATCCTGGCCCTCTTTCTCAATCCGGTAATGCTGGCCGAGGCCGGTTTTTTCGATAATGTGCTCGACCATTTCGGGCAGCGGCAAATTCTCGGTTTCGTGGCGCAGGCTTTCGATCAGCCGAATGAACGCCCCCACCGTCTGGCCGGCCTTGCCGGTCAGCGAGGCGGCAGCGTTGTAGAGACTGGAATTCATCTGATGGGCACTCGCCTGCAGATTCTCCAGCGAACGGGCACCGATGCCGCGGGTCGGGAAATTGACCACTCGCAGAAACGCCGTGTCGTCATCCGGATTGCCGAGCAGACGCAAATAGGCCAACGCATGCTTGATTTCCTGGCGCTCAAAAAAGCGCAGGCCGCCATAAACCTTGTAAGGCACGTTGCGGGCGAATAATTCGTGCTCCAGCACGCGTGATTGGGCATTCGAGCGATAGAGAATGGCCATTTGTGTCGGCGACACCCCATCGCGCACCAGTTCGCGGATTTCGTCGACGATAAAACGCGCTTCGTCGATATCGGAATAGCCCTCGAAAACCCGGATCGGCTCACCGTCGCCGGCATCGGTCCACAGATTTTTGCCAAGGCGTTCGCGGTTGTTCTTGATCAGCGCATTGGCGGCAGCCAGGATATTGCCGTGCGAACGGTAGTTCTGCTCCAGCCGGATGATGTTATCGCCGGCGTAATCACGCTCGAAATCGCGCATATTGCCGACCTCGGCCCCGCGGAAACCGTAGATGCTCTGGTCGTCGTCCCCCACCGCAAAAACCTTGGCGCCACCACCGGCCAGCAGTTGCAGCCAGCTGTATTGCAGGCGATTGGTGTCCTGAAACTCGTCGACCAGAATGTAGCGGAAGCGCTCCTGGTAATGCTTGCGCAGCGGCTCGTTGCGGCTCAGCAATTCGTAGCAACGCAAGAGCAATTCGGCGAAATCGACGACGCCTTCGCGGTTGCACTGGGTTTCATACTCTGCATAAAGCTCGACGCGCTTCTGCGTGTAGCCATCGTAAGCCTCGGCCTGCGCGGCGCGAATGCCCTGTTCCTTGTTGGCATTGATGAAATGGCACAGCTCGCGCGGCGGGAATTTTTCATCATCGACGTTGAGGTTCTTCAACAGGCGTTTGACCATCGACAACTGGTCGCCGGAATCAAGAATCTGAAAGGTCTGCGGCAGCCCGGCTTCGCGGTAATGCGCCCGCAACAGGCGATTGCACAGGCCGTGAAAGGTACCGATCCACATGCCGCGCGTATTGATCGGAACCAGCGCCGACAGCCGCGCCGTCATCTCCTTTGACGCCTTGTTGGTGAAAGTCACCGCCAGCACGCCATGCGGCCCGACCTGATTGGTCGACATCAGCCAGGCAATGCGCGTCGTCAACACCCGTGTCTTGCCACTTCCTGCGCCCGCCAGGATCAAGGCGTGCACCGGCGGCAAGGTAACCGCCTGGAGTTGCGGAGAATTTAGATTAGCTAGCAAATCTGACATATATCAACCAGAACTATGACCAAAGGCGTAGAATGCGCGGCAAATTTCAGCAGCACGAAATTGGTATTACCAATTTGTTGTGATTGTGCAACGCAACATAGACGCTACAACAATTGGTTACACTTGGCAAAAACAGCCAGAGTATACTGGCTAAAAAATATATTGCAGTGCACAAAACTTTTTGCCCACAAGGCACTCATAGGTAGAAGTGGTCACCCCCACGCAGTAAAAGGAGTAAGAGCATGAACAACACTATGAACGCACCCAAGATCCTTCCGTGGATCGCCAGAAAGGCCGGCATCACTGACGAACTCGCATTGAAACTGTGGCGCCGTGCCGTTTCCGAAACCGAGTACCTTACCGGCAAATCCAGCGGTTCCGAGTACTGGTGTCTTGCCGTCGAACGCTTCCTCGGCATCGTTGAAGACGAAGTTGGTGGCTCGGCAGGATACAGCCTGACCCCGGCTCCGCGCCTCTCCTGGATGTGGCATCAACAGACCCGGATGTCCCTGCTCTCCCTGATGATGGCACAGAATACCTATCGTTACTGGCAAGACACCTGGGAAGGAATGTACAGGCAAAAAAAAGCGGCCTGACCGGGCGTCGCTGATATCAACGAACGGCTGGCGCGGGAAGCTTAAGCTCCCCTGCCAGTTTTTCGGCCAGCGAATGCGCCTCACGCTCGGTCACCAGTTGTTCCAGGCGTAATTCATACAGGTAGCCACCTGGGACCCGGACGGGTCTGATTCGACCGGCATAGCCGGCAGCAGAAAGCTGATCGTGCAGGATCAGCGCCCCGTCCTTGTCCAAACGGCCAAAACTCAAGGCCCAGTGCCCACCGGCCTGTTGCGTGCCAACCCCAGGTTGGAGCTCGGTTTCGAGCGCCCAACTGGCGAGTTGCCCGCTATCGACCGTGGCCACTGCCCCCGGCGCCTGCCCTTTGTCGGCACTATAAAATTGCAGCGGCTCGGACAACTCGGCGGGCTCGCCGAGCGGATGGCTGGCCGAAATACGCCCTTCGAGCAGGCAGACAAGGTCTTTCTCGACGCTCGAGCGCCCCCAGACGTCGGTACCGCGAACGCCGATAGTGACGCTGCCGGCGCGAATATTGATCGCCCGCTGGCTGCGCTCCTTGCGCAAACGATCGGTGGTCAGCCGGAAGGCGCCCCTGGCAACATCGAGCGCTGCGGTAAACACCCCGTTTTCGCCCTCTTTCATCGCGTTGACCGCAACACTGACGTTTTCACCGAATTTGACGGCACTGCCATCGGCCAGCTGAACGATAGCCCGGCCGCCTCTACCTGTCAGCAGCCGATCGCGGTTTTCCAGTTGCATCCCCGGCGCCAGCGGCAGGCGACGCTCGCCTCGCTCGACCCAGGCCGGCGCCTGTACGGCATCGACCAGCGCATTCGGCACCGCCGCTACGGTCAACGTCGTAAACAAGCCAAAAACCAGCAGACCGCATCTTGCCCTACCCCTCATCACCGCTCCTCAGTGGTTCAACCGGTATAATTCCGCGCTTGATCACGATCTTTCAGCCCATGCCCATGCAGGACAAATACGCCCCGGCCGACATCGAGCGCGCCGCCCAGACTCACTGGGAAAAAACCGGTGCCGCGCGCGCCGTTGAAGACACCAGCAAGCCAAAATACTACTGCCTCTCCATGTTCCCCTACCCGTCGGGCAAGCTGCACATGGGGCATGTCAGAAACTATACCATCGGCGACGTCCTCTCCCGTTTCCACAAGATGCAGGGCTACAACGTCATGCAGCCGATGGGCTGGGACGCCTTCGGCATGCCGGCCGAAAATGCCGCGCTGCAGAACAACGTGCCGCCGGCGGCGTGGACCTACGAAAACATCGCCTACATGAAGAAGCAGCTCATGTCGCTCGGCTTTGCCATCGACTGGGAACGCGAATTCGCCACCTGCACGCCCGAGTACTACCGCTGGGAACAGTGGCTGTTCACCCGTCTTTATGAAAAAGGCTTGGTCTACAAGAAGCTGGGCACCGTGAACTGGGATCCGGTCGACCACACCGTTCTCGCCAACGAGCAGGTCATCGACGGCCGCGGCTGGCGTTCCGGCGCGCTGATCGAAAAGCGCGAGATCCCGATGTATTACATGAAGATCACCGCCTACGCCGAGGAACTGCTCAGCGAGTTGGATAACCTGCCGGGCTGGCCGGAACAGGTGCGGCTGATGCAGAAGAACTGGATCGGCAAGAGCACCGGCGTGCGCTTCGCCTTCCCGCTGGCTGACAATACCGACGAAAAGCTGTGGGTATTCACCACCCGCGCCGACACCATCATGGGCGTCACCTTCGTCGCCGTCGCCGCCGAGCACCCGCTGGCCACCCGCGCCGCCGCCAACAACCCGGAACTTGCCGCCTTCATCGAGGAATGCAAGAAGGGCGGCGTCGCCGAAGCCGACATCGCGACCATGGAAAAGAAGGGCCTGCCGACCGGCATTTTCGTCAGCCACCCGCTGACCGGTGAAAAAGTCGAAGTCTGGGTCGGCAATTATGTGCTGATGAGCTATGGCGACGGTGCCGTGATGGCCGTGCCGGCGCACGACGAGCGCGATTTCGCTTTTGCGCTGAAGTACGACTTGCCGATCAAGCAGGTAATTTTTGAGCACGCACCGAAGGAAAAACTTGCTGCCATTGAGGCGGAAATACGTCGATCAGTCCCCGATGCAACTGAAGCACAAATTGCCGAAGAAGTGAGCAGAGGGGATAACGTATTTGTCGACGCAGTCTGGAACGAATGGTATGCGACCAAGAATGGCGTCTGCATCAATTCCGGCAAGTACGATGGTCTCGGCTACGAAGCCGCCGTCGATGCCATCGCCGCCGACCTCGCCGACAAGAATCTGGGCGACAAGAAAGTCCAGTTCCGCCTGCGTGACTGGGGCATTTCCCGCCAGCGTTACTGGGGCTGCCCGATTCCAATCATTCACTGCAAGACCTGCGGCGATGTGCCGGTGCCCGACGACCAACTGCCGGTCGTCTTGCCCGAGAACGTCGAGATCACCGGCGCCGGTTCGCCGCTGGCCAAGATGCCGGAATTCTACGAATGCCAGTGCCCGAAGTGCGGCGGCGACGCCCGGCGTGAAACCGACACCATGGACACGTTCTTCGAGTCGTCCTGGTATTTCCTGCGCTACGCCTGCCCGGACAACGCCACGGCCATGGTCGACGAGCGCGTCGCCTACTGGTGCAAGGGCGGCATCGACCAGTACATCGGCGGCATCGAGCACGCCATTCTGCATTTGCTGTACGCCCGCTTCTTCACCAAGCTGATGCGCGATGTCGGGCTGATCGGCGACTTGGGCGAACCCTTCGCCAATCTGCTGACCCAGGGCATGGTGGTCGCCCCGACTTTCTACCGTGACGGTGAAAACGGCAAAAAGCTGTGGCTCAACCCGGCCGATGTCGATGTCGTCACCGACGAACGCGGCCGTCCGACCGGTGCCAGCCTTAAGGCCGACGGCCGGCCGGTAGTCATTGGCGGCACCGAAAAGATGTCGAAGTCGAAGAACAACGGCGTCGACCCGCAATCGCTGATCGACCAATACGGTGCCGATACTGCCCGTCTGTTCATCATGTTCGCCTCGCCGCCCGATCAGTCGCTGGAATGGTCCGACGCCGGTGTCGAAGGCGCTTACCGCTTCCTGCGCCGCTTGTGGAAAACAACCTACGACCACGTCCATGCCGGTACGGTCGACGCGAAATTTGAGCAAAATTCCCTGTCGACCGCACAAGCCGACCTGCGCCGCAAACTGCACCAGACGATGGGCAAGGTGGCCGACGATTACGGTCGCCGCAAGCAGTTCAACACGGCGATTGCGGCCGTCATGGAGCTGCTCAACGCCTTCGACAAGACCGACCTCTCCGGCGACACCGGCCGGGCGCTGGCCCAGGAAACGCTGGAAAGCATTGCGCTGCTGCTCTTCCCGATCGTGCCGCACATCGGTCAGGCGCTTTATGCCGAACTGAAACCGGGGCAAGACGCAGGTAGTCAAGTCTTCCCGAAGGCCGATCCGGCTGCCTTGAAGCAGGATGAAATCGAGCTGATGGTGCAGGTCAACGGCAAGCTGCGCGGCGCCATTCGCGTCGCCGCCGAAGCCGACAAGGCGAGCATCGAAGCCGCGGCGCTGGCCTCGGAAGGCGCCGTCAAGTTCATGGAAGGCAAGGCGCCCAAGAAGGTCGTGGTCGTTCCCGGTCGCCTGGTCAATATCGTCGTTTAAGGAAATCCGCCATGCGCGTCCCGTTCCGGCTTTTACTCGCCGTGCTTTTTGCCGCCGTCCTGACCGGCTGTGGCTTCCAGCTGCGCGGGACGCTCAGCGGCAACCTGCCTTACAAGACGATGGTGATCGCGCTGCCGGACACATCCGATGTTCGGATATGGCTGGAGCGCTACATCAACGCGGCGGGCAGCACGGAAATTGTCGACGACCCAAAGCTGGCCGAGGCCACCTTCCAGCAGATCTCCGACAGCCGCCTGAAAACCATTCTTAGCGTCAATGCCCAAGGCCGGGTTCGGGAATATCGCCTGCAACTGCATTACCGCTTCCGCGTCGTCAATGCGAAGGGCCAGATCTTGATACCACCGAACGACGTCAGCCTGACCCGCGACATCACTTTCGACGACTCCAACGTGCTGGCCAAAGATCTGGAAGAAGGCCTGCTCTGGCGTGACATGAACAACGATTTGGTCAATCAGATCATGCGTCGCCTGTCCATCATCAAGCCGAAAAACCCCGATCTCGAAGAAGACGAGTAATGCTGCTCAAGGGCGAACAACTCGCGGCGCATCTCGAACGCGAGTTGCGCCCGCTGTATGTACTGTACGGTGACGAACCGCTGCTCGTCCTTGAAGCGGCTGAGGTGATCCGCGCCAAAGCGCGCCAGCATGGTTACAGCGAGCGCGAAGTACTGACCGTGCTGCCGCAATTCGACTGGGGATATTTGCTGGCTGCCGGCGGCAACATGTCCCTATTCGGCGACAAGAAACTGATCGATCTGCGCATCCCCACCGGCAAACCGGGCAAGGAGGGTGGCGCGGCCTTGCAGCAGTGGTGCCAGCACCTTTCGCCGGACAACATGTTGCTCATCACCTTGTCGGAACTCGACTGGCGCGAGGAAAAAGCGGTCTGGTTCACCGCCCTGGTCAATGCCGGCGTGGCAATCAAACTGATGGCCCCGCCGCTGGCCGAACTACCGGGCTGGATCGCCGGTCGCCTGCGCCGCCAGCAACAGAGCGCCGATCTGGATAGTCTGAAATTCATTGCAGAACGGGTTGAGGGCAATCTGCTCGCCGCCCATCAGGAAATCCAGAAACTTGGCTTGCTCTACCCGACCGGCCAACTGACGCCAACCCAAGTTCGCGAGGCAGTGCTCAATGTGGCCCGCTACGATATCGATGGCCTGCGCGAAGCCCTGCTCACCGGTGATCTCGCTCGCCTGAAGCGGACACTCGACGGCCTGATGCAGGAGGGCGAAGCGCCACCGCTGGTGCTATGGGCGATGAGTGAGGAAATCAGGGCGCTGACGACAATCCGCATCGGGATGGATGCCGGCAAGCCGGTCGATATATTGCTCAAGGATGCCAAAGTCTGGGGGCCACGGGCCAATCCGGTGAAAAAAGCCCTGCAACGGTTGTCGACCGCAACACTCGAAGCCGCATTGCAACACGCCGGTCAAATCGACAAACTGGCCAAAGGAATTGGCCAAGGCAACATCTGGGAAGAGTTTTTGCGCCTTGGCTTGCGCCTCAGTGCAAAAAAATAACTACCCGACGACTTCCTTCGCGACCAGTTCCACCTCTTCTACTTGGGCTGCCTTGTCTGGCTCCAGATCTTCCCAGATGCAGTCGCAATCATGTCGTACATCCTGCAGGGATGATTTAGCTGCCCCCGTCACCAGACACTCTCCCCGGCAATCGTCGGAGACAACAACCAGTTTCATTTCGTCATCGACGTGGCGCTCGCCATCCCAATAGGTACAGGTTGCACAAACCTTGACCTCGTTTGGCAGTATTAATTTTTCGGCCATCTTTTCCTCGCCGGAAAGCTCGTTGTATTAGCATCTGAGAGTTTAACCGCTCGGAGAAGTTCCTGGTTATTTGTCTGGCTATAATGGTCTTTTGAGCGAACCCCGGAAGATCATGGACATCAAGGAATATATGCAAACCGTTGGCCGTCAGGCCCGGCTTGCCTCGCGCCGCCTGGCAACGGCTTCGACCGCTGAGAAGAACGCCGCCCTGCTCGCCATCGCCGCCGCTATCCGCCGTGAAAAGGCCGGGCTGCTTGCCGCCAATCAGGAAGATCTGGCCGCCGCCCGCGCCGCCGGTCTCGAAACTGCCATGCTTGACCGGCTGACCCTGTCCGAAAAGGGTGTCGACAGCATGGCCGAAGGTGTCGAGCAGGTCGCCACACTGCCTGATCTGATCGGCGAGATGACTGAGATCAAGTTCCGCCCATCCGGCATCCAGATTGGCAAGATGCGCGTCCCGCTCGGCGTCATCGGCATCATTTACGAAGCCCGCCCGAACGTTACTGCTGACGCTGCTGCACTCTGTCTGAAATCCGGCAACGCCGCCATCCTGCGCGGCGGCTCGGAAGCCATCCGCTCCAATCGCGCCATTGCCGCGCTGGTGCAGGAAGGCCTGCAAGCCGCCGGGCTGCCAGCCGAGTGCGTACAAGTCATCGACACCACCGACCGCGCTGCGGTTGGTGAACTGATCACCATGCGTGAATTCGTCGACGTCATCGTGCCGCGCGGCGGCAAGGGACTGATCGCCCGCCTGTTGGCCGATGCCCGCGTACCGATGATCCAGCATCTGGATGGCAACTGCCACGTCTATATCGACGACGAAGCCGATGCCGGCAAAGCGCTGAAGATTGTCGAAAACGCCAAAACCCAGCGCTACGGCACCTGCAATACGGCCGAATCGCTGCTCGTCGCCCGTTCAGTCGCCGCCGCCCAACTGCCGGCCATCGCCGCGATGCTGACCGGCAAGGGCGTCGAGATCCGCGGCTGCGCCGAAACACAGGCGCTGTTGCCGAATGCCCTCGCCGCCACGGAAGAGGATTACTACACCGAGTACCTGGCGCCGATCATCTCAGTCAAGGTAGTTTCCGGGATTGACGAGGCCATTACGCACATCAACCAGTATTCGTCGCACCACACCGAGGCCATCGTTACCGACAACCACCCGAATGCCATGCGTTTCCTGCGTGAAGTCGATTCGGCCTCGGTCATGATCAATGCTTCGACGCGTTTCGCCGATGGTTTCGAGTACGGTCTGGGGGCCGAAATCGGCATCTCGACCGACAAGATCCATGCCCGCGGTCCGGTCGGTCTGGAAGGACTGACCAGCCAGAAATGGGTGGTACTGGGCGACGGGCACGTTCGCGCCTAAATATCGTCTCCCCGCGCCGGCGGGAATCCATCAGCCCCCACCGGCACGGGGGCAACTTTTTTCGGAGCAAGCTAATGGCCAAAGCAAGTTTCAACTGGCAAGACCCATTCCTCCTCGACAGCCAGCTGGCCGCCGACGAACGCCAAGTCCGCAACGCCGCCCGCGATTTCGCCCAGAAAGCCCTGAAGCCGCGCATTCGCGACGCCTTCCGCAACGAAACCACCGACCCGGCTATTTATCGCGAAATGGGCGAGATGGGCCTGCTCGGCTGTACGCTGCCGCCGGCTTACGGTGGCGCCGGGCTGAACTATGTTTCCTACGGCCTGATCGCCCGCGAGGTCGAGTACATCGACTCGGCCTACCGGACGCTGTTGAGCGTGCAATCCTCACTGACCATGGTGCCGATTTACGAATTCGGCAGTGAGGAACAGAAGCAGAAATACCTGCCCAAGCTGGGTAAGGGCGAGTTGATCGGCTGCTTCGGCCTGACCGAGCCGGATTCCGGTTCCGATCCGGCCAGCGCCACCACGCGTGCCCGCAGCGTAGCCGGGGGCTGGAAGCTTTCCGGCGGCAAGACCTGGATCACCAATTCACCGATTGCCGACATTTTCATCGTCTGGGCCAAGGATGACGAAGGCGTGCTGCGCGGCTTCATCCTTGAAAAAGGCATGGCCGGGCTGTCGGCGCCGCTCATCCACGGCAAGGTCGGGCTACGCGCCTCGATCACCGGCGATATCGTGATGGACGAGGTTTTCGTCCCGACCGAGAACCAGTTGCCCAAGGCGAGCGGTCTGAAAGGCCCATTCACCTGCCTGAACTCGGCCCGCTATGGCATTGCCTGGGGCGCCCTGGGTGCGGCCGAAGCCTGCTGGCACACGGCGCGGCAATACACGCTGGAGCGCAAGCAGTTCGACCGCCCACTGGCCGCCAACCAGCTCGTGCAGAAGAAACTGGTCGACATGCAGACCGAAATCAGCCTCGGCATCCAGAGCGCGCTGCGCCTTGGCCGGATGATGGACGACGGCAGCGCGACGCCGGAAATCGTCTCGATGCTGAAGCGCAACTCCTGCGGCAAGGCCCTCGACATCGCCCGCGTCGCCCGCGACATGCTCGGCGGCAACGGCATTTCG
>Ga0209582_1001387_pt1 | contig 11912 bp, 10 predicted proteins | sample KloWWTmetKNB5Kit_FD_187176 | JGI IMG/M metagenome (GOLD analysis project Ga0209582, IMG submission 187176) | Active sludge microbial communities from Klosterneuburg, Austria, studying microevolution and ecology of nitrifiers - Klosterneuburg... | ecosystem: Engineered > WWTP > Aerobic digester >...
AAAGCCGATCTCGCCAATACCCACGCGCTCATGGAGCTCTTGGGCCATCCTGAAAAAGGGTTACGCTACATCCATGTTGCGGGCACCAATGGAAAGGGCAGTACGAGCCATTTGTTGGCCAGTGTGCTCCAAGAGGCCGGTTACAAAGTGGGCTTGCACACCTCGCCCCATCTGAAGGACCTGCGCGAACGGTTCAGGATCAACGGCGAAATGATCCCGCAGTCGACCGTGGTCCGTTTCGTGGCGGAGAACCGAAACGCCTTCGAGCCGGTGAAAGCTTCCTTCTTCGAATGGGGCGTTGGCTTGGCATTGTGGTGGTTCCGTGAAGAAAAAGTGGACATCGCCGTGATCGAGACCGGCATGGGCGGTCGCTTGGACAGCACGAACGTGATAACCCCTGAAGTCTGTGTGATCACCAACATCAGTTGGGACCATATGGACTTTCTTGGCAAAACCCTGGAACAGATCGCTAAAGAGAAGGCCGGGATCATCAAAGACGGTGTTCCGGTTGTGATCGGTGAAGCCAACGAGGAGGTAGCAGCTGTGTTCCGGGTGAAGGCAAACTCCCTGAACGCACCCATCACTTTCGTGGACCAAGAGGCGGCACTCCCCTATCCTTCGGCCTTGCTCGGTGGCCACCAGGAAAAGAATGCACGCACGACATTGGTCGCCTTGGAACAATTGGAAAGGAAGGGCTGGTCCGTTTCGCGGGAGGCCATTCAGCACGGACTCCAAAAGGTTGTAAGGAACACCGGTTTCCTCGGTCGTTGGCAAGTGCTATCGACCCACCCGTTGGTGATCGCCGATGTAGCCCACAACGTGGATGGAATGCGCGTGGTGAAGAAAATGTTGACAGAAACCCCGTACAGCAACCTCCACATGGTATTCGGCATTGTCAACGACAAGGACCCGAACCCGGTCTTGGCAGAAATGCCCAAAAAGGCGACCTATTACTTCTGTAAAGCGGACATACCCCGAGGACTTGATGCTTTGGAATTGCAGGTGAGAGCGAAGGCACATGGCCTAGCCGGGGACAGCTACCCATCGGTACAGGCCGCGTTCGTAGCGGCACGGACGCATGCGGGGCAAAATGACCTGGTCTTGATCACAGGCAGTGTTTTCGTTGTAGCGGAGGTGATCTGAACAACTCCTATATTTGCGCCCCTTTCGGACGAGAAGTTCAAGTTCGAGAGAAATTGTTGAAGGAGGCATAGCTCAGCTGGTTTAGAGCATCTGCCTTACAAGCAGAGGGTCGCTGGTTCGAATCCGGCTGCCTCCACAAAGGCCGAGCAGTGCAGCAATGCGCTTCTCGGTCTTCTTTCTTGGGATGTTAGCTCAGCTGGTTTAGAGCGCATGCTTCACACGCATGAGGTCGATGGTTCGAATCCATTACGTCCCACTTAGCTCAGCTGTTTTAGAGAGTCCCGAACCAACTTCAGGAGGAACGGGAAGATCGATGGTGGATCCATTACCTCCCACTTAGCCCTAACGGATAGTTGGGGCTATTTCCGTTCATGACCCAAAACCATTCTGGTATTGGGAGAACTAATTCTCCGGTCCAGATGCGTCGTAGCAAGCCCAACTGAAAGCACAGGCTGCCCAAATGGCTGAACTGTAGTCAAATTGGCAATTGTCCATGTGCGCTCCTGAAATAGACAGGAACCAATAGCGCAAAACCCACACCATCAGGCCGTTGCCTCCTCTCAGTCGAGTTAAACAATGTGAAGAATAGAGCAGTAACATACCATGCTCCGAACTAAGCACGGTCTTTGACCGTTGATGATTTGTAAGGAACCGAAGCTCGGGTAGACTACGAGAACGGTGAGAAACTAGAGGAACTACTCACAAAATGCTTCAATAGAGATGTCTAGAAGGAAAAAAGCCCTTATCCTTACCCGCCCGGTGAAGGAAGGGATCAAGGAGATCAAGGTCCGTTTGGACGCCAGGACAATTATTACGCTCGCCAGCAAGAAAGCTTTGGATTTCTGGCGGACGCGCTACCCAAAATTGGAGGTGATCGGTTGATCATCTTTTAGACCAGAAAAACAACGAAATGCCACGTAAGAAGCCTGCACTCATTCTGGAACGCCCCATTAAGCCCGGTGTAAAGGAGATCAAGGTCCGTTTGGATGCCCGTACGATCATCACCGTTTCAAGCCAAAAGGCTTTGGCCGCTTGGAAACTACGCTATCCGAAACTTCAGGTGATCAACTGATCACTAAATAGGGAGTTGTGTTCCGTGACCCGTACGATCCGGTTCATCCGTACCGAAGCAGCTCTCATGGGTTCAAACCTTTTTTTTTCTGAAGGCATTATAGCTTTTGGAAGAGGATCCATAACGCTCGTTGTGGGTCGAGCGGATCATTAGATCTCGATCGGAGGCATTTCACCTCTTACGGTGAGTTTCCGTTAGAGTGGATCATGTCGGCTAATTGGAATGACCCAGAGGGCGACGGAGTAGATCCATCCACAGTAAAGATTCTTTAGGCTCTGGAGCAAACATGAGCCTGTTGATCCAACCGCTCGGAAACCCTTTTTCCCACGGCGCGAAGTTCTATTTTTGTCCGCACTTCCAAGGAGAAAGGCACAGTCTACCCCATGAGCGACCAGCTGCGCCAGATCACCAGTTATTTAGGCCATTTGGTAAAGGCTCGAACGCGGCATGGGGTGCACAGTCCGTTCGTATATGAACTTACCTCACAAGTACTTCGTCCGGGAAAGTCGATCCCTGAATTCGATGAGATCGAGGCGTTGCGTGAGGACCTGCTATTCAGTGAGCAAACGATCAGGGTGAACGACTTGGGTGCGGGGTCACATGTGTTCGACCTACCCGTGCGTCGTGTGGCGGATGTGGCCCGCACGGCTTTGAAATCGCCCCAACAGGCCCAATTGCTTTTCCGCTTGGCTCGTTATTTCAAGGTGAAGAACGTTTTGGAACTGGGCACGTCCTTCGGCATATCGACGCTTTACATGGCATTGGGCGCCGACGAAGGATCGGTCCATACCATTGAAGGTTGCCCACAGACAATGCGGATCGCTCGGCATCATTTCGACCACATGAAGCAAGAGAACATCATACCCATACTGGGAAGTTTCCGCACGCGATTGCCAGAGACATTGCAGCAATTGGACTCGTTGGACCTTGTCTTCGTGGACGGCTTTCATGCAATGGAACCCACCCTGGACCATTTTGAACAGTGCTTGACGAAATCACACAACGACACCGTCTTCGTCTTCGACGACATCCATTGGAGCAGAGGAATGGAGCAGGCGTGGGAGGCTGTAAAATCACATGATAAGGTATCGGTGACCATCGATCTGTACAATATGGGCCTTGCATTCCTGCGGAAAGAGCAGGCGAAGGAACACTTCACGCTGCGTTATTGAGATCGTGCCGGGTTCCGTGGTGATCCCGAACTTTGTACCATGAAGATCTACACCCGCACTGGCGACAAAGGCCAGACCGGTTTGTTGGGCGGCACCCGCGTTGCAAAGGACAGTTTACGAATAGAGGCATACGGAACGGTCGATGAACTGAACAGCCACATCGGGTTGTTGCGTGATCAGGCCGACGGATCCCTTGATGAGGAATTGATCCCGATACAAGAGGTCCTCTTCACATTGGGCTCCCGTTTGGCCAGCGGCACGGATGAGCAGGCCGAGAAATTCAGGGTGCCCGCTGTAACGGAACAACACGTGGCCAACTTGGAGGAGTCCATGGACCGCATGGAGGCCGAGCTACCGGAAATGCGCAACTTCATTCTTCCCGGTGGTCACTTGGCTTCGTCACAGGCGCATGTGTGCAGAACGGTATGCCGCAGGGCCGAAAGAATGGTCGTTCGGTTGGCAGCGGAGGAGGCTGTATCGGAGATCCTTGTGCGCTACCTGAACAGGCTCAGTGACCACCTTTTCGTGCTCGCCCGCAGCATCGCCCACCGCAATGGCGTGGCCGATACGCCTTGGAAGCCGCGTGCCTAGGGCGTTTGCGAGTGTTTGAAAAGTCGTTCCCATTCGCAACTTGAAGCACCTATATTTGCGGCCAATTTTACAGACCCTAACAGGCCTACCGTATGTATTGGACACTTGAACTGGCTTCGTACTTGGAAGATGCGCCTTGGCCCGCGACGAAAGATGAATTGATCGACTTCGCCATGCGTACCGGCGCTCCTTTGGAAGTGGTGGAGAACTTGCAGGGCATTGAGGACGATGAGGAGATCTTCGAGACCATTGAGGACATCTGGCCCGATTACCCGTCGAAGGAGGACTTCTTCTTCAACGAGGACGAGTACTGAGCCTCAGAAATTGAACAGCCTTTGCCCCGGCCACCCGATCATAACGAGAAGGGCCGGGGCTTTTGTTTGAGGTGTTTATGGGTGCACACCCACCCGGCACATGATCGAATGCAACCCGATCTTCGCCTACCTACTGTCTCCTTGTCAGCATTGCGAACGCGGCAGGATATCTGCTGAACGCACCGCCTTACCTTTGCAACCTTGAACTAATTCCGGAACTGCTTGGTCAGCCGACCCATTGGTCGGATCACCTATCCAACAACACAGCTCGTTCCACTTCCATCTTCGACCCCACAGCACCATGATCGGTTCCCTTACCAAGGCATTCAAGAAAGTATTCGGCGACAAGGCCGATCGCGACCTCAAGGAAATAATGCCCTTGGTGGAACTGACGAAAGCGGAGTTTGCGAAACTTTCCAATTTGAGCAATGATGGACTCCGCTCGCGCACCACGGACCTGAAGGCACGGATCACCGAAGGCACCAAGGCCAACAGTGAAAAAGTAGAAGCCCTGCGCGCGGAGATCGAGGAACGTGCAGACATGCCGATCCATGAGCGCGAGACCCGGTATCAGGAGATCGACAAATTGGAAGAGGAGAGCGTGAAGCAGATGGAAACGACCCTGCTCGAGATCCTGCCCGAAGCATTTGCTGTTGTAAAAGAGACCGCACGTCGCTTCAAGGAGAATTCCGAAATGCGGGTAAAGGCCACCGATATGGACCGGTTGTTGGCCACAGAACGGCCGGATGAGATCCGCATTGAAGGAGATCAGGCCATTTGGAAGAACACCTGGAATGCAGGCGGGACACCGGTCACTTGGGACATGGTGCACTATGATGTGCAGTTGATCGGCGGCATTGCACTGCACAAGGGCAAGATCGCGGAGATGAGCACCGGTGAGGGGAAAACACTGGTGAGCACCCTGCCCGTTTACCTGAACGCTTTGACCGGAAGGGGTGTTCACTTGGTAACTGTGAACGACTACTTGGCCAAGCGGGATGCCGAATGGATGGGGCCGATCCATGAATTCCATGGCTTGCGTGTGGATTGCATAGACAAGCATCAGCCCAATAGTCCGGAACGGCGCAAGGCCTATCTTGCGGATATCACCTACGGTACGAACAACGAATTCGGATTCGACTACCTGCGTGACAACATGGCCCATGCGCCCAACGCATTGGTCCAGCGCAAACACCATTTCGCGATCGTTGACGAAGTAGACAGCGTATTGGTCGACGATGCGCGAACCCCTTTGATCATCAGTGGTCCTACCCCGAAAGGCGACATTCACCAATTCGATGAGTACAAGCCACGTGTGGAAAGGCTTTATACAGCCCAGCGGCAACTGGTGACGAAGCTGATCACAGAGGCGAAGGAGAATTTGAAAGGACTTTCGGATGGTACCGCCACCAAGGAGCAATTGGAAAAAGGTGGTTTGGCACTACTGCGCGCATACCGCGGTCTACCGAAGAACAATGCGTTGATCAAATTCCTGAGCGAACCCGGGGTCCGTGCCCAACAGCAGAAAGTGGAGAACCACTACATGCAGGACCAAAGCAAGGAAATGCCGAAGGTGGATGCTGAACTGTACTTCACCATCGATGAGAAACAGCACGGCATCGAATTGATGGAAAAGGGTATTGACCTGATCAGCGGTGATGTGAACGATCCGGAATTCTTCATCATGCCCGATGTGGGCGGCAGCATTGCCGAGATCGAGAAGAGCGGAGCCGGGACCGAAGAAAAGGCCAAGCGAAAGGACGAGTTGTTGCGTGATTTCGGGATCAAGAGCGAACGCATCCACACGGTGAACCAATTGGTACGTGCTTATGCACTCTACGAAATGGACGTTGAGTATGTAGTGATGGATGGCAAGGTGAAGATCGTGGACGAGCAAACGGGTCGTATCCTGGAAGGAAGGCGCTACAGTGATGGCCTGCACCAAGCGATCGAGAGCAAGGAAAAGGTAAAGGTTGAAGCCGCCACGCAGACCTATGCAACGGTGACCTTGCAGAATTACTTCCGAATGTACCACAAGCTGGCTGGTATGACCGGAACTGCGGAGACCGAAGCACAGGAACTGTGGGACATCTATAAATTGGATGTGATGGTGATCCCCACCAACCGACCGATCGTTCGGAATGATGCGGAGGATATGGTCTTCAAGACCAAGCGCGAGAAATACAACGCGGTGATCGAGGAGATCGAGGCATTGAGCAAAGCTGGTCGTCCGGTACTTGTAGGTACCACCAGTGTGGAGGTGAGCGAGTTGATGAGCAAGATGTTGAAGATGCGTGGTGTCAAACACAACGTGCTCAACGCGAAACAGCACCAACGGGAGGCGGAGATCGTGGCCCAAGCAGGTTTCACCAGTGCGGTTACGATAGCCACGAACATGGCGGGTCGCGGAACGGACATCAAGCTGGGGGCCGGTGTGAAGGAAGCTGGTGGTCTGGCGATCATCGGTACCGAAAAGCATGATAGTCGCCGCGTGGATCGCCAGTTGCGCGGTCGTGCAGGTCGCCAGGGGGATCCGGGTTCGTCACAGTTCTACGTTTCGTTGGAAGATGACCTGATGCGCTTGTTCAACAGCGAACGGATCAGCAAATTGATGGACCGCTTGGGCTTGAAAGAGGGTGAGGTGATCCAGCACAGCATGGTAACGGCGAGCATAGAACGCGCGCAGAAAAAGGTTGAAGAGAACAACTTCGGCATACGGAAACGGTTGTTGGAGTATGATGATGTGATGAACAGCCAGCGCACGGTGATCTACAAGCGTAGGCATCACGCACTGTTCGGCGAACGGTTGAAGTTGGACATCCTCAACATGTACTATGATGTCTCCGCCAGCATCGCGAACGAATACCATGGCATTGGTGATTTCGAAGGCTTCCAATTGGAGCTCTTCCGGAAATTGGGCACCGAAAGTCCAGTGGATGCTGAAGGATTCAAATCGATAAAAACACCGGAATTGGTTGAGCAAGTCTATGAGGCTGCCATGAACGCTTATGTGCGCCACGGAAAACAGATCGGCGCACAGGCCATGCCGGTGATCACCGACGTGTTCCTGAACCAAGGCCAACAGTACGAGAACATCGTGGTGCCGATCACCGACGGTATGAAGACCATGCAAGTGGTCACCAACCTGCAGAAGACCTACAAGACACAGGGGCAGGAATTGATCGGCAATATTGAGAAGTACATCACGTTGGCGATCATCGACAACGAGTGGAAAGAGCATTTGCGTGAGATGGACGAACTGCGCAGAAGCGTGCAGAACGCGAGCATTGAACAGAAGGACCCGTTGTTGATCTACAAGTTGGAGAGCTTCAATTTGTTCAAGGCCATGATCGACCGGATCAACGAAGAAGTGATCGGTTTCCTTGCCAAGGCTGGTCTACCAACTGCGCAACTGAACGTGCAAGAAGCACAGAACCCTCGCGTTCCGCAACAACGCTTGCAGACCAGCCGGACGGACGTACCCCAGCACCGAAACCAAAGCAGCACAGCGAACGGGCCTAGGCCAACAGCCGCAGCCTCTGCACCGGGTCGCGGGGCCATGCCGCCGCCGCAACAACGCCAACCGATCGAACCCGTTCGGGTCGAGAAGAAGGCCGGCCGTAACGACCCGTGTCCTTGTGGAAGTGGTAAAAAGTACAAGCAGTGCCACGGGAAGGAGGCCTAGGTTTCCACCTCTAGGCTGATCTTCCGAAGCATACATTTCGGAATGCTTGTTTGGAAACGCATTTTGTTACTTGGCTTCCAGTGTGCTGTGGTCAGTCTGGCTTATGGTCAAATGCACCTTGGACTTGATGTTCGTACAGGCATCATTGGCGCACTAGACACTTGGGACAAGAGCACCCGACAGGTGACCCAAGGAGGCAATGGGCCACTGATCGGTATCCGTGCCGTGCTGATCGACCAGGCAAGTAGGATCACGGAAATGTCGTTTTCAGCGGGTTACCAACTCCAACAATTCACCTTACAAAGTGGAGGATCAGGTCTGGCCTATTCAAATAAGGATAGTCTGCGCATCACCTCTGGATGGATCACATTGGGCATCGCTCCGTTGTTCGCCGTTTCCAAGGATCTCCGCACCAAATTCACGCTTGGCGCGAATGTTCTGCTCCCGTTACATGCCACTCGTACCGGTATGTCCAGTTCCTTCGGTCTATTCTCGCCTACATCCGGTCCGATCATCTACGATCACAACTCTTTTCGCTATGGAAAGTTCACGTTGCGCTTAGGATTAGGTCTGAACCGAACATTCGACATCGGCGAAAAGCTTGACGTTCAGATCGGTCCGTGGTTGGGGGCTGGTTTGTTGAATGAAGCCTCTGGTAATTTCATAGTGCGAACGCTCCAAGCCTTGCTTTCGGTCCAATTCACGCGGAAATTCGAACGTTCTATTTTCAAGGGTGCCGAAAGGCCATCTAGTGATTGGTGAATTCTTCATTGATCGATCGATCCTTGTGTATGATAGGTAGTCTAACAGGCTCCTAACCTAGGGTCGAGTTGTTAGGACCTTGAAGTTCCGAAATGAGCCGTGCCCTATTTCTACACTATGCAAGCATCGTCCCATTTTGCAGGGGTACTGGGGTTCCTACTTGCCTTCGGGGCAGCACATGCCCAGACATACTTGGGTGCGGAGTTACGAGCCGGGGTCGTAAAGCCGAAGTCATACGCTCCTTACGGTTCCAACTCTACCGATGGGAGCATTGGTACCACAATTGACCTCAGGATACTGCTCAGTGATCGAATAGGCACAAAACTCATCATGAACTATGGGGTCGGGTACTTGCAACAATGGTACATCGTGCGAACAAGAGACGGCGGTCTTGGAGGCCGAACAAACGAAGAACTTGATATTACCTCGGGTTGGTTGGTGCTGGGCGTGGCACCCGGCTGGGCAATGTCCCGAGACAAACGAACCACGGCGGAACTGGGCATTGATCTATTGATCCCAATTTTGGACAATGTCACGGGATACACGCGCACCTCCGGTCCTTATGGAAGTAGCACGTTGAAGTATGATAACGAACCAATTTCGTACGGAAGAACGAATGCGCGGATCGTTTTCTCCGCACATCAACTGCTCATATCCAAGAAGCCATACGTGATTCGGCTCGGTGCCGGTTCAGGATTCGGGTTCACGGAAGAATCGCAAGCGGCATCCAGCGTGCTTACTTGGCAGGCCTTTGTTTCGATCTCCATGATGTGGAAGCTCAGCAAAAAGGAGCCTTGAACTTCTCGACCCTCCCCTACCTTCGGCAATGCCATTTTGGGAAGGCTTCGGTTTCGGGTTGGCCACGTCGTTCTTGATCGGACCCGTCTTCTTCACCTTGTTGAAAGCGTCATTGGACCATGGTGCGCGAGGTGGCGCATTCGTGGCAACGGGGATCATTGCATCGGACATTTTGGTGCTTATGATCTGTAGAACAGGCGCAAATGGCTTGTTAAAACTCCACATAGGTGAAGGCTTCCTCGCCGTGATGGCGGGGATCATTCTTTTGGGGTTGGGAGTTTGGTACATTATGAAGCCGCAACCAGGACCTGAAGCCGAACGTCGGTTGGGCCGCGCGGACACCCTGCAACTTTTCAGCACTGGTTTCTTGGTGAATTTCGTGAACCCCTTTGTGTTCATGGTGTGGACCGGGTTCACCCTGCACGCTGCAACGGTACATGGCCACAACAACGATGGGGTCGTTTTCCTAGGTGCGATCTTGCTGGGCATCTTTATCACGGACCTGATCAAGGCATGGTACGCTCCAAAATTGAAACGGTGGCTTTCACCTAGAAATTTGAAAGCGTTGTACCGTGTGATCGGGGTCGTGATGTTGGTTTTCAGTCTTCGGGTGTTCATGCACGCGGCAACGACCTGGAACTGAAATCACAGCCGGCGATTACATTTGGTTGAACCTTAAAAGATCCAACGATATGGAGATCAATTGGTTGATACAGGTCATCGCAGCGATCATTCCCTTGTTGATCGGTGCCGTTTGGTATAACCCCAAGGTATTCGGCAAGGTCGTTATGGACGCCAACACTGGATCGAAGCAAGGCCATCCTGCCGCGGTATTCGGCGGTGCACTGGTGCTTGGCATTGTTCTTTCGTTCACCTATAAATTCCTTGGCGATCACCACTATGCCTTCCAGACGTTCTTCCGCCCAGAAGCAGAACATGGCGTCGGTGTGGATGTTGTGTCACCATTCGGCATCCAATTGAAGGAATTGATCGATGGCTATGGTACACGCTTTCATTCATGGACGCACGGACTTGCTCATAGCTTAATTGTCTCGTTCTTCATTCTGCTCCCGGTAATGGCGATCAACGACCTGTTCGAAGGACGGTCGTTCAAATATTTCATCACGATTTGGGGTTATTGGGTGATCACGATCGCCACCATGTATATGCTGTTGGCCCAGTGGGGATAGGGTGATCACACACCTTTCAAACGTTGCCAAAGCCCATTCATCAAGTCCTTGAATCCGCCCCCATCGATCGCGGGAGGAGGAAGAAGCTCCACGCGCAGATCGTTTCCCTCCGGGATCAGCTTGTATGAATAGACGAATGGTTTATCGGCACCAGGTTCTCCCAGCTGACCGAAGCGCAGATCGCAGAACAACAACGTATCATCCTTCAATTTGATCACATAGTTGTCGTCGGACAATCGGATCAAGCGTTGCACCTTATCGTTGTCCAACCATTTGCCCAATAGCGCATGGTTCTTCGGGATCAAAACGAGATCGACATCGGGTTTTTTGTCCAACAGCGAATAGTAACCGAGTCGATAGGCGTCTTGGCTGTTCACGTTGGCCGTCCAAAGGATCGCGTTGAACGGAGTAGGTCTTGTGGAGATATCGGAATACGGAATGCCTTGTCGTTCCACAGAATGTTCCACCTGTTCAAAGGCGATGTACTTGAACACCAGTGTCAGCGCCATGTATACCGTGCTGATGCCGATACCGATCCAATTGAGGGTCCTTCTGCGCGGATCAGCACGGTTGAAGAACATGGCTATCGCAACGAAGACCAAGAAGGGTACAGTGTAAAGCGGATCCACCACGAAGATGTTGTTGTAGGCCACTTTCCACGGCAGCGGCCAGAAGAGTTGCGTACCCCATGTGGTGTGGCAATCGAGCAACGGATGTGTGACCAAGCTCCACCAGAAAAGCCACGACCACTCTTTCACGGAAACCTCGTCGCTCCTGTTGCCCTTCCACAGGACCAATGCGATCGCTACAGCAGTGACGGCCATGATCAAAAGCCAAACATTCGTGGACCCCGCACCATGTACGAAGACCAAGCCAATAAGAAGGATGAATACCGCCAGCAATGATCTACGATGCTTCTTCACCCACCAACCGAGCAGCGGTGCCATGACCAAACTGAACAGGATGGAATGCGTTACACCACGGTGCAGTTCGTTCGCACGGAGATCATCGAAGAGCCAGCGTGAAAGAACGTCAAGGTCGGGAATGGTACCGGCGATCGCACCCCAAAGCATGGCCTTGTTCCCGATCTTTCGGCCAAGGACGACTTCACCCACGGCGGCACCCAGCACGATCTGTGTTACAGAATCCATTTAAGCACTCGTCTTCTTGAAGGGTGAGCGTAAT
>Ga0209582_1001394_pt1 | contig 11873 bp, 9 predicted proteins | sample KloWWTmetKNB5Kit_FD_187176 | JGI IMG/M metagenome (GOLD analysis project Ga0209582, IMG submission 187176) | Active sludge microbial communities from Klosterneuburg, Austria, studying microevolution and ecology of nitrifiers - Klosterneuburg... | ecosystem: Engineered > WWTP > Aerobic digester >...
TTCCCCCTGACATTTTCGAATTTTATCTCATTTAGAACAATCAACTTAAGACCGACCAACCGATCGTTCGTTAAGAAGTAATATTTAGTTTTCACAACCTGAAATAGATAGAATCCTGTAGAAATAATCCCGATAATTTGGGGATAGTTCAACAGCAATGTTGATTTCAATTTTGGATTTTCGTCTTTATTTATAAACTTTTTAATGAGATTGGTTTATTAATTACAGGTCCATGGCTCCCCGCCTGGACCTTTTTTTATTTTAGTGTGCCATGTTGAAGCCTTTTTTATTTAAGGATTATTAGTTGTATTTCAATTATTTTTGTTTGTGGTATGTTAAATAATGCGATATATTTGCATATTATATCATTACATTATGAAAACTTATAAAATAGAAGAACAAAATACATCCAACGAACTCAAAGAGCCATCCATAGATTATGATCGGATTTACACTTATGCTGATTACTTACAGTTTGAATTTGAAGAAATGGTAGAAATAATCCGCGGCAAATTGTTTCGGATGAGCCCAGCGCCTAGAGTGAAACATCAATTAATTAGTGGCAATTTATTCGCGCGGCTACACCAAAATCTTCGTGGGAAAGGCTGTAGAGTGTATAATGCACCAATTGATGTTGTATTGCCTATTGCTAACAAGAAACGCAATAAATCTACAACCGTAGTTCAGCCTGATATTTGTGTGATTTGTGATCCAACAATCATAGAAGAAACTGCTGTCTTTGGCGTTCCTGATTTTGTAATAGAGATAATTGCTGGTAAAGATGTAAAACGAGATACAAAAGACAAATACAGCGTCTATGAAGAAGCTGGTGTTGGCGAATATTGGATAGTATTTGGAGAGATGCGTTTTGTTGAGGTATTTATTTTGGAGGAAGGGAAATATCAACGTCTCAATGCCTTCTCTGAATATGATGTGATACCTGTGAAGACATTGCCTGGACTATCGATCAGTATTGATGATATTTTCGAAGGTGTGTGAGATTTATAAAATAATACGTTATATTTGTTTTCAAAAATGATCATGAAGGAATACAAAAATATAGAAGACACAGATATTAATGAAGCTAAGGAGCCTATCATGAATTATGATAAACTTTATACCTATGGTGATTATCTCAAATTTGAATTTGAAGAAATGGTAGAAATCATCCGCGGCAAATTGTTTCGGATGAGCCCAGCGCCCAAAACAAAACATCAGCAAGTGAGTATGAATATTTTGCGTGCATTTCTTCCAAAACTAAAAGATAAAACTTGTAACATATTTCACGCTCCTACTGATGTTGTATTGCCTATTGCAAACAAGAAACGCAACAAATCTACAACCGTTGTTCAGCCTGATATATTTGTGATTTGTGACCCAACAATCATAGAGGAAACTGCCGTTTTTGGTGTCCCCGATTTTGTAATAGAAATCATAGCTGGTAAAGATGTAAAACGAGATACAAAAGACAAATACAGCGTCTATGAAGAAGCTGGAGTTGGCGAATATTGGATAGTATTTGGAGAGATGCGTTTTGTTGAAGTATATCTTTTGGAGGATGGAAAGTATCAACGTCTCAATGCCTTCTCTGAAGATGATATAATACCTGTGAAGACATTGCCTGGACTATCGATTAGTATTGAGGATATTTTTGAAGGTGTGTGAGATTTACTGACATAATGTTAAACTAAAATTGCAATAACAATATATTATGCTTTGAATAAAATTTTAATTTTCATTTTCTTCTTTCTCGTCAGCTGCAAAGATGAAAATCTTACAAATTATCAAAATGAAATCGATCAATTGTCAACATATAAAAAGCAGTCCGAATACTTGGAAAGGATTTATAATTTAGATCAAAATATAAGGGAAGAAGGAGCTAATATATTGCAGAAAACTGGAGATAGGAGCATCGAATATGTTAATAATAGAGACTCTACGATGAGACTTGATGAAATAAATCTTGCAAAAATAGAAGCTTATTTGGCGAAATACGGGCATCCAACATCCAAAAAGCATACAAGCGTCGCTACAATGACTCCTTGGCTTATCATTCACCACAACCCAAGTACGGAAACTTCAAAAAAACATTTCAAAACGCTATACCAAGCATATAAAAAAGGTAATCTCGATGGTGGCGCTTTTACATTGTATCTGGGTAGATATTATAGCATAATTTATCAACAGAGATTGGATTTAAAAAGTCCATACACCGAAGAATTTGAAGTAGATACCATAGTAAAAGCATTGGGCCTAAGCAAGATGAGAGATGAAGTGGACGCAGCATTAGAAAAATTATAAAAACATGTCACCTTCACGACATAAAACAATATTCTTGTTGTTCAGTAAGTAATCCGATCATATATTTATGGAAAATTATTAATGATAATGACTCGGTATTTGTTTTTATTAATTCTAATCCATATTTCAAATTTTACTTTTGGCCAAGTAGGTTCTTTAATTTTAAAGAACGAAATTCGAGGTACTGTTGTGGATAGAAAGACTAATAGAGAATTGCAGTTTGCGACAGTTTTTAACCTTAGCCTTAATCTAGTTGCGGATACCAATGAAGATGGTAACTTTACCTTAGAGTTTAAGAATTCTGCTGATACCATTATTACTTTCTATCTTGGATACAAACCAGATACAACCATTGTTTCCAAGTTAAAAGAGGTAATTTATTTGGAGCCAATCCAAAACCTAATTGCGGAAATAGAAATTACCGACAATAGAAATGCCAGAATGATCAATAATCCAAAATTTGCACCTATCAAATTTGTAGCGTCTGATAGTTTAATATATTTGTTAAGTATGATACAAAGTGGATTTAAAAAGAACTATGAATTGGAGATATTTCGCAGTAATGGTGTTTCAGTTAAAAAAATACCAATTGCGCATGTAAAGAAAATGAATATCTTATTAAATTGTCAAAATGAAGTTTTCCTGCATATTGATGACGAATGTATAAAAATAGTTTTCGAAAATCAACAATTAACCTTGATTGAAAAAATGACATTTAGAGATTATCAAAGTTTATTTGACCATTGTTTGGCTTCAAAAGAAGATGTACTTATTTACGAAAAAGCTCGATGGAACGATCTCGAAAAGCACTACTTTTTGGTAAACCTAAATGAAGGGAAGTCTGCATTGATAACTTCTGTAATCCATGATCAAAGACTACAGTCATATAAGCATGACTTGGGTTTTATTGATTATGGCAAAAAAGTTTCAACAATGGAAATTACTAGTGAAGGCAATAATAGGTTTATAAGAAATCAACAAGCTGATAGTCATTTTTTGGAGGTAATATTTCACAAAAACCATACTGACAATTACTTCTTCGCCTTAGATTCAGGTTTTGTTTTTTTTAATTTTGATGAGAAGTTGATAGAATTTTATAACCCAATAGGTGGCTTGAAGCAAACAATCTTAGACCATCAAATATTTAATTCAAAAAGCAAAAACTATTGTGTTCTTCAGGACAAATTGTCCAAAAAATTATATTACGTTCAAGAAAGACATAATGATTTAATGGTAAGTGAAATTGAATTTGGAACAGGAAGCATTTCTGATGGCATTGCACTAGATATAGTATTTTATGAATCTATTGCAGTTGTCGGTGGCAATTTATTTGTTCAAGGGAGAAAAAGTCTTATTGAAGATTATGAAGTGTATTATAAACGATTAGAATGACCTATAATGCACAGAAATATGAAAATTTTCAATGCAGTTATTTTTCTTATTTTTATTATTTCTTGTAATGAATCCTTCAGCCAACTGAAATTTGATCATTTGCTTAAAATCGTCAATGATGAAAATGTAGGTATTCGTGATGCTGTAGTTTTGATTGATGGGCTTGAACCGATGCTTACCGATGAGGATGGTGACATATTTTTGACTAAATTCACAGAAGGGCAAAGACCTATTATAATCAAACACTTGTCCTATGAAGCATTGGATACTGTGATTTTGTTTCCAAACTATCCACTACGATTTGTTTTGAAATTGCAAAACAAAGAATATATTTTGGATGAATTGACAGTGATGCCAAATCTTCAAATTACTGATAGACAAGTGAAGCACATCACCGACATTTGTCTTTATGAAGATCATATTGTTGCCTTGTTTGCAGACCGGAACAAGACAACAATTAGACTTTTCGATTCATTAGGGATTTTTATTGGTGAAGAGTACAATTTTCAGGGCGATCACAGTTTCTCAATGATGAATCGAGGCCATCTTCCTGGATCTTTTTATCTTATTGGTTCAAAGGTTTGCCGTCCATTTAATTTTCGCTTAAAACCATCATTTAGTATAAGCGAACAAAAAGAAATTACACAGTATGAGTATAGAAAAACAGTAGGTAATGTAATATATTTTGATTATAAAAGTTTGATAAAGAATGAAGTGAGTAATTCAGGCAATAGAATAAAATTGTATCATTACAACAGCAAAAGCCTTGAACGTAAGTTACTTTACGAAATTTTTGATCGAGAAAAAGAAGAAGCTGCTATCAAAAATTTTAACATTATAAAGAGTATGTATCTTCGAAACATTCATAATCCGAATCCCAAAGATATTGATTACGGATTTCAAAAGAACAATGTGCTTGAAGATCCTAATTGGAACGGAGACATTCTGGATCTATATGTAAATAATGAACAGAATCCTTATATAAACTTGTATAAAATTGCTACGCAAGGATTGAAAATGGGTGTAAAAGTTAGAAATAACGATATATGGATAATTGATAATGTTAAGCAAAATATTATAAATTCTTCATTAGATTTTTTGCGATTTTTGCCTTATATTTCCTTGCCAGAAAGCAAAACGACTTTTAATTTTGTGCAGTCTGACAAATTGATTTGCATAGAAAACGGAAATGAATATTTTATTCTTGATGAACAAAATAAAAAATGGATTTCAATACCCGTAAATGATGGCAAGATTTACTTTCCAAAACGAAAAATATTATTGGGTCAATACCTGTATATTTTAGGGCAAAAAGATAATATTTCGCCAGAAAATACTGTTGTGAAATTTAAAGTTTTTGAATAAGTCTATAAATAAAAGGTTAAATTCCTACATTTTCGCCCATCTTTTATGTATCCAACCTTTATCGGTCTTAATTGAAATTATGTACAATCCACTTGGCAAATTTGAAATATTTATGGCCAATTGATTCGTATGTTTTACCATCAAATTTTGATTATTAACCGTACGTATTTCAATGTCTTCTATTTGGAAATTTGCTTTGATATTTAAGATGTCTTCAGTCGGATTCGGATAGATGGTTATTTGATTGTCATTGATGTCGTGAGTTCCACTAGGTTCTACCAAAGCTATCACATCCAACAATTCACTTTCGCAGCTTGTAATGTCGTAATGAATTTCCCAATCATAAAAATACATATAATATCCGGCACCAAAGCTGGACGATAGCAATGTGATGACATTAGCCAATTCATAAGGATACTTGACATTGGTGGCAGAACGTACCAATCGTGGCGATTTATAACCCAAGGATGCTTCATTTACCGATTCATCTGTTGATATGCTGTATGAGCCGATTTCCATTTTGGCATCCATTACAATTTTATTAAACCCGACAATCAAAGATACTTTTTTGGAGAAAATGACTTCTTTTTTGTCATTCAAAATGATAATTAACCGATCTCCTTCTGTATCTGTATTGACCGTAAAAGAATGGATGATACATGGACGTTCGACTTTAAACAGGATAGCTCCCGTAGTGGTATTGGCGCCATAGAAATTGCTTGAAGGAAATATTGTCTCTCCTACATTGGCGATCTTTTTATCTATCACTTCTATGGCATTTGCCTTAAATATAGTTGTCTTTTCTAATGGCTCTGTGATCAGTGTGTCTCCTACAAAGATTGGGTCTTTGATATTGTCTTCTGTAAACCATTGCGTGGTTGGATTATTTGATATAAGTGTTGCTCTATTTCCTTGCATTATGGTATCTCCGGCAATTTGAATTTCCACCGAATGATAAGACATGTACAGACTATCAGATGTAGTATTGCCGCAATAATCTGTTGCAATTAATGAAATCCATCCTGATTCATCACTGGTATAGTCTGATGTAGTACGTCCATCGCTCCAAAAGTATGTTGCTGCTGTGGATGCTTGGATTGTCACGATGTCTCCTGTACAAGATTTTATTTCTTCTCCATACGGTAAGAGATCTACATCGGCTGGGAAACATCCTGAGATAAGAGAAATGGGTTTTGAAATAGTGGTACAGCCTGCATGGTCAGTCATCGATACATGATAGCTACCATCTGGTAATGAGATGCTTGCAGATATATTTCCTGTGCTCCACAGGTAAAATGGCCATCCAGATGGCGCTGATATTGTCAAATTGCTGTCCTTTACGATAAGCTGATCTTGGAAAAGCTCAACTTGTGCAGTCATACATTTTCCTTCTTGGATATAATAAGTTTTTCCAGCAATAAGTTGATTATATTTTTCTATTTTGCCTGATGGCCAATGGATTACAATACTGTCGGCTTCAGTAGCATTTCCGATACCAAAAATTTGTTGCAGCGAATTGAAAATACCATAACTTTCGCCACCTTTGACATAACGAATCTGCTTGCCCCAACTACCATACAATGTCAGATGTGTGCCTATCGCAGACTTGTTGGATGTATTTCCTTGGAGATTAAACTTGATGTACTGATTCTTTCCACCATCATTAAGCCATAACTGATCGTCCAATTCGCCTACTTCATTGATAGGTAGAGCCATGTGGGCATGAATATCTGGATAGCCGTCATCATTAAAATCACCGCAGGTAATCGACCTAGGTTGTGCTGGACCGATGATGTATTTATACAGTTCAAAGGTCATATTCTTTTTGTTGTGAAGCAATGCACTGCCTTCCACTCCGGCCAACATGATATCCAACCATCCATCATTATCAAAGTCTCTGACTACAGCTTGAAAGCTAAACGATGCGTGATTTTCAGGCAATGGCCGATTGACAAAATGTGTAGAACCTATATTTTCCATCAACTGATGCGGCGAGTAATGGTTGACTATTAGCGCATCTTGATCGCCGTCATTGTCAAGGTCCCCAAAGGCAGTTACCCAAGATTGTGCACCACTATTCATGCCAAAAGCAGGTGCCATATCTTCAAATTTATTGTTCCCTTGATTGATATACAATCGGTTTACCCTACGCGGATCACTTGGATTATCTACGCCGGCACGGCATTTTGCTATACTCAGGTCAGGCAGAAAGTCACCATTGACATCAATCCATTCACTGTTGTAATTGCCAGAGCCATCTGATGGGTCATTTTTCATAAAATCTATCAATTCAGCCCTTTGAAGATTGCCTGCACCATCATTCATATAGATTAGATTTGGGCCTGCATCGTTGCATACAAAGTAATCGAGCCAGCCATCTTGGTTGATATCCGCAGTATTTGATCCTTGGGCATACACGCCAGTATAAAGTGATTTTTTTGTGAGTTTTTGTCTATCGAGCGTGACCATGCTAGCCAGATTGTATTCGCCAGCAGTGATGACTTCCAGCTTACCATCGTTATTGATATCTCCTGCAGTGAGTGTCCATTCTGTAGTTGGTACTGTTTTTATCGAATCGAGCAAGGCTAGTTTAAAATATTTTCCATGACTTTTTACCGTTTTTAGCATGGTGCCTTTGTCGAGAATAACGAGGTCGTCTACCAGATCACCATCGATATCCATCACGCCACCTGGTTGGACACTTCGGGTAGCTATGTTTTTTTTGAATGTGGAAGTTTTATTTGTAAATACTGGCTGACCTGAAAGTAGGTTGCTCCAACAATATAGAAAGGCTATAATAATACAGTTATGTTTTAATTTCATGTGTAAACAATTGATTTTAAACTGTAAAGATATAAAGATAATATGAATTATCTAAATTTGAATATGAAAATTTAGAAATAATGACGGTATCATTTTTTCAAATACAAATGTTAGAATGCAAATTATTTGAAAAATGTTGATCAAAAACAAAAAAGCCGGAAACTCCTTGGAATCTTCGGCTTTGATATTATTAAAATGATGCTGGGAATTTAGAAATTATAGGCGTATCCTGCTGAAAGATTGAAGCCTTGGTTTTTTGTTTTCATCTCAATGATCGGGTTGCTCAACATATTGGTAAAGCCGTGAGTATATCTGACGTCAGCAAAGATTTTGCCTGCTCCAGCCTTGAGCTCTCCACCTGCACCAATAGTGCCTGAAAGTTCCCATCGCTGGTAAATATCGTCATTCAAATTAAGGTTTACAGCTGGTAAATTGATATTGACGAAGAGATTGGCTACAGGTCGAATATGTGCATTTGCTGCATAAGCTACATTGGGTCCACCAATAAAATATACTTTAGCTAGTTCATTACCGATACTATATTTGAAAAGCAATGGCATTTCGATATAGTTAAATCTTGTTTTCGCTTTCGCACCTATTGGAATATCGATACCCAATAATTCGAAGTCATAAATATCGGCTTGTGTGACAAATCCTTTTTGGATATAATTGAGTTCAGGTCGGAAAGAAAAACCATTTTTCAAAGGCAATTCTGCGATCAAACCTGCCGTAAATCCTGGATAAACGGTTTGCTCAGGAAGTAGGCTGGTGATGATGCCATCCATGTTCGTATCTGCAAAATTAACACCTGTTTTTACACCTACAGAAATCTGTGCATTTAAGCTCAAAATACATACGGTGAATATTGCGGCAAGTTGGAATTTTCTTAAGGTTTTCATGACTGATTTTTTAAATTTTAAAAAGAAAATGGATTTTATCAATCCTTACAAATCAAAGACGGTAGCATGAAAATCATTACCGTTAAGAATTCGCTAAAAATTTCTTTTTGTTGGTTAATATGGCGTTAAAAACGAGGTGTGAAAGTGGGAATGATGTTTTATTTTACTTTTAATCTAACACTAATAAAGTCAGGAAATGTCTCTTTTGCTATTGTCAGTTTTTCGATATTTTCTTTTTTTATTTTTTCATCATTAGTGAAATGGGTATAGTTACGGTATAGGAAATAAAATAAAAGTCTATTATAGATGTCCAACTCGTTGTCAGAAATGATTGATATCATAACTTGTTCAATTTCATTTCTATTTTTGGATTCTGATAATGCTCGTCCTAATCGTCCAATACTACCAAAATAGTGGTTTTTCGCAGGATTTTCAATACGAAAAGAAATGCCAAACATAAGATCAGGAACATTAATATTTAGCTCTTCAAGCTCCTTAATGTATGTGTTTCTTTGTTCCCAAGCATAACTTCCGTCTGACACTCTTTCAAAGCGGTCATTCATAATGTCTAAATGTGATTTTAGAAAAATTTCCCAATTATATGTATCAGCAGAAAGTAAAGCAATATATACTGCTTGTTCTCTTGGTCTAGTGTCCATACTGCATCGGCCAATTACGCTTGTGCTTCTCATTTCTTCAAGTAGTCTTACTTTCTCTTTTATTGATAGCAAAATCCAATTTTTCGGAAGGTCAACCCAGCCTTCTTTAGAGTCGTCTTTAAACTTTGTGGTTGTAGTGTCAATTAAGCAATCCGAATACCCAATCATTTGAGTATACTTTTGTGGTATGGGAGCAGAATTAAAATTTGTTGGAAAATAAAAAGCTGTTAAAGTTTCGTCGGAATATTCGGTTTTTGGGTGGTATTCATAAAGCCATTTGTTTGTGAAATCCTTTTGGTAAAGTGTAACATCTTTAGAATAAATAGTGAACCCATCATTACTTGTCAAATCAAAATGTTGGAATTCTGCAATATCTTTATTTTCGTAGTCTTTGTATTTGTCCTTAATTATTAAAACATTTTGGTCAATGATAGATTTTGGATAATTTTTGATAAAGTTTTCAAAGGAAATTTGATTTTCCATATCCTTTTTAGCTTGTTTAATGTCGCTTGCGTCAACTTTTACAATATTTCCAAAAGTCTGACTTTTTGAAAAAAATACCGTGTTAAAATTACAAATCTTGAATTTTAAATTCAGTGAGTCCACAATGTAGCCCAAATTCTTCATCGTTTGTTCACTATAAATTAAACCATTAGAATAAACTTTAAATTCTTCATCTTGGCAGTAAGCAGAAATTGCGCAAAGCATTCCAATTATTGAAATTTTGAAAGTTTTCATTGTCGATGTCATTTTAAACTTGTAAATAACTTATTTCTATAACTTTCTCTTTCTATGCTATAGAAATTACGCACCTTCTACTTAAACGACAATCGCACTATTTTCAGTATCAAAATTAAAGAAATAATGGCTACCACTGGATGGAAATATTGTGGCAAAATGCGCAAAAAGGGTAGGGCATTCATCATCGAAATAGTTAGCAAAGCCAAAATCAAGTAAGAGACAATTTTACGATATGGGTTTTCTTTATTCATGATCCACCAAATGATGACCAATGGACTTGCCCAGAGTACATTCCAGTTGTTTTTGGTAGGTATGTGATCGGTGCCAAACCACATAAATATCATAAGTAGGCTACAAATCGCCATCAAACCAAACCACAAATGATCATATTTTACAAGCAAACTTGCTTTTGGTTGCCAAATGTTAAAAAAGAAAATGATCTCAAGCAACAATAGCAAACCAAATAGAAAATAAGGTGTCAGCAGAAAATTTATCGATCCTGGCGCGTTGTCAAAATTCAGAATCTTTTGTTGACTAGCTTCGAGTTTTTGTCCTTGTGTCGATGCACATTTGGCATCTTGGATGGCTACAGCGAAATAATCTGGGATAAATGTTTTTTCACGATACGTAGCCAATCTATCTGCTGGTGCGCCTATGATCAGGTCGATACCGAAATCTGTCCATGGCATGCCTTTTTGATATTCTTTGATGATATCTCTGAATGATTTTTCGGTCGATTGCATTTCGCTCCAAGTGCAGGATGCTACATTTTTCTCTATGATGTCGCGAAGTCTAGTGGCACAGTTGTCCATAAAAAAGTCGTACTTATATGTTCGATTTCCAGGCAACATATTGTTGTCTAGATATGCGATGATTTTTTGCGTTTGTACACTATCCAAAGATAAAACCTGTTCAGTTACCGATCTTTCGAAATAGTCATATTCAGCCAAAAATCGTCCATAATCTGCCACATCCAGCACATAAGGAAGCTTGCCGCGCATGAATTTCACGATAAACCCTTTGGTTTTGAAATCGAAAGTACCATAATTATACACCAAATCTGTGCCTGCATCGGGATTGAGTATTCTGATGGCATTATGACCATAAATGGAATATATATCTTTACCAGGCGCACATGTAAGGATCGAAATCTGGATGCCTTTGTTATGGGCATTCGTTTGCGGCAATTGGAAAACCAACAAGAAAAATAGTAAACTGATCAATATTCTGTTCATGCACCAAAGATAAGCTGCCATTTTTATATTTTATCTATGGCCAAGGATATTGTTTATTGTGAGTACAATTATTACTGTATCTTTGACCCTAAATTTTTTAATTTGGATATAATTCTTAAATATTTTCCTAATTTATCAGACACCCAAAAAGCACAATTTGCGGCGCTGGATATTATTTACCGTGAATGGAATGAAAAAATAAATGTTATTTCCAGAAAGGACATTGACAATTTATATACGCATCATATCCTACATTCTCTTGCCATAGCCAAGTTTATCACCTTTAAAGATGGTACCAAAATTATAGACTTAGGCACAGGTGGCGGTTTTCCAGGGATTCCATTGGCTATTTTGTTTCCCAATTGCCAGTTTCTTTTGGTGGATAGTATCAATAAAAAGCTACATGTGATCAATGCTGTCGTCGAGGAATTAAATCTGACGAATGTAACGACCAAACA
>Ga0209582_1001396_pt1 | contig 11867 bp, 7 predicted proteins | sample KloWWTmetKNB5Kit_FD_187176 | JGI IMG/M metagenome (GOLD analysis project Ga0209582, IMG submission 187176) | Active sludge microbial communities from Klosterneuburg, Austria, studying microevolution and ecology of nitrifiers - Klosterneuburg... | ecosystem: Engineered > WWTP > Aerobic digester >...
GATACCGCCAGTTCCAAAGTCAGGCGCGCCACGCACTGGTGATTGCCTTCGCGCTGGCGGCGCTGGCGGCGCTGGGTTTGCAAACGCTCATGACCTCCTCGCGGCGGCCTCGCGTGTTCAGCCGCGCGCTGGTTGTTGCGGCGATTGGGCTGGCGCTCATCCCGGCGGTTTTGTATTTTGGCGCAAAACCCATCGGCAACCTCTCGCCAGATGCGCCCCCCATCATTGCGCGGCTGTTTGTGCAAGCCGCGCTGTTTTTGGCGCTGGCATGGGTTTTGGCCCGCCCGCGCCCGCTGGGCTGGGCGCTTCTCGCGCTGATGGCGCTTGACCTGCTCATCGCCCAGCAGACGGCCTCAACCGTACCATTTCGTGACCCCTTCCCGCCAAACAGCTTACTAACCGCAATTCCTAAAACGGATGAGCGCATCAACAACCATTTTGGTTTGCCACTGAACTATGGGTGTCTCAATGGCCTCAATGAAATTGGCGGCGGATCACCCATCGTGCTGGCGACTTACAAGGAGTTTTTAGCGCGAACGCCAGAGGAAGTGCTTGCCAAACTGCTCAATGTGCGCTATGCCGTTACGTGGCGCGGGGGGATGGGCACAGATAGCGGCGCGGTGATTCCATCCCACAAAATTGGAGAAGGCAAGCTGTATGACACGCCGGTGAACACCTTTGCGCTAGACTGGGAGCCGCGCCCCGGTTTTGCGTGGGTGGCAAGCAAAGTGACCGCCGTTTCTTTGCCCAATGAGATTTATGCGCGGATGGCGGATAAATCGTTTGACCTGTTTAACGAGGTAATTGTGGAACAAAAAGACCTAACAGGTTTCCAAAACCTGTTAGGTCTCAGCAAAAATGTTGGCGTGGAGGGCAAAAGCGCGGGTTACATCAAAATTGCGGCCTCGCTGGATGCGCCCGGCATTTTGGTGGTGAGCGAGGCCTGGCACTGGAACTGGATCGCCCAAGTGGATGGCGCGGAAGTCAAACCCATTTTGGCCGATGGCGCTTTGATTGGCGTTCCGCTCGGCGCGGGTCATCACACGGTTGAGTTGAGCTACCGCCCGCTGGACTTGTGGGTTGGGGCAGGGGTAAGCGTGTTGGCGATATTGGCTGGTTTAATTTTGTTAGCCAGAAAGCCTAAAAGTCTGCGAGACTTTTAAGCCCTGCCAATCTCTCCATAAATCGCCAGCAATTTGTCCACAATTTTGTTCCAATCAAAATCTTCGGCGTAGCACGCGGCGGCGTGACCCATGCGGCGGCGCACCACCTCATCGCCCAGCAGGTGATCCATCGCATCGGCCAGTTTGACCGGGCTTTTGACCGGCACACGGATGCCGGTTTTGTTGTGCTGAACCAGCTGGCTCAGCCCGCCCACATCCGAGGCGATGACCGGCGTGCCGCAGGCCATCGCCTCCAGCGCAACCATGCCAAACGATTCGTAATGCGAGGGCATGACCAGACAATCGGCGGCGGAGTAATAAAAATGCAGCGCGTCCTGGTCGCGCGCGCCAAGGAACACCACAAGGTCCTTCAGCCCAAGTGATTCGCGCAAGGCGAACAGCCGCGCCATCTCCGCGTTTTGGCGCTGGCCCTCTTCGCTGGGGTCGCCGCCGATGATGGACACACACATCTTGTCAAAATCCCACGAAAGTTCGCCTCGCGCGTGGCGTTCTCGCAAAACGGCCACCGCGCGGAGCAGCGAATCGGTGCCTTTCAGCGGCTCAATCCGCCCGGCGAACAAAACCATTTTGTGCTCTGGCGGTATTCCGATGACCGACTTGGCATAGTCCTGGTCAATGGGGTGAAAGCGCGAAGTGTCTACGCCGGGCGGCACAATGCGAATGCGCCGCGACCCCGCGCCGTAAAACCGGATGAGTTGGGTGCGCTCCACGCTGGTGTTGGCCGTGATCAAATCAGCGCGGTCGCACAAATGACATTCGTTTTGCAGCCGCAATTCCGATTCGCGGTCTTCGGGCCGCTCGGCGATTTGGTTTTTTAGCTCGGCCAGCGTGTGAAAGGTCTGCACAAATTTTGTGCCCCAGCATTCGCGCAGGGCATCGGCCACCAGACCAGACAGCCAGTAATGCGCATGGATGACATCGTATTGCAAATTATTTTTGCCCGCAAACTCGCACATCCATTCGGTGAAGGCCGGCACGAGCGCGTAGAGATCATTCTTTGGCACAGGCGCTTCCGGGCCAGCCGGAACGTGAATCACCCGCGCGTCTGGCGCGATGCGCGGGTCAATTCGCAAAGAGTGCGAGCCGTTGCTGCGCGTAAAAATATCCACCTTGTGCCCGCGATGCGCCAGCGCCCGCGCGGCCTCGCGCACAAACACATTCATGCCGCCGGTGTCTTTGCCGCCCAGCGTTGCCAGCGGCGAGGTGTGCATGGAGATAAACGCGATGCGCATGATGGATATTTTTACGCGGTTTGCGCTTTACTTGTCGCCTTCCGCCTCGCAAATCTGCCAGAATTTCTTCCATGCGCGGCCGCTCACTTCTTTACCTTTCGCGGCAATCTCGGCCTCATCCAGGGTGAGGAGTTTTCGGTCGGCCATGAGCACGCGCCCGCCCACAATCGTGTGCGTCACCATCCCGCCATCCATGCCAAAGACCATGTGCCACGGCACGTTATCTTTGTGAATCTCGGTGAACGGATGGTAGTCCATCAAGATCACATCGCCCGGTGAGCCAGCCGCAAGAACGCCGGTGGTTTGCGGGAAGAACATTTGCGCAATTTTGGCGTTGTTCTGATACACCATGCCCGTGATTTTGTCCGCGCCCATCGCGCGTGGGTCCAGCGCGGTGACTTTATGCAGTTTGTCGCAAATGGTCATCTCGGCAAACGCGTCGTTGCTAAAGCCATCGTTGCCCAACCCCACGCAAATGCCGCACTCCAGCATGGTTTGCACGCGGGCCGCGCCCACGCCGTTGTTCATGTTGCTGCGCGGCTGGTGCATCACTTTTGCGCCTGCGGCTTTTACCAGCTCCATCTCGGCCTCATCAATGTGAATGCAATGCGCCAACATGCTTTTGCTGTTGAGCGCATTGTGCCTGGCCAGCCGCTGCACCGCCCGCATGTTGTGGTGTTTGATGGCCTCCAGTTCGTCTGCGTTGTCTTCTGCGACATGGATGTGCAAAGGGATGCCCAGCTCGTTGGCAAGCCCGGCGCAGGTGTCCAGCGTGGCATCGCTCACGGTAAACTGCGCATGCACGCCAAAAGCCGCCGCCAAATTCTGAATTCTGAATTCTGAATTCAGAATTCGTTTTGCAAATCGAACATTTTCTTCAATACCGCGTTTTGCGCCGTCCATGCCGTTGCGGTCGGTCACTTCGTAACACAGCCCGGCGCGCAGGCCGCTGTCCGCCACCGCGTCGGCAATTGCATCCAAAGAGCCTTCGATGGCATCCGGGCTGGCGTGATGGTCAATAAGGGTGGTTGTGCCGTGTTTGATGGCGTCTACCAGGCATACCAGCGCGGAGTATTTGCTGCCTTCAATATCCAGAGCGCGATCCAACCGCCACCACAATTTTTGCAAAATTTCTACAAAGTTTTTGGCGGGCGCGCCCGGGATGTAAAGCCCTCGCGCAAAAGCGCCATAAAAATGGGTGTGCGAGCAGATGTTGCCCGGAAGAAGATACTTGCCCCCCGCGTCAATCGTGGTTGCGCCTGCGGGCGCGGCGATGAGGCCCTCGCTAATCTGGGCGATCACGCCGTCCGTTATCAACAGGCTGCCATCCCGAACGACGTGGTTGGGCTGGGTCATGGTGATGATGTTTGCGTGGGTTATGAGCAAGTTGGACATGGACGCAATCGTATCAGAACGCAGAATTGTGTTCTGCATTATCATTGGCCCGCAATGAAAAATGTGATGATTACCGGTGGCGCCGGATTTATTGGCTCTAACTTTGTGCATTACGCACTGGAAAAACACCCCGACTGGAAGGTGACGGTGTTTGACAAGCTCACTTACGCAGGCAATTTGGACAATCTCAAAAGTTTAGATGAGAAGTTCAAGGGGCGATATAGCTTCGCGCATGGCGATATCGCCGACCGCGAAACTGTGTTTGGCGCGGTGCGCGATAACGGGATTGACCTCATCATCAACTTTGCCGCAGACACGCACGTAGATCGCTCGCTCATGGAGCCGGGCACGTTCATCATGACCGATGTGTATGGCACATACATCTTGCTGGAGGCCGCCAAAGAGTTTAAGGTGGCGCGGTATCACCAGATCAGCACGGATGAGGTGTATGGCGACTTGGAATCGGGCCGGGCAGATGAGAACACGACCGTGCTGCGCCCCAGCAGCCCATATTCGGCCAGCAAAACCGGCGGTGACCTGATGTGTCTGGCGTATCACCGTTCGTTTGGCGTGCCGGTTACCATTTCGCGCGGGTCAAATAATATTGGGCCGTATCAGTATCCAGAGAAGGCCGTGCCCCTGTTCATCACCAACGCCATTGATGATATTCCGCTCCCGCTGTATGGCGATGGACTTCAGCAGCGCGATTACCAGTATGTGATGGATCACTGCGAGGGCATTGATATGGTGATTGAGAAGGGCAAACTGGGCGAGGCGTATAACATTGGCAGCGGGGTGGAAACCCGCAACATAGACATGATTCACGCCATTCTGGATTTGCTGGGCAAGCCAAAATCGCTCATCCAGCCGGTGAAAGATCGCCCTGGTCACGACCGCCGTTATGCGATTGACCACGCCAAACTGGCTGCGCTGGGGTGGAGCAGCCGCAACCCGTTCGCGCAAGCCATCGAGAAAACCGTGCGCTGGTATGTGGATAACGAATGGTGGTGGCGCAAAATTAAATCCGGCGCGGAATATCAAAGCTATTACAAAAAGCAGTATGCTGGCCGGGAAGTAAAAAACTGACCAGGATGAAGAGAGTGAAAGCGATGACAAGGATGGTGCGGCTTCCTTGTCATCCTTGTCATCCAAGTTATCTCTGGCGTCCCCTTCATGTTTGAACTCACTTTTCTCGGCACAGCGGCCTCGGTGCCGCTCATCAAGCGCGGATTGAGCAGCGCGGTGGTGGCGCACGATGAATACCGCATGATGGTGGATTGCGGCGAAGGCACGCAACGCCAGGTGCTGATGTCTGGCCTCGGTTTTCGGCGGCTGGAGCATATCTTTATCACTCACAGTCACCTCGACCACATTTTGGGGCTGGGCGGCATGTTGTCTACGCTGGGGCAATGGGAATCGGTGGAGCGGTTGACCATTTACGCCGGAGCCACCGCCTGTGAGAAGATCGCAGACCTCATCACCAAAGTTGTTTTTCGCGGGGCGCGCCCGCCGGTGGCCATTGAGATGAAACCCGTTCAGCCGGGGGTTGTGCTTAAGGCCGAGGATTTTGATGTGGTGGCTTTCCCCGTGCGCCACCGCGGCCCAGATTGTTTTGGATACGTGTTTCAGGAGCATTCGCGCAGGCCGTTTTTGAATGACAAGGCTACCGAGCTGGGCGTGCCGCTTGGCCCGGAGCGCAAAACATTAATCGCCGGAAAACCCATCACCCTGAGCGATGGCCGAATTGTGCAACCCAATGACGTGCTGGGTGAGTTGCAGCGCGGGAGCAAACTGGTGATGACCGGCGATACGGGTGACACAGAGAGCCTTATCAAAATTTGCAAAGATGCCGATGTGCTGGTGACCGAAGCCACATATTTGGCCGAAGATATTGGCCTTGCCCGTGATTATGGGCACAGCACAGCGGCAGAGGCCGCCACGCTGGCAAAAAACGCCGGGGTGGGGCAGCTCGTGCTCACACACATCTCTGGGCGTTACCCAGAAAACGTAATTGAAGCCGAAGCCCGCGCCATTTTTCCTAACACGGTTGTAGCGCGTGATTTTGATAAATTCAAGATCCGCGCCGCCTAGCGTTCATTTTTGCGAGACATTCCGCAAAAACTGATAGCTTTTTAGGGCCAACCTCTATATGATTGCCGTGTCCAATCGCATTTTGTCTGGATTAGGGATAAACATAGGAGGAAGTTCAAATGAACAAAACACGAACTAAAAGTAATTTTTCGCGCTTGGCAGTAGCTGCTTTTGCGTTGGTTTTTGTGGCTTGTACCGCCGTGCCAGCCAGCAGCCCTGCAGGCATCAACGCGCCATCAAGCAAGGGAGGCCCAGTTATTGGCCCCGAAGAAACACCTGTGCCAGAATACGGTGGTGATCCATCGCTCAAGGACTTGGGAAATGGCATCTCGGTCGGCACATCGGTGCATAACGACTCATCCAAGCCGTTGCGTGATATTGAACCCATCACCCCTGGACCAAAATCTGATAAGCCCCAGATTGAGAAGGAAAACCCGCCGTTGCCTCTCAAGGATCACATTGATAAAGACGATGAGGTTTTGCAAGACAGCTTTGGCAACACCATAAACGCAGTCAATGCGATGGTGATTGGCGCCGGCTTTCAGGGCATTAACCAGGCGGGCGGATGCGGCAACTGCGCCCCGCCAGACACAAACGGCGATGTTGGCCCCAATCACTATGTGCAAAGCGTGAACTCATCGTTTGCGGTGTATAGCAAGACCGGCACAAAGTTGTATGGCCCGGCCAACATCAACACGTTGTGGAGCGGCTTTGGCGGCGCCTGCCAGACCCGCAACGATGGCGACCCGATTGTGCTTTACGATTCCATGGCCGACCGCTGGTTGGTGAGCCAGTTCACGGCCGCGTCGCCGTATTACGAGTGCGTGGCGATCTCGCAGACTGGCGACCCGCTGGGGGCGTGGTATCGCTATGCCTTCCAGCTCAGCACAACCGACTTCCCTGATTACCCGCATTTGGGTGTGTGGCCGGACGGGTATTACATGAGTGTGAACATCTTCCTAAACGGGTCATCGTATGGCGGCCCGCGCCCGTATGTGTTTGACCGCGCCAAGATGCTGGCCGGGCAGCCTGCCACCTTCCAGACCACCAGCGCGGCGCTGGGCAGCGGCGTGAATCCCATCATGCCCGCCGATCTGGATGGCGCTACATTGCCCGCCACCGGCGCGCCAAATGTGTTCGTGGGTTTTGGCAGCACCATGAAGTTGTATAAATTTGCCGTGAACTGGACGACGCCATCGGCCACAACCTGGACGCAGCACGCCACGCTCGCGCCGGCTGGCTTCACCGCGTTGTGCACCACCGGGCGCAACTGTGTGCCCCAGCGCGGCACAGCCCAGAAGCTGGATGGGTTGGGCGACCGGCTCATGAACCGCGTGGCTTACCGCAATCTGGGAACGTCTGAGTCTCTGCTGGTTTCCCACGCGGTGATGGCTGGCTCCAGCAAGCGCACGCAAGCTGCGGCCATGCGCTGGTATGAGATTCGCAACCCGGCAGCCACACCTTCTATCTACCAGCAAGGCACTTTCTCGCCAGACACAACCTGGCGCTGGATGGGCAGCGTGGCGATGGACAAGAACGGCGGCATTGGCTTGGGATACAGCGCATCAAGCGGCACCCTTTATCCTTCAATTCGCGCAACGGGCCGCTTGGCGACGGATGCGCTTGGGCAGATGACGCAAGGCGAAAGCTCGCTTTATGCTGGAACAGGGTTCCAGAATGGTGTCAACCGCTGGGGCGATTACTCCAACTTGAGCATTGACCCGGTGGATGGATGCACCTTCTGGTTCACTACTGAATACAACAACAGCGGCGGCTGGGCATGGAGCACTTACATCGGCTCCTTCAAGCTGCCAAACTGCCAGTAAAACATGCTGGATATTGGGTATTGGGTAGGCGCTCAAATACCCAATGTCCTTTTACATCAACCGCGCAACCAGTGCGAGCCATTGCTCCAACTGAGTTGCGCGGTTGATGTAAAATAAACCCACACGCGCTGGTGGTGAAATTGGCAGACACGCCATCTTGAGGGGGTGGTGCCGCAAGGCTTGCAGGTTCAAGTCCTGTCCAGCGCATAATTAAAACCTCACAGGTCTCGCAGACCTGTGAGGTTTGTTTTAGGAGTTTCATGCTCACCCCAGTTCCCTTCACCAAGGTCAAATTCACCGATTCATTCTGGGCACCACGAATCCGCACCAACCGTGCCGTTACGCTCCCCATCGAATACAAAATATGCGAGGAGACCGGGCGGCTGGGCGCGTTTGACTGGCGCAAGGGGCAGCCTCATGAGCCACATTGGTTCTGGGATAGCGATGCCGCCAAGTGGATCGAGGCCGCATCCTACGCGCTGGCGGATGAACGCGACCCGCAAGTTGAAGCGCAAATTGACGCATACGCCGCCAGCCTCATCCGCAATCAGTTGCCAGATGGTTACGCCAACTCGCGCTTCATCAATGTGGAGCCGGGCGCGCAATGGGCAAACCTGCGCGATGCCCATGAAATGTATTGCGCAGGCCATATGATTGAAGCAGCGGTGGCGTATTTTGAGGCGACCGGCAAGCGCGAGTTACTGGATGCGATGTGCCGCTATGCGGATCACATGATTGCCACATTTGGCCCAAACCCCGGCCAAAAGCGCGGATATTGCGGCCATCAGGAAATTGAGCTTGCGCTGATAAAACTTTATCGCGCCACCGGCCAGCGCAAATATCTTGACCTCGCCGCATTCTTTATCAACGAGCGTGGACAGGGAACCAGCTTGCTTCACCCAGACAAGCCCGGCGCATATGAACATTTTTATGATCTTGAGGCCAGAGCGCGAAACGCAGACCCCAGAGATTACTGGGCGAAGAATTACGAATATCTTCAGGCGCACAAGCCCGTGCGCGAGCAAACCGAGGTGGTTGGGCACGCTGTTCGCGCCATGTATATGCTTTGCGCAATGGCCGATTTGTCTGCCGAACTAAAAGATGACACCTTGCTCCACGCCTGCGAGGCGCTCTGGACACATTTGACCACGCGCCGGATGTATGTGACCGGCGGCATCGGCTCTGGTGGTGCGAATGAGGGCTTTACCGCCGATTACGATTTGCCCGATGACACCGCATATTGCGAAACCTGCGCGGCGGTTGGGCTTGTGTTTTGGGCGCATCGCATGTTGCAGCTCACAGGCCAATCAAAATATGCCGACGTGATGGAACGCGCGTTGTATAACGGCGCGCTCGCGGGCATTTCGTTGGATGGGGCCGCGTTTTTCTATGCCAATCCCCTCAGCAGCGCGGGCAATGTGCTGCGGCAAGCGTGGTGGGACTGCGCCTGCTGCCCGCCAAACATTGCGCGGCTCATCGCCAGCGTATCGGGCTACCAATACTCCTCTTCGGGAGATGGCATTTGGGCGCATCTTTACGCGCAGGGCGAGGCCGAAATGCGGGTGGGCCAAACGCCCGTGCGCGTAAGCCAGACCACAAATTATCCGTGGGATGGCGCAATTGCGCTTCGGTTGTCTCTGGAAAAACCTGCGACCTTCGCTGTGCATCTTCGCATTCCAGACTGGTGCGATGGATTTCGGATATCCATCAACCAAAAACCAATAGCCAACACCCAATTGCAAGACGGCTATCTTGTTCTCTCTCGCCTCTGGGCCGATGGCGACACGATTGAGCTTGAGCTGAACATGCCCGCGCAATACGTGTATGCCAACCCAAACGTGCGTCAGGCGCTGGGGCAGGTGGCATTGCAACGTGGCCCGCTTATGTATTGCGTGGAGCAGGCCGACAATGGGGCGCAACTAGATCGCATCATTTTGCCATCTGTGCCAGATGGGTTTGCCGCTGCGCACGAGCCGGGTTTGCTGGGCGGCGTGACCGTTTTGCGTGGCGATGCCATCGCGCTGGATGAATCTTCGTGGGGTGGGGCGCTTTACCGCCATGCCGCGCCATCGGCCAGCGCCAAACAAATTACTGCTGTGCCCTATTACGCGTGGGCTAACCGCGCCCCCGGCGAAATGCGCGTTTGGCTGCGAGCGCAGCCTTAGCGCTCCAAACAGATCAGACCGCTCCGAGCGGTCTGACCTGTAATCACTTCTTCCGCTTAAACAAAATCTCGTAGGTGCGCATGGCCCCGGCCAGCGCGTTGCGCGGCTCTGTTTTTTTGGCGGTTGGGGTGATGGCTTTTGCGCCGCTTTGCCAATTGCTCCAGACAAACAGGCCCTCGCGCGGTGGCTCGCCCAGCATGGCGCGTAACTCCACCGAGTTGCCATCTGGATCAAGAAAATAAATGGCCGCCGCGGGCAACCACCCAATAACATACGGCTCATCGGCGGTGTTTCCAGCAAAATCCATCGTGGCAACGCCACGCGCGCGTAACCGAAGTGGCGCCGAGACCACATCCCCAATTTCTGCGTTCAGTGTGATTTGCGAGGTGGCGATGAACGGCGAATTGCCCGTGCCCCATAATGCGAGCGTGAAGTCTTTGGTTTTGCCCAGCCACATCACGGCCATGTTTTGCGCGGGGTCTTCTTTGGCAAGTTCCAACCCAACGATATCGCGGTAAAACGCAACCGCCCGCGCTACATCCCGCACTTGCAAACTGGCTTCGCCCAAACCAAGAATTGACATGGTTAAAGTGTAACCTGTAACGTGTAAAAGGTAACGGCGAGATGCGCTAATCAGCGCCCCATTAAACCTTACGTATTACAAATTACTCAAATAATCCGTTACCGCGCGGGTGGAGGGCAGACTCATGGCATGTTGCGCCACCGCAACGCACTCCTGGCGCGAGAGTTTGCGCATGGCCTGCTTATGCGCCGGGATGCTGGTGGGCGACATGCTGAACTCATCCATGCCCATGCCCAGCAAAAGCGGCGCGGCCAAAATATCGCCGCCCAGCTCGCCGCAAATACCGCACCATTTGCCATGCGCGTGAGCCGCCTCAATGCTCATTGCGATGAGTTTTAGCACCGCCGGGTTATACGGGCTGGCGAGTTTTGCCACTTTGGCGTTGCCGCGATCCACCGCCAGCGTGTATTGGGTCAGGTCATTTGTGCCAATGCTGAAAAAATCCACATGTTGCGCAAAATGATGCGAGAGCAGCGCCACACTGGGCACTTCGACCATGATGCCAAACTGCATCTTCTCGGCAAACGGCACGCGCTCGGAGCGCAATTGTTCTTTGGCATGCTCCAGCAAAGCGCGCCCTCGCTCCACCTCCATCATGTTGCACACCATTGGCAGCATAATCCGCAAATCGTGTTTGATGGAGCTGTCATCGGCGCACGCTCGCAGCAAAGCGCGGAACTGCGCCAGATAAATATCCTCGCGCCCATCCACCATACGGATGGCCCGCCAGCCCAAAAATGGGTTGTCTTCTTTCTCAATACTCAAATACGGCACATCTTTATCGCCGCCCACATCCAACATGCGCACCACAAATGGCCGCCCGTTCAGCACCCGCGCAATATCGTGATAAATCTCGACCTGTTCGTCCTCGGTGGGCATGGTGTCTCTGTCCATAAACAGAAACTCGGTGCGAAACAAGCCCACGCCCTCCGCGCCGTTATCAATTGCCTGGATGGCATCCTTGAGGCCGCCAATATTTGCAACCGTTTCCACGCGGTGGTTATCGGTGGTGATGGATGGCTGGTGCGCCAAAACCTGCGCCGATGCCCGCGTGCTCAGCCATTTACCGCGCTTGTCTTGCGCGGCGTTCAACTGCGCCTGATCTGGGGCTAACGTCAATGTGCCCAGATCGCCATCCAGCACGGCCAATTCACCCGGCTCAACCCCATCCAACGCAGAAATAGCCGCGCTGACTACCGCCGGAACGCCCAAGCCGCGCGAGAGAATTGCCACGTGCGATGTTGGCCCGCCGCGCATGGTGCAAATACCAAGCACGTTTTCGCGCTCAAATTGAATCGTGTCGCTGGGGGTCAAATCCAGCGCCACAATAATGCTGGGCTGGGTGAGTGTGCTTATATCATCGGTGCGCCCCAGCGCGTTGCGCGTGAGCC
>Ga0209582_1001400_pt1 | contig 11823 bp, 6 predicted proteins | sample KloWWTmetKNB5Kit_FD_187176 | JGI IMG/M metagenome (GOLD analysis project Ga0209582, IMG submission 187176) | Active sludge microbial communities from Klosterneuburg, Austria, studying microevolution and ecology of nitrifiers - Klosterneuburg... | ecosystem: Engineered > WWTP > Aerobic digester >...
CTCGCCACAGTCCCATCCACACTTTGTCAAATTCCGGTTCCATCGAATCCATACCGTGTGAGTATGCAAATGTCCTTTGATACCAGATCCAAAATATCGCTACCAGCAGCATGGTCGCCATGCCCAGTTTGTAGTACTTCGAATCGTACCACAGCGACATGTCGTAGTTAGCGCTCGAACTCGCGCTCGTTGTGCCATAGGTTGTTGCCATGTTCTTCCCTCCTAACTATTAATCAAAACTACTTCTCGTTCTTACTACTACTTAATACTAATTAATTAGTACTGCTTTAAATTTCGGCAACTAAATTAGCCTCGTTTCCTTCCCTAATTTAGCTACACCTCTCAGGCTAGTCGACCTTGGGGTTTAAAGTCAAGTCATTTGTCATAAAATACCCATCACCCAATATGACCCCACTCTACTTCTATTACTACTTTAACCTTTCTACACAGTCACTAAAGAAACTTTAGCGACTTATAAGAAATTCATAATTTTTTTGAAAATCTTGCTCTGATATTTCACAATACCCATACTCTTAACTAGAAAATTTAATTTTATTTAAAAAATAATTTTTTTCAAGTACAACAGAAATCTTCACCACTCGCGCCAGCCACAAATTAGTGGAAAATAAATTCCCAATTTGATGGGTCGGGGATCTATTTGTTGCATAAATATCGCATAGCGATTGAGCTGAGACCTATATCGAACTATCTCTCTATCGAGAAAACCCTGTATATCCGAACCTTCATGACTACTTGTTTTATAATCTATAATCCATCGAATGCCATTGGAATCACAGAAAGTTCTATCGATCACCCAACTCATTGATTCATTATTGACGACACCAGTAATTCTTAATTCATTTTGTGCAAGTCGTTGAGTACCCAAAATCCATTGTCCACGCGTGTCATTGATTGCATTCGTCAACGCCAAAATGATGCGGTCAACAGCATCTCTTATTTCTTGGTCACTTCCAGTCATGCCGCTAGCAAATAAATTTTGTCTAAATTTATTTTGAATTTTGTGTATTCGTGCGGAATCCCATCCGCGCATTTCATCCTCTGCGATTTGCTGTAACCATCGATGCACAACATTACCCACATGACGAGCCATTTCACTGACCCATGAGAATTCTATTTCTTCCTGCATTTCTTTAGTGCCATATGATTGTTGCCAAATCACGGACTCGGGAGCTTCTGGCAATTTCCAATCAACCTTCAACCGGCAAATGTTCTGTTTACAAATAAATTTGGCAATTGATTCCTTGCTTCTCTGATTTAACAGAACATTTTCAGAGAGAAGATATTTTTCTGCAGCATGATTATATATCGACTGGACAGCCGGCCAAAGTTTGCGTAACAGCGAGCCTGGAGCAGGTTGCTTAGGTATCACCTTTCCAACAACATCAGTAGCTAACGCAACACCACCCAGTAAGTATAAGAATTTTTTAGCTCGTGTCGCAGCAACATACAACAAGCGATCTGCTTCATAAGCCTCCTTATTTTTCTCAAGCCTCTCTATCCAAGTGTAGATGGAATCATTATCCATTCCTGTTTCCTGAATAGGAGCAAGAAATAAATCTGAAATCCCCACATACCTTTCATTCAGCACTCCTTTATGTGGTTGCTCCATCCATTTGAGTAGCTGTCGATCGCTATTGCGCGGTGCTCGACCAAGTCCGGGCACAATCACCGTATCAAATTCGAGCCCTTTAGCTTTATGTATCGTCATGATTTGCAGAGCGTGATCTCCAATCAAATCTGGCGATGCATAGAGTTTCTGTAGTCCCCTTTCAAAACTGGCCCAATCTCGAATGTTACTTGCCTCTTCTTCACCTTCCAGATAATCCAGATAAATTAATGCATTATCTAAGCCATTAGCTGTATCCCCTTTAGTTGCTGCTTTCAATGGATAAGTGCAGTTAGGACCGCCCAGCGCATACCAAGTTACTTCAACTGCCATACGCAAGGATTGACGTTGCCGGTTTTCTAGGCATGGCTTCAATATTTCCCGCACACGCCGGATTCTCTGCATGGCATCACTCGAAAGGGCATCCCAATGACTTTCATCACAAAGCATTTCCCATACTGTCATTTCTTTTCTAAACACATCAAAGTCATTTTTTTTTCGCTCAATCTTTGTCAATGCATTCATATCTTTAAGAAAAAGACCGCACCAGGGTGCTCGTAACAATGCAAACCAAGCAAGCCTATCAGCAGGATTGACGAGTGCACGAGTGAGCGCGAGTAAATCCTGCACTACAGATTTACGATAAAGCGGTTCTATTTCGATGGCACGAAAACTCAAACCCACCTCTTTGATTCTATAAACGATTTCATTTAAATGATTACGATTCCTCACTAGAACTGCGATGGTATCGGTGGGATTCCTCCGTTGATTCTGCAAAATAATCTCTACAACTTGACAGGCTTCATCTGCATAGTTCTTCTCAAAGTAAGGATGGATGTTAACCGCAACACCATCGATAGGCTGATGCGTAGCCAGTGAAGGCGTGTATTTCACGGCACCTGAGGCAATATCCTCATCATTCGGCATAATTTGTGCAAAAGTTTTATTCACCCAATCGATAACACCCTGCTGTGAGCGAAAATTAGCATTAAGAGTAATTGGTTGCAAAATAAGCTGACCGATACCTATATTACGCGCTTGCAAAAAGAGTCCGACTTCCGCTTCACGAAATCGATAAATGGATTGCATTGGATCTCCCACGGCAAACAGGCTGCGACCATCCCCCATTTCCCAGCCAGCAATCAATTTTTCAATTAACTTAAACTGACTGATGGAAGTATCTTGGAATTCATCAATCAATAAGTGTTTGATACGATAATCCAACGCTAACGCCAAATCGGTAGGGAAATCAGCGTCACCCAATGCAATCAGCGCTCCTTGGGCAACTTCTGAAAAATCCACTTTTCCACTTGCTTGGAAAATAATCTTGAGTTGCGCCACCGCAAGCGGTAGCAGCCTTGTGATCGCGCCCAATATTTCCCACTGTTTATCGGAATAGCAGGCGGGAGGAAGTTGGCGCATATCATGCAGCGTTTGACGAAAAACACCATCCGTGCCCAGTGAATCAATCAGCATTTGCAGGCGAGCCTTCCAGGCCTTGGCAACCTCTTTCTCTAATTTGTTTTTACCCGAAGGAAAGCCTTGGGCAGTCGTCAATGTTTTGCGCCAATCACCCACTTGGGTCAGTAACAACTCAGCAATGCCTTGCCAGTGCTCAACATCGGCCTTTGATAAATCACACAATCCATCACAGATAGCAATATCTGAAGATTTATTTTCAGCCTTAAGATTAGCCGCAGCATAGCGTACCAAGTCAAGTAACTCATTTCGTATTACTTCTGGAAGTAGTCCGGAAATATATCCAACCACACTTTGGCGAGAATTTTTAAGTGATGTTTCTAATTCATCCCTAGTTCTACCATGCAAATGACGTAACCAATGATCACGCCTTTCCAGCATCTCAGCCAATAGCGACTCAATTCGCCCTCTATCATTATCCAGATGCGCGAGTAATCGAATCACATCCTGAGCAATCGCATGGTCTTGCTCTATCCAGGCAAGCGTTGCTCGCGCTGCTTCAAGATATAAATCCGATGCGTCCTCGATCGTTTCTGGTTGGGCGCCAAATTTTGACAGCATTGGCATTTGCCGCGTCAAAGATGCACACAGTGAATCGATAGTTTGTATACGTAAACGTTCTGGATTCTCAGCGATATGCCAACCGGCTTGTTGATTTCGCTGCATGACAACTGCGGATAATTCGCGATTTAGTTTTTCATAAGCAGTTTCAGCATGTATCGGCTTTTGTTCCACTTCAAGCGCAGCTAAAACACGTGCGCGCATTTCTGCCGCCGCTTTACGTGTAAACGTAATCGCCACAATTTCTTCCGGCGCATCCACATAGGCTAACAATTTAAGATAGCGCTGAATCAGTAATCCAGTTTTTCCAGAACCTGCTGGTGCCTGAACGATGAACGACTGTGCGGGATCCAGTGCACGATAGCGTTCCTCAGCATCGGGAGTCAATCTAACCTCAATCACTCTATTCTTCCTGCTCGATCGGCGTTTCACCAATCCGCTCATAAATGCGGCAAAACAATTGCATATCGCAGTATTCGCAAGTCACGGGAAAGTTCTTGGGATCCACCTTGGCATCGCCACTGGAAAAACCATCTGCCAAATTGGTTAACAGATGTTGCCAGGTTGCAATTAATTCTCCCCATGAATTAAATGGCTTATCTCCGTTTAATTCTGAAAAAACCTTTGCTCCGGGCAGCAAGCCCACATCTCGCACAATTCCGGTCAATCCCATGGTGCCTAACTTTACCGCAGCAAAAGCTACCCCAGCAGCCTGCTGCGTTTCTGTCATCACCAAATACAATGGCAATTGAGGCTCATCTGGACGCTCTCCCATCATTGTTTGAATGGATTGCTTGCGCGTTTTGTAATCAATTACGATATGTTGCCCATTGCCCAATTCATCCACGCGATCCAGACGCCCATGCAATATCAGATCCCCTACTTGTATAGTGCGCTTTTCCTCAATTGCAATCACTGTAAATGGATCACGTTTTTTTTCTTCCTGCAACCATTCACGAATCAGACGGACCAATCGCTGTTGCTCGATTTGCGCAAAACGGTCAGATAGCGCAACAGGCTTGTGCTGCTGCATCTGCAGCACTGCATATTGGGCAGCACTATCTAACAAGTTCTCAAGATCGTGAGGATCAATGGCATCAAGCGCTTCCTTGGTTTTTAATTGACTCCAAATATGCGCTAATACTTGATGCACTAATGAACCCCTTTCCATCGCATTCAAACCTGTGTGGGGCGCATCTAAGCTGTCTATATGCAATCGATGCTTCGCCCAAGCGCGAAATGGGCATGCCGCATAATCCTTGATTACGGATGTACCGCCTTTGATACCATACTGGATAGTTTCCTTATCCAATGGTGGCGCTTGGCTGTCTTCTAGGTATTCCAATTCGCCTGATTGCATGATCAGATCACGATGCTGAGTAATCGCCGGAAAAACAGGTTGACCTTCAGGTATGCATTTAATGAGCAAACTGGGTTTTAACTCATGACCATCACGATCATCACTAAATTTTGGAAAACTTAAAATAACTTCATTGGCACCGGATATCCATCCATTTGTCAAACGTCGGGAATACGCCAGAGATTCTGCTGTTGAGCAAAGCGGCAATTTCGCTTCACGCTGCAATTCAATCGGCAGAAATGGATTTGGTCGGGAACGTAAGGGCCACTGTTCATCCGATAAACCCATGACCCATAGATGATCAAAATCCATACCTGCTGCTTCCAATATGCCTAAAATCTGAATTGGCACATCAGGCGTTTCTGGTTGAAACAAGGTATCAGCGACCATTCTCCTCAGACGACCGACCGCTTCAGCGTAACTGACTTTCGGATTTACATGATCCAATGTCGCAAAACTGGCAACAACCTCATGCCATTTCTTCAATGTCTGAAATTCAGTGGAGTCCAACCCACGTTCTCCAGGAAAACCAATGATCTTTAAGGCCTCAGAAAAGATTTTGCTGAACACAGCGTGCCTATCTGATTGAGATATCTGAGTGCGGCGAAATTCGATTAATGCCGATAAGTGTTGTATTAGAATCGGGCATCCAGCCTGGCCACCAGCCTTCTGTGCCAGTGTCATCAGCCTGTCCAAAGTAATCATCGGCTCTGCATTGCGTCGTATGCGGGCATCCAGTAACGCACGCTGCTCCCTTTCAGTTTCTGCCCCTGCGAGGAAAGGTGAACGCAACCAATGACTCACTCGGTTGAATTCAATTTCCTGTCCCAATAATGCCAAGCATACACAAGCAGCATCAACCAGCGGATAAGTAGTTAGTGCCTGACCCAGTGAAATATTAAATGGAGCAATGGGTCGCACCGCACCTGGAAATGTAAGTCTGATATCCGGATACATAACTGCATTAAAAACTCTGACTATTTCACTCCGATAATCGGCTAATGCAGGCACCACAATACCAATGCGCGCTGCACTATTAGCTTCTACCTTAGCCCGTGCCCACTCTGCGGCTTGGCGGATCTCAGCGCGATTATTAATACATCCGATTCGAAGCGCGCAACCCGAATGTTGCTGATCTTTAGAAAAAGTACTTGCAACCACAACGTCACATCCGGTACTAGTCAGCTTCTTTAAAAAAGTAATTTGCTGCGGCGTATAAATATCAAAACCATAGCAAATCAATGAAGTGATTTTTTTTATATGCAAATACTCATACTGTTCTGTGATCAGATCGCATATGCGCACCTGGTCAGATTGTCGGCGATGTGCTGTTATTTGTTGATAAGACTTGATCCAGTCCAAAAATGCTTTGCCATCTTCGTTAGGATAATAATTCTTAAGTTTCGGAATAAGCTGCCGCTCATGCGCCAGTTGCCAAGCCTCCCGAACCCATTGAGCGGTTTGTGGAATTCTGAGCAGTGATTGACCAGTGCTGGAGGATTCAATAACTGACTCCCACAATACTTGTTCCTGCACATCGGATAATAATTGAGGTAATACAGATGATTGACTTAAATAGAGTGTATCAAGGTAGATACGCTCTATTAAAGCAGCGAATGGTAAGATATCAGAAGAGTACCAAACAGCCAGTTTCTGGTTGATTTGATTCTGATTAAATTTCTCTTTAAGCGCTAATGCAAGTCTTCGGTTAGGAGTGACAACCGTAGCGCCAGCATTGATGCGCTTAAGAACCTCATTAAAAGGGATTTTTGGGAATTGTACAGAATCAGACATGCGGTATCTAAATTACCGCTATTTCTGCTTAGCGTTGTAATTTGTCTAATTTATCTTTGACACTAGCCCAATCATCCGCATCAGGCAGTGCATCTTTCTTCTCGATAATAGGGCGCCATTTTTTCGATAACTCTGCATTCAACTCAATAAAATGTAACTGCTCATCGGGCACATCATCTTCAGCGTAAATTGCTTCCACTGGACATTCTGCAACACATAATGTGCAATCGATACATTCATCTGGATCAATGACTAAAAAATTAGGACCTTCACGAAAACAATCTACAGGGCATACATCAACGCAGTCTGTATATTTACATTTAATACAATTTTCAGTTACTACATAAGCCATGACAACGATTCCTTGCTTGATACTTTTATAGAATTTCGCATTTTAACAGAATTTTAATCAACAACGCCATCACCAAAAAGCTTCTAATCACAATTCATTTCAGTGGATCAACCCGTTTGATCGGGTTCTTTCCGCCGAGTATACTAGCTTTAGTTTCATTTTGTTCTGTTAGCTTGATTCTCCAAGATGATCGATAAATGAGTGAATAATCACTAGTTTTCGATCATCTTTGTTATAGCCCTTGATAACACAGCATCCGATGTCTACGATCGAACTTACAGGAAATAAATAACCAAGATGTGTTTTTCAGCAGAAGCAAGTTTTGCAGTAGGGGGCACACTTCTAATTCTGGGCGTAGCAACCATTCGGAAAGTTATCCATAAAAAAGACCTTCCAATAGCGCTTATTCCAATTATTTTCGCTCTCCAACAGATGGTAGAAGGATTATTGTGGATATCATTAGTGGAAGATGATTCTCTTCAAATCCAATTCTGGCTCAGTCAAATTTATGGCATTTTTATAGGCATAATCTGGCCACTTTTTGCACCATTCTCGGTTTATTATTCAGAAACAAACTGTAAGCGCAGGAAAATTATTGCGTCTATCGGAATTGCCGGTGTTGGATTGGCGACTTACACCATCGTAGGTCTAGCAAAACAACCGATCGTTGCAGAAATTATCAATTACAGTATCAATTACAAGCATGATGTCAGTGGCTATCAATTAGTCATTGTTTTTTATTTATTGGCCACATGCGTTCCATTTATTTTCTCCAGCTATAAGCAGCTGTATATTGCCGGCATTCTGATAACCATTGGTTTTTTTGTGGCTTATTTAACTTTTCTGCAAACTTTTGCTTCGGTTTGGTGTTTCTTCGCAGCCATATCAAGCTCGATGATCTATTTTTATTTCGTGCATCGCATCAAAGAACCACTTATTCCCATATCATAAGACAATGCTGACAACTTGAATTAAGTCCGCGCTTTTTAACGATAAAATAATTGATTGCATCACCCTATTTTATAGCACAAAATTCATTTTTTAACTTTGATAGGCGATAGCTATGCACTATAATCAGAAGTATTTTAGAACCACACTATCTGCTTGTTTATTCCTCGCACACTTCTCTGCACAAGCCAATCCAATTGCATGCTTTGATACCAATATGGGAAATTTTTGTATCGAGCTTTTTGAAACACAAACACCGGTAACAACAGCCAATTTTCTTAGTTATATCAATAATGGCGCATATACACACGGAATCTTCCATCGCAGTGTTCCTGATTTCGTTGTTCAAGGAGGTGGTTTTCAGATAGTCGACAGCGCTGATGGAAAATCACTTAACCCAGTAACTGTGCTACCTCCGATCATCAATGAATACAAGATTTCCAACGCCCGCGGAACCGTTGCGATGGCAAAACTTGGCAATAATCCCAACAGCGCCACTAGTCAATGGTTCGTAAATCTTGCTGACAATAATGATCCTAGAAATCCACAAAATCTGGATATCCAGAATGGCGGCTTTACTGTTTTTGGACGTGTGCTCTTTGATGGGATGAGTGTGTTTGATGCGATTGAAAAACTACCTATAAGAAACTTGGGAGGAAGCCTTTCCGCAACACCACTAAAAGATTTTGATGGAACTCAAGCTTCGTTCAACAATCTAGTGCAGATCAATCATGTTGCCGTTACGAACACAGTAGGTGTATTTAGTGAAGGAATTCTGAGCTTTCCTGTCGATATTGGAACAGGCACGGCATTAGCCGTCAGTTTGCGGTTAATCAAAGATAATCCATCTATTGTATTTGAATTGGATTTAACCAGCGTTACATCTTTGGCATCAAATCCAGCCAGCATTGCAACCTTCTCAAGCCAAAACAGCCAATTACACATACCATCCGTCATGATCAATGCTTCTACACAAATCAATAATGTTGTCATGTCTTTAACGAATGCAGAATCATATCAATTCACTTTGCTAAGCTTTGATCAAATCAATTAGCCAGCAACAAATAATCTATCGATCATCATAGTTGATTAGTTAAACCGTACCTTATGAAAAAACCAATTAGTCGAATTCTTATCATCAATGACGAGAAATTAATTCTGAGAGAATTCGTTAAAGGGTTAAACGCTGCCGCAAAATCGATGGAGAATCCCTTTGGCATTATTTTCTCCGGAGTAACCACTGCCCACGAAGCACTGCAGTCCATTGAACAAGACGGAGACATTCAGGCATTAGTTGTAGATGACCGACTATACACTTTAAAAAACACTGCCAAACATGCGCGCGATCTACAAATGACTGCATTAGATTTGGTTCAGAAAATCACCTATTTCCGTCCTGAATTAAACATTTACATCCTGATTGCCCAAGAACAAGAAGATGAAGTAGTCGATGCACTGTTTTCTGAAACAGTGGATGGTTATTTCTATCGAGAAGAGCGTGATTATCGAGGAATGTACCGTATCCTCAATGCCCAGCTCCAGGAAAAGGCGCGCACACCTTTTTATGACCAACTCAAAAATTATGTATTGATGGCAAAGGATGCCTGGCATACACCCGGACATTCATCCGGGGATTCACTGCGTGATAGCCCTTGGGTAAGCGATTTCTACGAATTCATTGGTGAGCATATCTTCCGAGCGGATCTCTCAGTCTCTGTTCCGATGCTTGATTCGCTAATGGAGCCAACAGGAGTTATTGCTGAAGCTCAGAAAATTGCTTCGAAAGCTTTTGGGGCGCAACGCACATTTTTTGCCACCAATGGCACTTCCACGGCCAACAAAGTCATTTTTCAAACCTTACTGGCACCGGGTAATAAGCTGTTATTGGATCGAAATTGCCATAAGTCGGTCCATCATGGTGTCGTACTTTCGGGCGCTCATCCGATTTATCTGGATTCCTCAGTTAACAAAAAATTTAATATTTACGGACCAGTTCCTAAACAAACTCTCTTTGATGCCATTGAAAAACATCATGATGCACAAGCTTTGATACTTACTAGCTGCACTTATGATGGTTTACGCTACGACTTGCCGCCGATTATTCAAGCTGCTCACGCTAAAGGTATTAAAGTGATCATCGATGAGGCTTGGTATGGGTTTGCACGCTTTCACCCTGCTTTCCGCCCTACTGCACTGGAAGCAGGTGCAGATTATGCAACTCAAAGTACTCATAAGGTTCTATCTGCCTTCTCGCAATCCAGCATGATTCATGTCAATGATCCTGACTTCAATGAGCATATTTTTCGCGAAAATTTTAATATGCATACCTCTACCAGCCCGCAATACAGCATGATTGCAAGTCTCGATATATCACGCAAACAAATCGTCCTGGAAGGATATAAATTGCTTTCAAGAACACTTGAGCTGGCAAAAGAATTACGCGCTCAAATCAATTCAACGGGAGTATTTCAGGTACTGGAACTCTCCGAACTACTGCCAGATGAAATAAAACAAGACAATATTCAACTCGATTCCACCAAAGTGACAGTGGATATTTCTCGCTGTGGATTTACCGTAGAGGAACTAATTCAAGAATTATTTGAACGCTTTAATATTCAAGTGGAAAAATCCACATTCAACACTCTGACTTTATTGCTTACCATCGGCACTACTCGCAGCAAAGTATCACGTCTATATGATGCTTTAATGCGCATTGCACGTGAAAATCGAGCTCCTCGACGATTATATCAAGTATTAGAACCACCGCACTTTACTGAATTGAAATATTTGCCGCGCGATGCTTTTTATTGTGGTGGTGAATTGGTGCCACTACTTGATGAGCAAGATAAAGTGAATCCTAATTTGAATGAACGAGTATGTGCAGATCAGATCACGCCATATCCACCTGGAATTCCTGTACTAGTTCCCGGACAAATGATTACAAAAGAGGTCATTCAGTATCTGGCAAATATGCTACGTTCGCAAAAACGCATTGAGGTACATGGCATTATTTATGATGGTTATCTACCATGCTTAAGAATATTGACTATTCCCGAAGAAAAAAATCTTAAGAAGCTAGTGTCTGTCGACAATTATAAATAAATATTTAATAAGCAGAATAAAACTCCTAATATTAAAATCTCTATATCGTCAATAGAACAAGTTGCGATAACCCGATTGATGCACAGAAACAAGTCCTGGTCAAAGCACGAGCAGATATTGCTTTAAGCAAGCTAATAATAAACAAGCGCTTTGCATTTGATGATTGAAAACATGCAATGTCGAGAGTGGCTTAGCCGAACTACACTCAAATCTGGCATAGAGAATCAAGCAGCACTCTGTTTTGATCTATTGTATGTTCAATACCGTTAACAAATTTATCGCCATTGATAGCGTTAACTAACAGATTATAGTCTTTCAATCGAAATCATTTTTTCTGTGCTGTTACCACTAGCTTGAAACCTTCGTTAGTCCACCCTGAATAATCCATAACGATATGATTTTATGTAATTAGTAGATAAATTTGAGCGGTTAAATTCACCAGTTCTTGGTAAAATTGCAGCAATTTACTGCAAATTTAGCGAGAGTTACATGGGACCAAAGCCGCGCACGCCAGAGAACAATGACTTATTTCGCCAACGGTTGGATGAACTGGTCAACCTGAGTCATCCCTTGGTGCAACTGGCGCAGCACATTGACTGG
>Ga0209582_1001405_pt1 | contig 11790 bp, 9 predicted proteins | sample KloWWTmetKNB5Kit_FD_187176 | JGI IMG/M metagenome (GOLD analysis project Ga0209582, IMG submission 187176) | Active sludge microbial communities from Klosterneuburg, Austria, studying microevolution and ecology of nitrifiers - Klosterneuburg... | ecosystem: Engineered > WWTP > Aerobic digester >...
CATCGCCATGGGTACTTCGGGCATGCGCGCCTCGCTGGTCAGTCGCGAAGTGATCGCCGATTCGATCGAACTGGTCGTCGATGGGCATTGTCTCGATGCAATGGTCGTGCTGTGCGGCTGCGACAAGACCATACCGGCGGCGGCCATGGCGCTGGCGCGGCTCAATATTCCCGGTGTCGCCCTGTATGGCGGCAGCATCGCGCACGGTACGCTGGACGGGCAATCGATCACCGTGCAGCAGGTGTTCGAGGCAGTCGGCAGCCATGGCGCGGGCAAGATCTCCCACGAACGGCTGTGCACGATCGAGCGCGAAGCCTGTCCCGGCGCGGGTGCCTGCGGTGGCCAGTTCACCGCCAACACGATGGCCATGGTGCTCGGCGCGCTGGGCCTGTCGCCACTAGGCCTCAACGATATCGCCGCCACCGATCCGGCCAAGCTCGATGCTGCGCGGCGATGCGGCGAGCTGGTGCTGGATTGTCTGAAGGCCGGACGCAAGCCGCTGGATCTGCTCACCCCGGAAGCATTCCGCAATGCGATGCGCATCGTTGCGGCCACGGCGGGTTCGACCAATGCCGTGCTGCATCTGCTCGCCATTGCACACGAAGCGGGCGTGACTCTCGACATCGAGGATTTCGAGACTGCGGCAGCGGCCACGCCGGTCATCACGGATCTGATGCCGGGTGGGCGCTACACGGCGATCGAGATGACGGCGGCCGGCGGCATGGCCGTTGTTGCCCGCGAGTTGCGCGCAGCAGGCCTGCTCGAGGACGCGCCGACGGTGACCGGGCAGACCTTGTTTGCCGAGATCGACGCCTCGGCGCCAGCGCCGGCGGACCAGCAGGTAATCCATCCGGTTTCGCATGCGTTCAAGCCCCGCGGCGGCTACTCGATCCTTTACGGCAACCTTTCCCCCGAAGGCTGCATCCTCAAGCTTTCCGGCGACGGCCCGCTGCTGTTCGAGGGCCGCGCCCGGGTTTACGAGAGCGAGGAAGCCTGTTTCCACGCCGTGCAGTCCGGGCAGATCGAAGCCGGCGACGTCATCGTGATCCGCAACGAAGGTCCGGCTGGCGGCCCCGGCATGCGCGAGATGCTCGCGGTGACCGCCGCGCTGGTGGGGCGTGGACTGGCCGACCAGGTTGCGCTGATGACAGACGGTCGCTTCAGCGGGGCCAGCTACGGGTTTGTCGTCGGCCATGTCGCGCCCGAAGCAGTGCGCGGTGGCGCAATCGGCCTGCTGCGCAACGGCGATCGCATCGTCATCGATGCGGCGCGGAGGGTCATTGAAACCGACGCCGACCTGGATGCGCGGCGGGCGAGCTGGATCGCTCCAGCGCCAAAAGCAACTCGTGGCGTTCTTGCAAAATACGCATCCCTGGTCGGCTCGGCCGCCAAGGGTGCCGTCACTTCTCCCTGAGTCATCCATCCGATCCAGCCATTGGAGTCAATCCGCATGTCCGCAAGCGTAACCACCGAAGCTCTCAAGAATGCCCGCATTGCCGTTCTCGGTTATGGCAGTCAGGGTCGATCGCATGTCCTCAACCTGCGCGACAGCGGCCTCGATGTGGTCGTCGGCCTGCGCCCGGGTGGTCCGACCGCACTCAAGGCCAAGGCCGATGGCGTCACCGTGTTGTCGCCCGGGGAGGCGGTCAAGGGTGCCGACCTGGTTGCCGTGCTGACCCCGGACATGGTCCAGCCGCAGCTCTACAGCGAGGTGATCGCGCCGAACATCAAGCCCGGTGCGGCGCTGTTGTTTGCGCACGGATTCAACGTGCATTTCAAGACCATCGTCCCGCGTGACGACATCGACGTCATCCTGGTCGCGCCGAAGGGGCCGGGCCATCTGGTGCGTACCGAGTTCGAGATCGGTCGCGGCGTGCCTTGCCTGTACGCAACCTTCCAGGACATCAGCGGCAAGGCCACGGATCTGGCCAAGGCCTATGCCGCCGGCCTCGGCGGTGCGCGTGCGCTGCTGATCGAAACCGATTTCAAGGAAGAAACCGAAACCGATCTGTTCGGCGAACAGGCGGTGTTGTGCGGCGGTGCCAGCGAACTCGTGCTGAAGGGCTTCGAGACTCTCGTCGAGGCCGGCTACCGCCCGGAAATCGCCTATTACGAGGTATTGCACGAACTCAAGCTGATCGTCGATCTGCTCTACCAGGGCGGCATCACCAAGATGCTCACCTATGTCTCGGAGACCGCCCAGTACGGCGATTACGTCAGCGGCCCGCGCATCGTCGATGCGGCGACCAAGCAGCGCATGAAGACGATCCTGACCGAGATCCAGGACGGCACCTTTGCAAGGAACTGGACGGCCGAATACAAGGCCGGCCTGCCCAACTACCAGCGCCTCAAGCAGGCCGATCTCGATCATCCGATCGAGAAGGTCGGTGCCGAGTTGCGCAAGAAAATGACCTGGCTCAACGAGCCCGCCTGATCGCTCGCCCCAGATCCGCGAAAAATCCAGGAGATGCACCGATGAATGCGATGTTGCAGGAACACACCGAAGCGCTGGCCGATACCAAGTCGCACCCACGCGCGGGCACGCCGATGACGGCGGCAGAAATTGTCGTGCAGGTCCTTGCCGACGAAGGCGTCGAAGTGATCTTCGGCTACTCCGGCGGTGCCATCCTGCCGGTCTACGATGCCGTGTTCCGCTTCAATCTCGACAACCCGAATGCGGATGGCAGCGAGCCATTGCCGCTGATCGTTCCGGCCAACGAGCAGGGCGCGGGCTTCATGGCGCAAGGCTATGCGCGCGCATCGGGCAAGGTCGGCGTGGCCCTGGTCACCTCCGGACCGGGCGCGACGAATACGGTCACTCCGGTCCGCGATGCCATGGCTGATTCGATTCCGATCGTTGTCATCAGCGGCCAGGTTCCGACCGCAGCCATCGGCACCGATGCATTCCAGGAGGCACCGATCAGCAGCATCATGGGTGCATGTGCCAAGCATGTATTCCTGGTCACCGATGCGAACAAGCTTGAAGCCACCTTGCGCACCGCGTTCGAAGTCGCCAGGACAGGGCGTCCCGGCCCGGTCGTCATCGACATTCCGAAAGATGTGCAGAATGCCGCACTGGTGTTTGCCGGCAGCGGCGTGCTGCCGATTCCGGGTTATCGGACCCGGCTCAAGGCGATTACCGACGCACGCCTGGGGGCGGCGGCCTGCAAGGAATTTCTTGCTGCACTCGGCAAGGCGCGACGCCCGCTGCTGTACGTGGGTGGCGGCGTCATTGCCGGTGAGGCAACCCGCGCCTTGCGCGCGTTTGCCCAAGCGTTCGGCATCCCGGTGACGACGACCTTGATGGGTCTGGGTGCGAGCGACACGACCGAGCCATTGTCCTTGCACATGCTGGGCATGCACGGCACCGCGTTTGCCAACTACGCCGTGGTCGATTGCGATTTCCTGATTGCAGTGGGTGCGCGCTTTGATGATCGCGTCGCCGGCATGCCTGGCGCGTTTGCGCAAAAGGCGCGCTACATTGCCCAGTTCGATGTCGATCCGGCCGAGATCCACAAGGTCAAGCGCGTCGACTGGCATCACCTCGGCGATCTCTCGCAGGCACTCGACACGCTGCGCGCGCATGCCGCGCAAACCGGCTTCGATGCAGACGGGCAGGGCCGCTTTGCGGATTGGCACGCCCGCATTGCCAGCATGAAGAAAACGCACGCGCTCAACTTCGATCGCCAAAGTGCCTTGATTCAGCCGTACGCGGTGATCGAGGAAATCAACCGCATCACCCGCGGCAACGCCATCATCTGCACCGGCGTCGGCCAGCATCAGATGTGGGCCGCACAGTATTTCGATTTTACCGAACCGCGGCGCTGGTTGACCTCGGGTTCGATGGGCACGATGGGATTTGGCCTGCCGGCGGCAATAGGTGCGCAATTCGCCCGCCGCGATCTGCTGGTCATCGATATCGATGGCGATGCCAGCATCCGCATGAACCTGGGCGAGCTGGAAACCGTGACCACCTACAACCTGCCGGTCAAGGTCGTCGTGCTCAACAATTGCGGCGACGGCATGGTCCGGCAATGGCAGAAACTGTTCTTCAAGGGTCGCTTTTCCGCCACCGACAAGAGTCTGCACAAGAAGGATTTCATCAAGGCTGCCGCAGCCGACGGTTTCGAGTTTGCCGTTCGCCTCGATCGACCCGAAGATCTGCCGCGCGTGATCGCCGAATTCATTGCCTTCGACGGCCCGGCATTCCTTGAAGTAATGATCGATCCGGATGCCTGCGTCTATCCGATGGTTGGCCCCGGTGCGAGCTATGCGCAGATGATCACCGGTGAACACATCATCTCGCGCGATGCCGCAGTTGCCGAGGAATCCGGCCCCGTGGAGATGTTCTGATGCGCCATATCATTTCCATGTTGCTGCAGAACGAAGCCGGTGCCCTGGCGCGGGTCGCCGGCATGTTCTCGGCGCGCGGCTACAACATCGATTCGCTGACCGTCGCCGCCACGCATGATCCCGAGGTATCGCGCCTGACCCTGGTCACCTTTGGCGACGATGCGGTGATTGCGCAGATCATCAAGCAGTCGCGCAAGTACATCGATGTGCTGGAAATCGCCGACCTGACCAGCCGCGATCACCTTGAATGCGAACTGCTGGTGGTCAAGGTTTCGGCAACACCGGCAAATGCCGCCGCCATCCGCGAGTTCACCCAACGCCAGGGCGGCATGATCCTCGACGAGAGCGCAACCACGCGGGTGCTGCAGTTCACCGCAAGCGGCGCGGCCATCAGCACGATACTGGATGGGTTGACCCGCATGGCGCCGATACTGGAACTCGCGCGCAGCGGCACGGCGGCCATCGAACGCGGTGCCAGCGTGCTCGGTCTGGCGGAATCGCGGTTGGCGGGCTGATCGGTCGATTGCCAGCTTTGCTCCGCAATCAAGGATCCTTGATTGCCACCGGCATGGCGCCGAGACGAACGACGCGATCCGCTCGCTGCTGGTTGCGAATGACCTTGAGCGTGACGGCCTTGCCGGCCGCGGCGCTGAGGAATTCCTGGAACTGCTTGCGATCGGCGACCGCCATGCCATTGACCGCAACCACGTAGTCACCCGACATCAGGTTGGCTTGCGAGGCGGGCGTGCCGCCGACCACCGAACCAATCTGCACGCCGCCTTCGAGTTGCAGGGATTCGCGTTCCTTCGCCGTGAGGTTGCGGAACGTCGCGCCGAACAGGAGCTTGAAGCGCACGTAGTAGGCAGCCAGCAGTCGTGTCGGCGTGGACTCGCCATCATCGCTGGGATAATCGTGATAGAGCCAGACCTGATCCGCGCCAACGCGACTGCCGAGATCGAGCGCCTCGCGCAGTGCCTGTGCATCATCGGTTGCGTAGCGGCCATTGCCGATGCGCACGAATCCCTTCGATGCCAGTTCGCGCTGGTCGCCGCGCTCGCTCTTGCCCTCGATGACCAGCGGCCGCTGCGGGGCCGGTTCGGCGCGCAAGGCATCGATGTATTCCGGGCCGCGTTCGATGGTGGCCTCGTAATGGGAATCCTCGGTCATCTGCGGGACCGGCTCGGGCACCTCGACCGGTTGCTCGATGCGGTGGCTTACGGAGGCGCAACCGCCAAGCAGGGCGAGTGCTGCGAACAGGGAAACGGCAGGGTTCGTGATCGGGTTCATCCGTGGAGCATAACGCCTGGCCGCGTCTGCCGGCATGCATGACTCCTGAACGAAACCCTTGCGTGGCGACTGGCCCTTGTCGACTATCGCGGAATGAACCTTCCGCTCTCATCCAATCTTCGCGGCATTCTCTTCATGCTTGGCGCCGTCGCCACTTTTTCCGTGATGGACGTCTGCCTCAAGCTGCTGACGCCACACTATCCGGCCGTGCAGGTTGCCGCATTGCGTGGATTGACCTCGTTGCCCTTGGTGTTGCTGTGGGTTGCCCTCAGCGGCGGATTCAGACAGGTGGTCACGCGGCGTTGGCGTCTGCACCTGCTGCGCGGCGTGCTCGCAGTCGCCATGTTGGCGGCGTTTGCGTTTGCGTTGCGTGAATTGCCCCTGGCGGAAGCGTATTCATTGTTCTTTGTCGCGCCGTTGCTGGTTACGGCTCTTGCCGTGCCACTGCTTGGCGAACGCGTCGATGCAAAACGCTGGGCCGCCATCGCGATTGGCCTTGCCGGCGTCCTCGTCGTGCTGCGGCCGGATACCGGGCGCATGTTCAACCTCGGCAGCCTGGCCGTGCTGTTTGCCGCGCTGGCCTACGCCATTTCGGCGATCACGGTGCGTGTGCTCGGTCGCACGGAATCCACCCAGTCCATGGTGTTCTGGATGATCGTGCTGCTCAGCGTGTTTGCCACCGCCGCAGCCTGGCACGATTGGGTGGCCGTGCGCATCGAACACGCGCCGATCCTGCTTGGATTGGCGGTCAGCGGCGCCCTGGGCCAGTACGCGATCACCGAGGCATTCAAGCACAGCGATGCCTCGGTGGTGGTGCCGTTCGATTACACCGCGCTGATCTGGGGCATCACCTTCGACGCATTGATCTGGCACACCACACCGGATCGCCTGATGCTGGTGGGCGCCAGCATCATTGTCGGCAGCGGAATCTATCTGATTCGTCGCGAGCGCCGTCCTGCCTGAATGCATGTTCCGCCCACACGCAGTGGCCTTGCTTGCTGAACCGTATGTGCGTTCATTTACCGATATTCATTTTTCGTGCATGTCCTGATGGGCAAGGTAGATGCAACTGGGTCACACACGATCCAGCTCACCATCAAGGAGACAAGCCATGAACGAAGATCGAATCCAGGGCAAGTGGAAGCAACTCAAGGGCAGCATCCAGGAAAAGTGGGGAAAGCTCACCAACGACGACCTCGATGTTGCCGAAGGCAACGCCAAGTACCTGGCCGGAAAGATCCAGGAGCGTTACGGCATGGCCAAGGACGAAGCGGAAAAGGCCGTCAACGAATACGAGCGCACGATCTGATTCCGTATCGTTGCCCGGAAAACAGAAGAGGCCGCAATCGCGGCCTCTTCTTTTGAATGCAAAGCGCGCAAGGGTGATGATCAGGACGGATCACTGGCTGCAAACATGTGCTGTCGTCTGTCTCCCGCTGCGAGTCAGTTCCAGCCGCCGCAACCAGCACCTGCAGGTCGGTACGACTCCAATCCGGATGACCCCAATCTGTGCGAAGGAAATCAGGTTGGCTCCAAACAGCAACTGTACGAGCCCAGCAGGCCATGAAATGTCTGGAGCGCTGCTCGTATGGGCCCTGCATCGTGGGGGGCGATATGTCGCAACTCGTTCCATCTGTGCCGGCGATGTCCACGCTCGCGGCGGTGTCGGTACTTCGCACGAGGGCGTCGTTGCCTAGCGGGTAGCGTGTGCGATGAGCGAGTCATCAGGCATGCCGAGTGATCACTCTGCGGGCAGGGTCATCAATTCCTGCTCGATGCGATCAATGTGGCTATCGCTCTCGCCGAGCGCGCGCAGGGCATCGGCAAGATGTGCAAAATAATCGCGGTTCAGGCCGCTTGGACCTTTGGATGAGGCAATCTGGCAGCAGATTTCGGCGTCGCTCAGCAGATGGGGTCAGGTCTCAGCAGATGGGGTCAGGTCTTGTTTTGAAACATCACTTCTCCTGATCACGTCGTGCGATTCGACTCACCGATGCATAGTGAAGTCCAAAGTGTGCGCCAATCTGGGCCAGCGTAAATGCGCCGCTCGCATAGGCGGCCTGGATCGCAGAATCGCGCCCTTGGGCAGCTCGTTCGATCTGCGCCAGCGAAGTCCACGCCCGCTGCCGCTTTGGGACTTCGCGTGAGGGCGCCGCTGCCTTGCGCGTGGCCCGTGCAATGAACGATTCGTCGCCCAGAAAAACCTGCCCCCAGGCTGCGGCTTCGGGTTCGAAATCGCACCCTCCCTCCGCCACGAAGCGCGCATAGGCCCGACGCGCAGGGCCCGTTTGCGTGGCGAACAAGGCGAGCGTGGCGTCAACCTGCAATGACGGCAACGCTGCCGCCTTGCCCATCACCGCCGGGTAGCTGCTCCACGGCCAATCAGCCGCCGAATCACACATCCCGGCTTGCACGGGATTCAGCACGATGTAACGGGAGACTTCCAGCAAGTAGCTGTCGCGGTCTACCAGAATGGCCTTGAATCGTCCTTGCAGGACATGACCGCCCCGACGATGTCGACGGTTGAACCCCTGGGTATAGACACCGTTGACCTCGCGCATGCCGCGCGAAAGCGTCGGGCGGCGCGTCTCGACCAGCAGGTGATAATGGTTGTCCATCAGGCAATACGCCCACAGCGCCCAGTCGAATCTTTCGCAGGCGCGCACCAGGCTATCGAGGAAGGACTGCCGATCTCCATCGTCGAGATAGATCGCTTCGCGCGCATTGCCGCGCGCCATCACGTGATAGAGCGCACCGGAAAATTCAATGCGAAGGGGGCGGGCCATCGGGGAAGGCTATACCCGTGAATGTTGCAAAACAAGACCTGACCCCGAGCGGTGTGTTTGTTCCCCGCGTCGTACCGACTGATCCCGACGACGATCACGTCATCGCCTGTGCGCTCGCCGCTCGCGCCGATGCCATCGTCTCCGGCGACCGCGATCTGCTTGAGCTTGGCCAGCATCAGGGCATCGCTATCCTCAAAGCCAGCGATGCGCTCAAGCGTTTTGGGTGAGCCGTCAATGCTCAATGACGATGCTCGCGCGGGGCTGGATGAAGAACGGGCAGCAAATCAATCGCCACCGGCCCCATCGATCCGTGGGGTCAGTGACCCCATGCCCTGCCATCATTCGTCGAAGTAACCCTCGCCAGTATCGAAATAGAAATCGTACTTCTTCGACATTCCGCGGAGCACCGGATCGATATCCACCGCCAAGGACAACGCCTGAAGCGTGTCCGCGCCATATGCCAAGTATTCAGGCTCTTCCAACCCTTCAAACTCAACCCGGCAACATGCAGTTCCAGCGCTGAAATCGAAGCCAACATCCTCCGGTTGAACTTCGAACGGCCGATATACTCGCACAGTGACTTTGTGCTGAACGCTTTCTCCTTTAGCAGAAAATAATAGCTCTCGCTCAGCAACGATTTCAGTTTTCCTTGGGTGCATCACTCATAGCCCATGCATTGTCGGTAAGAAGTATTTGCCGCTTCAAAGCACCTAAACTTCTTCCTGCCACTCAATCCCGCGCAGGTATTCAAGATGCTTTCTTTGAGTGCTCGACAGCGCTTCTCTTTCGCTTCTTCCGGATCATCCGTACACATATCCCAAATGACCGTACCAAACGCCATCGCGCCGCCCATCGGGCCAAAAAATTCGTTCCAGCCTGGCCAGCCTGGATAAGGCGCGGTATCTGCCGGCTGACCATAGTTCGGCGGCTGCCAGAGACCTGGCGCAGCAGGCGGCGGCACCCGCCCCGGGCCTGGAACAGGAATGATGATCTGGAGACCCAAGGGATCACTGTAACGATTCGGAGCACTTCCAACATACGCATAGGTGCTGATTCCTCCCTCCAACCCAATCGGGTCACTCTCGACATACCGTCCAGTGCTCGCCTCATAATCCCGGAAGTAGTTGTAGTTCAACCCCGTCTCACCATCAAACCGTTGCCCCGGGTAACGCAGGTTGACATCAATGCCGCCGCTCATCGCTTGCGTCGGCGCACTGTCGCCAAAGGCGCCGCCGAAGAAACTCCATTGCCATTGCCAGGCGTTGGTCGTGGGATTGGCTGCGATGCGTGGCGTGCCCAGGTGGTCGGTTTCCAGATAGCTGAGAGCGCCGCCTGCCAGGATGGCTACCGGCAGATCATCGAGGTAGAGGAATTCGTTGCCCTTGGTCTTGGCCGCAGGGGGATAGTCGCCGAGCGAATGACCCGCCTCATCGTAAACGAACACGCGACTCGTGCCGGGTGTGCTTCTGGTCTTGGCGACGCGTTCTCCGCGACCGTTGATCTGATAGCTGGCCAGCGTCTGCCCGTTGAACAGACTGGCGCTCATGCGATTGCGATCGTCGTAGGTGAATGTGGGTGAGGCGCGCCCCGAAAGGATACGGACCAAGTTGCCATTGTCGTCGTAGTCGCGAGCGACGCCCGCCACATCGCCCAAGCGGTGCGTGCCAGCCAAGTAACTGTAAATCTCGGCCGATTGACCTGGCAGGGTCTTTTGCGTGCGATCGCCTGTCTTCGTGTAGGCAAAGCCTTCCTGGAGCTGGCCGGCGGTGTTTTCGACCTCTTTGAGACGGTAGAGGCGATCGTATGCGTACGTGCGGGTCGGATTGGGCGCGCCGAGCGTGTCGCGGGCGTCGACAATATTGCCCATCACGTCGGTGGTGAAGTCGAGAACCAAACCATTCGGGTCGGAGCTGGCTACGCTGTTGATGGCGTAGTTGTCATCGTAGTCCTTGGTCAGCGTTCGCCCGTTGCCATAGGTCAGCACGTTGGGCGGGCCAAAGGGATAGTAGGTAACGCCCGAGATCACAGTGACCGGCGTTGCGCCGGCATTTGCCTTCCAGGTGAGCTGGTTGATCTGGCCGATGCCGTTGCGGCTATAGGTTGCAATGCCTCCGCTGGGATAGGTGATTGTGGCCAAGCGATCGGCCAAGGTCCAGGTGTAGACCAAGCTCAGCGTATCGGACGCGGTGACCTGGATCTTGCGCGTGACATTGCCGCGACGGTCATAGCAATAGGTCGTGGTGCCACTGGCATCAGTGATCCGGCTCAGCCGTCCCAGCGAGTAGGAACCGACGCAGCCGGTGGCGCTGTCGGCCAAATCGTAGGCAAAGCCGACGTCGAGGCTGCTGGTTGGATAGCTGATCGCGGTCAACCGGTTCAGCGCATCGTAGGTATAAGTGCTCTGGATGCCGCGTGCGTCGGTCTGGGTGATCCGGTTGCCGGCGAGGTCGTAGGTGTAGTTGGTGTCGCCGGTATCCGGGCTGTGCAGACCCGTCAGGTTGTTGAGACCGTCGTAGTCATAGTTCGTGGCCAGTCCATCCGGATCGGTGACCGTGCGCAGGTTGTCGCGGACGTCGTAGATGTAGCCGGTGGTGGTGCCAGTGGTGTCGGGATCGGTGCCGAGATAGTCCTGGATCGTGGTTTTCAGGCGATTGAGCGGATCGTATTCCTGGTGGGTTTTGACGCCGAGGCCATCCTCCGAGTGGGTCGGATTGCCGTTGGGGTCGTAGCCGTCCGCTTCCGGATAGCTAAAGGTCGGATCGTTCTGCGCATTGAGCGTTTCCATCAACTGGCTGAGCTGGTTGTAGGTACGGCGCAGGCTGCGCTTGACCACCCCGCCCGGGTCCTTGATCTGCTCGATCCGGCGATTGCCGGCGGCATCGAGGCAGTCGGCCGAACCAATCCCGCCCGGACAATAGTCGATCATGTTGCCGAGTTTGTCGGCGATCTTGATCAGGCGATGGGCGGCGTCGTAGGTGTAGGCGAGGAAGGCGCCGTCCGGCTGAGTGACCTTCATCACGTCGCCGGTCGGGTAATAGTCGATGTGGGTGATTGCATCATTGGACGAGGGAATGCCGCCGGCGCTCTGGCGCACAATCCGGTCGACCAGCCAGCCGCGCGGGTGGTAGGTCAGGTCCGTGAGCGTGCCGTTGGCATCCTTCAACTGCGTAGGGCGGCCACTCTTGTCGTACTTGACCGTTTCGGCGATTTGGCCCAGGGCATTGGTGACCTTCCACAGATCGCCTTTGCGGTAGGTGCAGGCACCGCCGGTGGCGCAGGTTGGATCGTCCTGCATGCGATAGGTGTAGGTGGTGAGGTCATCTTGGCTGCCCATGCCGGAGTCGTTCGTTGCGCGAGCGCCGTT
>Ga0209582_1001406_pt1 | contig 11776 bp, 6 predicted proteins | sample KloWWTmetKNB5Kit_FD_187176 | JGI IMG/M metagenome (GOLD analysis project Ga0209582, IMG submission 187176) | Active sludge microbial communities from Klosterneuburg, Austria, studying microevolution and ecology of nitrifiers - Klosterneuburg... | ecosystem: Engineered > WWTP > Aerobic digester >...
CCGGCGTATCAATCAACCATGTGGGGATAATATCCTTCACTGACTGAAGGAAGAAAGACGCTGTTTGATTAAGCACCTGACCTTTGTATAAAATAGTTCGAGGTAAAATATGGTCAAATGCTGAAATCCTGTCTGTCGCAACAGAAACAAAGACATCATCCCGTATGAAAACATCTCTGACCTTTCCTTTGTATTGTATGACATCTTTGGGCAAATTAAAGTGGGTATGTCGAAATTCGTCCATGTAAGACTATATTTTAATAAGAAGAAAATACAAAAGCTACGTTTATTAATGCTACAAATTTCGGATTGTGTTCCTATCTGTTAGCACATCTTTCAATTCTTTCAAAATTTTATACTCCGATTTTACAGCTTGCTTGACGGCATCTTTAAAAGTAATAAAAGTCCCAGTATCGACTGAAGGGATATATTGCTTAACTCTGTCTTTCATAAAGCTTAAATCTTCACGCAACATAGCTCGTAGCGACGGTATGTCGTGCCAATCGCCTTCAATAGCGACTGCTCGAATCTTATCCTTAGATTCGTCCTCAATCGGATCAAGTTCAATTAAATCAATTTTGTTGGAAAATCGAAGTGGCAGATCCGTCAAAAATTGTTCAGAAATCTCAACCAACTGGGATTGCATTTCTTCATTTTCGGATTTGACCAAAAATACTTCAAGACCTTTTTCCGCCATCCTAAAAATAACCAAAAAGGCTCTGTCAATAATGGACATATTGTATAATTTGAAATACAAAATTAATATTAATATTTAAAATTCAAGAATAAGCAACAATATATTTTCCATTTAAAGTAAAATAAAAAATTATCCTTAAAAATCAAGCAAAAAAATCCATTAACCCAAATTCCACATTAGACAAATGCGGAATCGATTTACGACTCGTAATCAATGGTTTCTGTAAACCATTGATACGATTCGTACATCGGGATTAACCCTCATAATCAGCATTATACGGTTTTACAAAACCTTTACTGCTGAATTCGGGATTAAACTAATGAAATTTTAATCTAATGGTTTCACTGTATTTTCAACCTTCAGAACGAAAATATAAGATATGAGGTAAGAAAAACGTTAATTTTACACGATTGAACAATAAACAATCCTCGGATTAACAAATAATAAAAATATATATATTAATTTTGCATGATTTTATTATTTAATATGAAAAATAGCAGCAAATTTTTCATTTCAGTTATCTAAATAGTATATCACATTTTTTCCGAAGGATTAAACAAAATAGAATATTACAACGTATGCGCCTAAGATTTATACTCTTCATTATATTTATTATCAACAGCTTTGGTTATCAAGCCATCGCACAACAGCTAAAATCGGTCAAACCTTCTGAAACAGAAGTGATAGGTTTAAGAAATTGCGCAACCAGAAGCCCTGGATCTGTTAGTTATGGCCCTATAGTAGGACAAAGTAATGATGGCCGACCGGACACCATATTCCTTTGTTACCAAGATCAAATTTCAATTAAAAATAACGGTGACGGCGATTTCAACACAGGCGACCCGGATCCTTTAACTCCATCAGCTGCAGGTTTTCTATTATACGGCGCTCCACCTACCGTCAATGGCAATACATTTGCTGCTATTCAGGCAGATAATGTTCTTAGTAACCCGCCTCCACCACCCGGAGAATTATGGTATTTCATGGGGACGCCCAATGGAGATATCACCCTATACAATGATGGCTCTGTAAATCAATGGTTTAATGCAGGTTCACCTTTTACACTGTACCTTGCTCCGGCAACATTCGACGCATATACTGTTTCGGGTGGGGAGTATTTTGGTCAATATGAAGGGGGTGGCTCTTGCGTTAAAGTAAATACATCCTCCGCATTTCCGGTTGTTTATTTGAATGAAATTAGTATGGATAACTTTACGACGCCCAGTCCCACAACTCTTTCAGGGTCTTTTTTTGTAAATGGCGGATTTCCTGAATTCAAATCCAATGCACGATATACAGTTACTATAGTCAAAAAAGGCAATCCCGGTCAAGTTGCCAATATATTTGGTGGACCTTTTTCTCATGGAAGTAAGGTATCTTTCGCTGTTCCAAGTGCCGGAACGTATATCGTTACCATTTTAGATGGTAAGAATTGTGGCATAACGCAGGAAATTGTAATGCCCCAAGGAAATGTCTCCGTCTTGGCTTCATCCGGCAGCGTTGCCTATAACGATGATATATGCATAGACTTCACCGTGAAGGATTTTAAAGATTTATTGGGCGGCGAATTTGCTATTGGTTTTAATCCGAATGATTTACAGTACACCAACATTACCTTTCCTGCTGCTAATCCGCTCAACCTCTCTATCAATGGAAACTTTGGTTTGACTGAGGTAGCAAATGGATACATCAACTTTGCCTGGACTGACCCCAACCTAAGCAAAAAAACGCTCCCTGACAACACAATTATATTTTCAGTATGCTTTAAAGCCATCGGAAAGCCTGGTACTCAAACACCTGTCATCATTAAACCCAAGAAAAATGGAGCCTTCGAATTTACAGATTATGACGGTACATTCTATTCTATCAAAAACACAAATGGCATCGTCACCATTACCAACCCTACTGACTTACAGGTGTTTTTTAATGTTTGCAGCACAACTGGCAATACAGGTTCAATAACTTTTACAGCATTTGGTCCGGACGCCCAATATAATTACGATATCAACAATAGCGGCGCTACCAATATTGCTGACAATGGCGTATCCGTAACCATTAACAACTTAACTCCGGGTACTCATGTGGTAGATGTCTTTACAACTTCAGGTGTCCATGTAATTACCAATGTGCAAGTATTAAATGCGCCTCCTATAATAGTTACTCCGACAATAACCAATCCGAAATGTGTCAATAGTAGTGATGGCGCCATCCAACTCAGTATCAATGGCGGCAATCAGCCTTATGCAATCGAATGGTCTAATTTTACTTTTAATACAACATCTGTTTCAAACCTAAATAATGGTGTCTATCAGGTGACGATTACAGACAATACAGGTTGCGTATTTTCTGAAAACTTTACTATTAACACGACACCTATGGCTATCAATCCACCTACTATTGTAGATCCGGCTTGCTCCGGCCAAACATCCGGTTCAATTACTGTTTCTGCCTCAGGTGGCAATCCATTTACCGGAAACGTATATGATTATAGCTGGTCTTTTAATAACATTAAACAGAATAAAGTTGCTACCGGTACACTCACCAATATTCCGGAAGGCGTCTATTCACTGACCGTTACCGATGCCAATGGCTGCGAAGCTGTATCCAACTTCACATTAAAGCCGGGAGTTACTATCGATGCCACAGTAATCAAACAATTACCGGTATGCTATGGTGATGGTAAGGGTAAATTAACTATTACAGGGACAACAAATGGTACAACAACAGGGCCCTACACTTTTACTTGGAGTCCTAATGCTGTCAATCCGGTAAATAACGCAACTTCTTCTATTGTATCTGGGCTTAATAATGGGAATTTTACCGTCACTGTATCTGATGCCAATGGTTGTTTTGTCAAGAAAGACTATACTATTGATGGTCCGGGGGAAATTAAGTTTTTAATTTCAGGACTCAAAGATGATGAATGTGGCACTCAACCCAAAGGCGCTGCACTTATATTCGATGGAAGTGGAAACACAACTCCTTTTCCTGATCCCAACAATCCGGGAAGTGGATTTTATCGATTTACTTGGTCTAATGGATCTAATCCAACTACAGTTGATGCAGTAAGCCTCAATCTTACCAATTTAATGGGAAGTGGCTCCGGTATCCGATATTATGTGACCATCACAGGTGCGGATGGGTGTACTGCCGATACTTCTTTTTTGATATTTAAAAAAGACGCTCCTAAGATTTCCTTCGATACAGTCCATACAATTGCATGTGCAGGGGGTAATGACGGAATCATCAAAGCGAACATTACCACCAATGGCTCTGAAATTGCCACTGTATTTTGGAGTAACAATGCCGGTATCCCTGTTAATGGCGGTGACCCTAAGACTACCTACACCTCAACTATTTCCAATCTCAACGGCGGTGATTATATTATAACGATTACCACACTAAGTGGATGCACAGTTACAGATACAGTCACTCTAACCGGGCAAGGCTCACTTTCCATAGACAATAATGTCATTGTCCCAAGCAAATGTCCTGATTCCAAAGACGGATCCATTACTTTAAGCTCTTCAGGTGGAACACCGCCTTATGTCTATCAATGGAGCAATGGACAATCAGGTGACGTGGCATCTAATTTACTGCCGGGCACTTACACTGTTACCGTCTCCGACCAATCAGGTTGTCCACCTTTTACACAGACTTTTACAGTAGGGCATGCTCCTTCTGTCGTTTCAGTAATTGATAAAAACACAGTTGTGGCTTCTGATTGTTATGACGCAGTCGTTGGCACCGGTGGGGCGAATGTCTCTGCAAGTGGTGGTCAAGCATCGACCTACACTTTTACCTGGTCAAGCGGAGAAAGCAACACAGGAGCATCTTCTAATGCTACAGCACTGAAAGGTGGATGGCAGTACGTGTCTATCTCTGATGGAGTATGTACGGTAGTTGATTCAGTTCAGATACCCTCTCCTGATCCTATTTCAACCAATAAAGCTAGCTCAACGATAGTAGATGCTACATGTTTTGGCGATACTGATGGGTCAATATCTTTTACAACTTCGGGTGGTAACGGGGGATACAATTATCAATGGAATCCCACCTCCTCCAATTCCGCCAATATAACAGGGTTGACGGCTGCCACCTACTATGTAACCATCACGGATAGTAAAAATTGTATAGGAATAGATTCATTTAAAGTAAAACAACCGCTCGTATTAGCTGCTTCTTTGGATACAGCACAATCTCATGATTTGTTGTGTTATGATGATAATACCGGGGCTATATATATTAAAACATCAGGGGGCAACGGGAATTATTCCTATACTTGGAATCCTTCGGTAGCCGGGAATTCAGATAATGCAAGCAATTTATCGGCAGGAAACTATTTGATAACTATTGCGGACAAAAAAGGATGTAATACCAACTTAGCAGTAACTTTAAGAGAACCTTCTCCACTTCGTGTTGACTATGATCAGGTACCGGAACCACAGTGTGCCGGATATGATACCAACTTTGAATTAAATAGCATTACAGGTGGAACAGGTCCGGATTATAGTTATACAATTGATAATGGTAAATCTTACTCTACTTTTGAAATTGCCAAAGTCAAAGGAGGCAAACATTTGTTAACCATAATAGATGAAAATGGATGCCGTCTTGACACCTCATTTATAGTCAATGAACCGGCACCTATCCTAGTAAATTTACCGGAGGAAATCAAACTTGATCTCGGCGATACAATAACACTTAGCCCAACGGTACAAAGTGCTTTCCCTATATCATCTACTTCATGGTTTCCACCACAAGCAGTCAGCTGTTCTTCATGCGATAGAACTGAAGCAAGTGTCATATCAAGTCAATATGTCACTGTATTACTTACAGATGCCAATGGTTGTACCGGTCTGGATTCTGTATTTTTAAAGGTGGACAGATCAAGAAAAGTATTTATTCCAAATGCTTTCTCTCCAAATAAGGACGGAATCAATGATATATTCCAAATATATACTGGCCCGGGTGTAGTTGGTATCAACTATTTAAGAGTATTTGACCGTTTTGGTGGATTGATGTTTGAAAAAAATAATATGCCACCCAATGAAAATGGATCAGATCAGGGTTGGGATGGTGCATTTAAAGGAGAAGTATGCAATCCGGGTGTCTTTACTTATGTTGCAGAGGTGAAATTTATTGATGGAAGAACACAGCTGTATTTTGGCAGTGTTACGTTAATTCGATAGTAGAATAATCCTGATTGTTTATTAACCAAAAATAAGGCAGAGACTCAATATTTCTGCCTTATTTTTTTGATACATTAAACTATTTATTTTGGTTTGCATCTAATATCAATTAAAATGATTAGATATGAAATCTCTTCTTCTTATACTTTGTATAGTTTGGACTCAAAATATATTCGGTCAAACAAATTATTTTCCACCAATTAATGGTACATGGGAAACAACAGATCCAAATTCGTTAGGATGGTGTATGGACGAGCTTCAACCACTCTATCAATACCTTGATACGACTAATAGTAAAGGCTTTATCGTACTTAAAGATGGTAAAATTGTATTGGAAAAATATTTTGGCAATTTTACCCAAGATTCTTCATGGTATTGGGCATCTGCCGGTAAATCCTTGACTGCCTTTGCCGTAGGAATTGCTCAACAAAAGGGACTTCTTTCCATCGACAATCCCGTTTCAAACTATTTGGGCGACGGTTGGACTTCCTGTACAAAGGCTCAAGAAGAAAAAATTACCGTCCGACACCTATTGATGATGTCTTCAGGGCTTGATGATAATACGAGTAATCCATTTTGCAACGAGCCTTCCTGCCTAACATACAAAGCAGAACCAGGAACACGTTGGGCATACAACACGGGTGTGTACAGCCTCTTGATAAAAATAATTGAAACAATTACCGGACAGGATTACAATCTTTTTATTTCAAAAAATATTGGCATACCAACAGGAATGAAAGGGTTGTGGATCTCGGCCCAAGGTGAATTATACATAACTAAAGTACAAACAATGGCAAGATTTGGGCTATTAATACTCAATCACGGCGTTTGGGCGAATAACGATATTCTGCAAGATTCCAACTACTTTCAGGCAATGGTAAACACCTCGCAACCGATGAATCAGGCTTATGGCTTCCTCTGGTGGCTCAATGGGAAACAAACTTTTATGGTACCCGGTCTTCCGATTCAACTTCCCGGCTCACTCGTTCCAAACGCTCCACAAGATGCATATTTTGCCATGGGAAAATATGGTCAAATTATTTGTATTGTTCCTTCTCAAAACCTTGTTGTCATCAGAATGGGTGACGATCCCGGCAATAATGAGCAATTAGTTTCACCGATTTACTTAGATAAGATATATACGTATTTAAACAAAATTATCTGTACTCCTGCTTCGGTACAATCCTCCAAAAAAGTTGAATCCGTAGTAATATATCCGAATCCTGTCATCAACTCCATTGTTTGGGCAAATCCAGATAACCTTTCTATCAAGACGATAGAGTTTTACAACGCCCATGGACAATTGTTGCAAACTATTCAGCCTAAGAGGCAATTTGCTGATGTGTCCTCATTCAAACCAGGAACATATATTGCATTATTTAAAGATCAAAATCATGTATTGATTGGTCAGAGTCAGTTTATTAAAATATAAATTAATGACATACATCCGTTTGAAAGATAGGTATTTATAAAACCTCTAGAATACATTATCGCTTATTAATATACTACTTTTCTGAATAACGTCGTGTGTAACTTCGTTATTTAATGGTGAGTTATATTATCTTTGCACCTTATTTTTGAAACCAAGCAAGTTCCATGATTTACAATGAATATAAGTCGCTGAATCTGACTGATATAGACCAAGAAATACTTCATTTTTGGCAAGAAAACAATATTTTTAATAAAAGTATCTCTGAGCGAGAGGGAGCAAAACCTTTCGTGTTTTATGAAGGACCTCCTAGCGCCAATGGCCAGCCGGGCATTCACCACGTCATGGCACGTACCGTAAAAGATATCTTTTGTCGCTTTCATACCATGCTTGGTGAAAAGGTGGAAAGGAAGGGTGGTTGGGATACACATGGGCTTCCCATTGAATTAAATGTTGAAAAAGAGCTCGGCATTACCAAAGAAGATATCGGTAAGACAATTACTATTGAAGAATATAATGCTAAATGCCGGGAAACCGTCATGAAATTTAAAGATCGTTGGGACGACATTACTCAAAAAATGGGTTACTGGGTTGACCTGAATAATCCTTACATTACCTTTGACAACGACTATATCGAGACGGTATGGTATTTGTTGCAAATGCTATATACGAAGGATTATCTTTACAAGGGTTATTCCATCCAACCATATTCTCCGGCTGCGGGAACAGGATTATCTACTCATGAACTCAACCTTCCGGGTGCTTACAAAGAAGTAAAAGATACAACTGCAGTAGCATTATTTAAAATAGTCTATGATGCCAATTCAGCCTTTTTGTTTGAATCTCCTGAGGAAGATGTTCGCTTTGCTGCATGGACAACAACGCCATGGACTTTGCCATCTAATACAGCTCTTGCCGTAGGGCCAAATATTAAATACGTCAAATTAAATACCTTCAATCCTTATACAGCCGAGCCTCAAAGTATTATACTTGCTGAAGACTTAATCAACAGTTGGTTTAAAGCAGAAGGCGAAACAGCAGAAATGGTTTATAATACAGACCAAAAAATAATACCCTACCGTATTTCTTCTCATTACAAGGGAGACGAACTGACATTCATCCGATATGAACAATTACTTCCTTACGCGCAACCGGAGGAAGGCGATGCATTTAGAGTAATCAAAGGAGATTTTGTGACCACCTCTGATGGTACAGGGATAGTTCATATTGCACCATCATTTGGTGCAGATGACCGCCGTGTTGCACAGCAGAATGGCATTGGAAGTTTGACATTAGTTGACAAACAGGGCAAATTCACCGAAGAAGCAGGTCCTTTTGCAGGTAGGTATGTCAAGGATTATAAAAACGAAGGTGCTGATTATAAGGATGTGGATGTTGATATAGCTATTTTGCTAAAAAAGGAAAACAAAGCGCTTAATGTGCAAAAATTTGTCCATAACTATCCACATTGTTGGCGGACAGATAAACCTATATTATACTATCCGCTTGATAGCTGGTTTGTAAGGACATCTTCAGCTAAAGGAAGGATGTCAGAACTAAACAAGACCATTAATTGGAAGCCCGAGCATACCGGAACAGGTCGCTTTGGGGTATGGCTGGAAAATGTCCTTGATTGGAATTTAAGCAGGTCGAGATACTGGGGCATTCCGCTTCCTATCTGGCGTACTTCTGATGGTCAGGAAGAGGTAATTATTGGCTCAAAAGAAGAGCTATTAGACAAAGCAAATCAAGCATATCAAGCCGGCTTATTTATACCTAATGATAATCCGGGAACTATTTTTTCATCACAGGAAGGTCAATTAATATATCGAGATGATTTCGATCTACATCGGCCTTTTATCGATGAAGTCATTTTGGTAAGCAAAGGAGGCATACCTATGTACCGCGAGCCTGATTTAATTGATGTTTGGTTTGATTCAGGGTCTATGCCGTATGCACAGTGGCATTTCCCATTTGAAAATTTAGAAAAATTTAAAGCCAATTTTCCGGCAGATTTTATAGCTGAAGGTGTTGATCAAACCCGAGGTTGGTTCTATACACTACATGCTATTGCAACGATGTGTTTTGATAGTGTCGCCTTCAAAAATGTTGTTTCCAATGGTTTGGTCTTGGATAAGGAAGGCATGAAGATGTCTAAATCTAAAGGAAATGTAGTAAACCCTTTTGAAATTTTAGAAAAATATGGAGTTGATGCAACTCGATGGTATATGATTACCAATGCACAACCTTGGGATAACTTAAAGTTTGATCAGGAAGGTATTGACGAGGCAAGACGTAAATTTTTTGGAACATTATATAATACATATTCCTTCTTTTCTCTTTACGCCAATATTGATAAATTCTCCTTCAATGAACAATATATCCCATTAGCTGAAAGGCCGGAAATAGACCGATGGATTATCTCAAAACTCAATTCGCTAATCATTGAGGTTAAAACACTTCTTTCAGATTACGAGCCTACAAATGCCGGTCGAAAAATCGAACAATTTGTGGATGAAAATATGAGCAATTGGTACGTCAGGCTATGCCGTAGAAGGTTTTGGAAAGGCGAATATACAACAGATAAAATATCAGCCTATCAAACCCTTTATGAATGCATGGTCACTGTATCTAAATTAATAGCCCCAATAGCTCCATTTTTTGCGGATTGGATGTATCGCAACTTAAATGGCGGCACATGTAAAGAAAATCACCCTTCTGTGCACCTCGCTTATTTTCCGGAAGCTATTCATAGCGCAATAGATCAGGATTTAGAACAGCGTATGGAATATGCTCAACGAATTTCATCCTTGGGTTTATCTCTTCGTAAAAAAGAAAAAATAAGAGTACGACAACCGCTTCAAAAGCTTATTGTACCAGCATTAAGCTCAGATTTTAAAAATAAAGTTGAAGCAGTAAGTGAACTTATTAGAGCTGAAATCAATGTCAAGCAAGTCGTTGTTACCGATGATACGGATGGGCTTATTAAAAAAGGTGCAAAGCCTAATTTCCAAACCTTAGGGAAACGACTTGGGCGACACATGAAATTAGCTCAAGAAGTTATTAGCAACCTCACACAGGAACAAATAAAAGAATTTGAAAAAAGTAATCACTTTGTATTACAAACTCCGGATGAAGTATTTGATTTAACGCTAGAAGACGTTATTATCAAATCTGAAGATATTCCAGGTTGGCTTGTTGCTAATGATCAAGAAATTACCGTTGCTTTGGATATAGCGATAACCGATGAATTACAAGCAGAAGGCGTCGCACGTGAACTGGTAAATAAAATTCAGAACCTTAGAAAAAACAGCGATTTCATTGTAACAGATAGGATCCATGTCGAAATTCAACCTCTTGATATTATTCAACCGGCCATTAATAATTATAAAGATTATATTGCAAACGAGGTTTTGGCGGATTCTATCGTGGTGACAGAAAATTCCGGAGAAGAAGTAGAACTCTTTGAAGGTGTTACGGTAAGAATAGCGTTGACCAAATAGATATTTTTAAAAAAATCTTTTGATAGAATGTAGTTGATGTGTGAGGTTCTTTGAATCACTATGCACAATACCTTCATTTGTAATAAAATCAAGTCTAACCATTCCACTCGCATGCCAGATACGCTGATTTTCAGCAATGATTCCGACATGGATTACTTTTCCTTTTTCATTGATAAAAAATGCGACATCGCCGGCTTGATGCTCTTCAAAAGGAACGTGTTTACCCAAAACAGCCTGCTGGGAAGCATTTCTAGGTAATTGAATGCCAAAAAATGCAAACAAAAGTTGAATATAACCACTACAATCTACACCCAATATGGATTTTCCTCCCCATAAATATGGCGCATTTTCCCATTTCGAAGCCAACCGGATAATATCTGAACTACAAAATTGCAATTGAGGGCCAATATCAGAAAGCCCAGACTTCTCCCCTTCTGTAAGATAAGACCCGAATGGAAGGAATTGCCTACCCCGTACGTCATCACCTTCTGTATCAAATGACCCAATGTATAAGGTCTTGAAAATAACTCAACACAATAATGCTTGACATCTGTCCAACCTATGTATTGATCCGCTTCAATTTTTACTTTTATCCAGTTCTTAGTCCCTCTTTCAATAATTTCACAAGACTGACCATACAAAGCCTGAGTTTCAAGTTCAGACGCCTCATTTGCTTCACTTCGAATGGGTGCAAGTGGAGTGATACATTGAATAATTGCTCCGGGGTGGAAGTCACTATCTACCGTCATTTTATTAGATTAAAGCACAATTTAAAACTATTTAAAAAATTAAGAGAAACAAAAATACAGAATCCTGCATTTCACAAATATTATTAGTAAAACACGAACTTCAACCGCCAAAGTCCTGTAATTTAAAGGAAAGGCTATAGAATCAAAAGCAAAATTTTATTGAATAATATTTTTCGCCTAATTTATAAATCGTATGGTATTCTATA
>Ga0209582_1001410_pt1 | contig 11769 bp, 15 predicted proteins | sample KloWWTmetKNB5Kit_FD_187176 | JGI IMG/M metagenome (GOLD analysis project Ga0209582, IMG submission 187176) | Active sludge microbial communities from Klosterneuburg, Austria, studying microevolution and ecology of nitrifiers - Klosterneuburg... | ecosystem: Engineered > WWTP > Aerobic digester >...
AGTATATTTTCTTGATGGATCCACAAAGCAAAAAAACTTTGTTAGAAAGTATATGGTAGGTTGGAATAACCTAGGCAATATTAAGATCCAGGAAACGTCTAAGGTAAGCGACTCTGACTGTAGAGTAAGTTTTAAGTATAGTGGATCATGGTCCTATGTAGGGACCGACAATAAGTACATTGGAAAATCAAGCCCTACCATGAATTATGGATGGATTTATGATGACTCTGATGAAGATGAAGTTAGAAGAGTAGTACTACATGAATTCGGGCATTTAGTTGGGCTACAGCACGAGCACCAGCATCCTAAAGCTGGCATCTCTTGGGATTCTACTGCAACCTTCGAGTACTATGGTCAACAAGGTTGGTCTAAACAAGAAGTGATTATACAGGTTATGACAGTCGCAAGTGTTGATAATACTAATTTTACAAAATACGATAAAAAAAGTATTATGCACTATCCAGTCCCAGCGACTTTAACAACCAATGGTTACTTTGTTGACTGGAATACTTCGCTTAGTGCGAATGACAAAAAATGGGTTAGCACATACTACCCATATACTTGTAAAATCATACGACCATGAAATTTTTAATTCTTTTTTTATTTCCGTTATTTTTAATCAGTCAAGTAAACATAGGTCTTAATGCTGATGTAACTGGACACTCTCTAACAACATTTAATGTATCTCCTGTAATTGATTATAGGCTTGATAAAAATGTATTCGCTGGAGGCTTTAAATTTATTAAAACAGAGAATGAAAAATATCTAAACGTTAATCTAGCTTATAGGTATTTTTTCAAGCCTCAAACTTACATTGGAGCTTATACAGGATTGAATACAAAGTATGTAAACACTTTTGGAATTCATACAGGGATAGTTAGAAAAATTTATAATCATGTACTTGGGGAACTAAGGGTATATGGTGAGCATAGAAATCATTTAAGGTCCAGATCACTAGAATCTGGAATTCAATTCATTTTACAATTAAGGATATGAAATTATTATTTTGTTTTATAATTTGTTTGAATTTTTTAAGTGCTCAGTTAGTGACTGGGCATTTAGTGTATAAAAGATGCTGTGAATCTCCTTTAGAAGAAGTCTCAGTAAATTATCTTGGATCAGAACAGAAATTTATCTTTTCGAAATTAGATTCAAGTAAAGTTAGACACCTTTTACAAAAGGTAATGCCAGATGAGAAAATCATTACTGCAAGAGGGATGTCCAATGATTCCATAATTGAGATATTTTTTGCTTATAAAGGTATGATAGATGATAATAAGCCTTTGAATTTGATCACTGGGGCACATCTATATGGTTCTTATGCTGTGAACAATGGTTTTATAGCCCCTTATATGAGCTTAGTTTATAGGGGCTTAGATTCACTCAGTTTAAATCTAGCAAAAACTTATCCTTTGCGCTCATTTATGGTTAGGAATTTTTCATTGTCTTCATTACCTCATTATGTTTTAGGAAATGGTTTAAGGGATGGAAGTCTTGCGGACATGCGAAATATTGATAAATCCTATAGATTAGTGGACTATTTTAAGGAATTAAATTGGAAAATAATCCATTACAGGGATCAATACGGGGTTCATAAATTCTTATTTAGACCAAATAGAGGATGGTGACTATCATATATTTAATTCTTGCAATTTATGCTGTACGAATGACTTTAAATCATATTGATAATACATTCAATCAAGATTATGATTAGTTATTATAAAAAATATGGCTTCCCAGATCTTAAAGATAAAGATTTTATTTCTAATCTGAAATTGTATAAAACTCCTGAAAGCCTTATCAAGAAAAACGTTCCAAAACGTTTGTACATGAATGTTGATCTAAAAGATCCTTTATATTCTGCATTATCTGAATTAGAGAATGATGATATAAAAACATGGGATGGTTTATTCAACATAAGACCAATTCGAGGCAAAGAAAGAGTAGTTGAAATTTTAATATCAATGGGAAAATTTCTTGAGGCATTAAAATATATGTCTGCTCATTCTTGGGGTATGGCAATAGATATAAATGCAGCAACAAATAAAATGTACACTAAAGGAGATATGAACCCTAGAATTGTAGAAACTTTTTTAAAATATGGATTTGAATGGGGAGGAAACTTTTCTAGATTAGATCCTATGCACTTTCAATTAATAATTTAAAATATGAAAAAAAATTTAATTTTATTGGCTTTGATGTTTTCAGATTTTATAAAAAAATCTGCTTTGAACCCTCGTTATGCGGGAGTAGCATTTTATGTTTTTCATAAGTGCTTAGAAAAAGATATTTGCTCAATTAAAAAATTGAAAGAAAATCTTTTTGGAAACTTGAAATATATTTTCAAGAATTATCCAGAGAATTCTTTTCAAAAAACTTATCTAAATTCTTATAAAGAAAAAAATGATTTTAATCTTCAAATTTTAGATGTAAATATTTTTGAAAATATTATCAGAAAACCTTTGACATATTCTCAGGATAAAGATAAAATGCTCAATTGTAAACCATTTTATCCAGATACCGAAAACGATATCAAAAAAATAGGTGTTGAACCTCCTTTGATTGATACTTTTCAAGATTCTGCAAATGCTTCTTTAATAGATTTTAATATTGCAACAGAATATGAAAAGTTACTTGCAAAAACATTAGATTTTAATCCTGCAAATTTACAAGGTTCACCTCCTGTGATGTGGTTAGATTTAGTAATAAATCAGATAGGCAAAAATAAAAAAATTGATGCTGTAAAAACACTATCAAAATTTTTAAAATTAATGTTTCATGCCCAAGATATTGCATTCTTTTTGAAAGCTAAGTATATGACTAGAAGACCAACACAATTTAACCAAATGGTTCCATTGATTGGAGAGCCTCCATTTCCAGGCTGGGTGTCTGGTCACTCTACATTTTCAAGCACTGCTGCTTGTTTTATGATGGCTGAAGGATTGGATCATTCTGGGGAGATAGGAGCAGTATCTTATAACTGTGTTTGGGATCTAGCAATTAAGGCCTCAAATTCTAGAGTTTTTGGGGGGATTCATATCAGAAAAGATTGTGAAGATGGAGTAGAATTAGGAAAAAAAATATACAACTATTATAAATAAAGTAGTATATTTACATCTGTTTACTGCTAGTTTACTTTGAACCAGGACTAGAATTGTCGATTTTTTAAGTTTAGAGGCTAATTTTTAGCCTCTTTTTTATTTTTATATAAGATTTTTGTATATTTGTACCCTAAACTTAAAAATATGACAAGAAATTTTGAAAAAAATGTGGTCTCTTGGCTACTAAGTAATGATTCTAAACACTATATTTTTTACCTCAAACCTGATTACCTATCTGACCCTACATTATCAATTATTTTAGCTTTAATTCAGAACTATTATAAGAAGTATAATAAGCTTCCTAGTCAAGAAAATTTTATTCATTTTTCACAACAAGAACTAAAAGATCATGCAGCATCAAAAGTAATTTTTTCAGAGATAAATTCTCTCTATATAAATAGATTTGATGATACTGAAATTGTGCTTGAGGAAATTATAAAATTTTGTCAAAAATCTATCATTCTAAATGCTACTGAAAAAATGGATTCTACAGATGAACTTGCAGAATCTTTATTAGGAACACTAGGAGAATTAAATAATCTAAAAAATGTAAATAAAAAAAGAGATCTAGTTGATATTTATGATTCAAATATTTCATTAAAAATTGAACCAGGTTTTCCCACATGTTTTGAGACTTTAAATTCAATGACTGCTTCAGGAGGGTTTAAATCTCCTGAATTAATTGTTCTAATGGGAGGACCAAAAAGTTTTAAAACTGGAACACTTTTAAATATAGCAATAGGATATTTATTAGATGGGCTTAATGTTTACATTGCAGACTTTGAAAATGGATCTAAAAATTTATTGATTAGAATTTATCAAGCACTATTAGAATGTGAAAGAAAAGAAATTAATTCTTATCGAAAAGAATTAAATCAGATCTTGGAAAAGATCAAAAAAATGAAAGGCAGTTTAAAAATTGAAAACTATTCTGCACATGTTGACTCATTATCAAATGTTGAATCTGATTTAGATTTACTTGCAAAAGAAGGTTGGAAACCTGATGTTATTTTTTATGACTATTTAGATTTGGCTAGATCTTCAGATAATTCAATAAAAGACAAACGACTGCAAATTCAATCTGTATATCATCATTCAATCAGAATGAATAAAAAATATAACACCTTTGCTTTTACTCCTTCTCAAATTGGTAAACATGCTGTATCAAAACGAGATATAACCCTAACAGATTTTGCAGAAGATTTTGGAAAAGCTATGAATTGCCATGCTGCTTTTGCGCTCTGTAGAACAGATGAAGAAGTACAGGCTGGAATTGGTAGGATCATCACAGTTGTACAAAGAGAAGGGGAACGATTTAACCCTAATCGATTTGTACAAGTCGAACTAGATGAGTCCAGAATGATGATAAGAGAGATCCCTTCTATTTTAGACGTAAACGATTTATAATATGTTAAGATATAATACAATTCAACATGGTCCTAGAAAGAAATTAGGACTCACAGTAACAGAATACATGATATGCGATATTTACTACCATCTTTCATGTAATCCAAAAAATCAAGATGGTTGGGCATTTATATCACGAAAGAGACTCGCAGACGAATTAGAACTTTCAAAGAGACATATCATAAGGCTTATCAATAAATTGATTGATATGGGGCTTCTAATGAGCTGTGAGAATGGTTTTAAAGTCAAAACAACAGTTTACTGGTATGAAAATGTGATTGAGATCCAAAAACAACATGAAATAAGTGGTGACATTTGTTCACCATCGGTGACATTTGGTCACCATTTAGGTGGTGACATTTCGTCACCTCGATCTTATAATAATAAACTAACTATTAGGGAATTTTCAAAAAAAATAGATTTTAAGAAACTTTATTTTGATTTTAAGGATAAAAAGCCCTTACAAACTTTTTATAAATTCTATAATAAAAATAAGGATTTGATTTTTTCCTTAGATAACTGGAATTTGATTCTAGGTAACTTCTTTAAGACTGAAATGATCTCAAAATCAATTGATTATCATAAGCCTTTAGAAGTTTCAGGAGACAAAAAACTAGATTATTTGATTTTTTGTGAATTACAGGGTAAAGAATTTGATATTTATGCTTATAAATTATATTGTCTAACTAATTGATTTATAACCAATTATGAAAATCTTTGAAAAAATCTTAAAAATATTTCATTCTTTTGGAACTTTTATTCCAAAAAAATGATTATATTAGTATAACTTAAAAAATTAGAATCATGACAAAATTTTCAGTAGGCGCTATCAAAGAAGTTCAAGCAGTTACTAATAAACATCGTAAAATAGCAGACAGAGAATCAGAACTTACTGAACTAGGTTATCTAGTAGAAGAACACGCTATGGGATCTGGTGGGAAAGGATCAATTAAATTTCTTGATGATCAAGTACGTATTCAAATTGGGTATGGACATGGGAGGCACAATTATGCAAAATGTGTATCTATACCTCATGATTCAAAAGAGGAGTCAAAAAAGATTTATGAAAATTACCTTAACTCTTTAAAATCTTAATCATGCCAAAAACACAAATTTCACACTTAAGATCTGGAATAAAAAAACAGATTACAGATCAAATAAATCCTGTAGGTTCTAATCATTCTGATGTTCAAGATACTTGGACAAAAATAGGAGAAGAAAACCCAGAGTTTTTGAAAATAAGAGTTAAAGGACTTGAATTACACTTAAAAGCTCATTGGAGTATTTCAAAAATGTCATTGTCTTATTCTTGTCCAATTTCTAAAGAAGCTCTAAAATTATTTTTTGTTGCTCCTGCAAAAAATGAAACTCCTTATATCCAGATTCAAGGCAAGGATATTAAAATATCGAATGGTAAAAATGCTTATTGCCATATTTGTCCATCATTTATTGAAATAATATGAATTACGAAAAATTATTAAATCTTTTCACTTTAAAAGGTGACGTGCATAGACCACAGTTTGCTAAACCAAATAAAGCAAATGGAACTGTACATGCAACTGATGCTGAAGCTTTGATTTTCTTTGATGAAAACTTAGCATCTAATATTGAAACTAATTCTAAATATCCTGATATTAGAATGGTAGTTCCAGATAGTAATTGTAATACTATTATGAACATGGAGTCATTAACAGTACTATTATCAAAGCCAATTAAAGAATTAAAAGGTAAATATCTAAACTTAGGTGAAAGATTTATAGAAGCTAAGAATCTTCATAAACTAGTTAAGGTTCATAAAGCTTTAAAAGAAAAAGTATTTATGGTTTATGATTCTGATCATATTAATAGACCGTTTGTTTTTGAAGTTGGTGAAGTCACTGTAGTTTTAGTTCAAGTCGTTGGAGAAATGAATTCTGAGCATCATATTGGAGAATATGAAAGACTCTCATAATTTTACAACCTTGATGATCCATCTTTGTCAAGATGTTTTCCCAACTCCTTTTTTTGTTTTAAAAAAAGTAGAAGAAGCAAAGTATATTATAAAAGACATTGCAGAGGATGAAGAAATGGCTAGATTATTTGATATTGAAAGTGACATAAAATCTGCTAATTATTATATTAAACAATACAAAAAAATTGTAGAAAATTAAATGGAAAAACTTAGAAAAAAACTAGAAGATTCAATATCTAAATTAGAACAATTAGATCCAGAGTCAACTCAATTAATAATTTTAAAATTGAGATATGAAAAATTACTTCAAAAGATTTAATCCGAAGAAGTCAACTAAAGGTTGGTATAGGTTTAATTCCCCATTCATTTCAACAACTGGAACGATGGGAGTAAATTTTGATTTTAATTGTGTTAAATGTTTCAAGACAGGGTATTTAAAATCAGTTGAGTTATTTATTATGGACCTTGAGCATTGTACATTTAGAGAGGCGTTAGTTTTGGCTGAAAAGCAAAGCTATGATTATGAAATCAAGAAAGAACTAGGGAAACCTCAAGTCTTATTATTACCTATAGATTATATAGCCTTAAATTCAGACCATGTTAAAGCTGCATGGGCTAGGAGTTATTTGAGAGATAGAGGATTTGAAATAATCCCATGTATGCAAAAAGGTATAGGGGTTTGTGTTGCTGGGAAATATGATAACAGACTTATTATTCCATGTTTTGCAAATAATGAATTAGTATATTTTTTTTCAAGAACAATAATCGATGCTACACCTAAATACTTGAATCCAGACAGTACTGAAACTGCAATTACAAAATCATTTGTAATTTATAATGAAGATGCGCTATTTAAATACGATACTGTTTATTTAACTGAAGGATTCACAGATACTTTAACTATTGGAGATAATTGCATTGCAACATTAGGCTGGTCATTATCAGATTGGCAAATCGCAAAAATTTCTAATTCTGGTATCAAAGAATTAATCATTGTAGCAGACAAAGGATTTTTTAGAAAAGCAATTGACTTAGCTTTTATTTTTTGGAAAAAACAAAAATTCAAAATAAAATTAATTAACTTTGATGATCAAAAAGTAAATGATGTAAATGCCCTAGGTAGGTATGAATTTAATAAATTAATTCCAATTGAATTTAGTATAAGTTTATATTATGCGAAAGTCTGCAATTAAAGTTTATAGGAATGATTTAATTAAAGCTTATCATGACACAAAATCATTAGAGGCTTTTTTAATTGCTTTGGACAAATGCCAAAAAGTGAATAGATATGTAGTTTCTAAAGAAGCAAAAAAGAAAAGTGACCTCGTTGAGAAAGCAAATAAGTTTGATACTTTCAATCAGATTTTACATAAGATTAGACTAGAATTAAATCATAAATCTAAATTAATATTAATTCAAGATTCAGCCTTTAATACTCTTAGAGAGGTTTGTATTTTAGCTGATCAATTTAATGAATTATTTGACCTAGAATCAAATAGTGGCTATAATGTTTATATCTCTATAGGATTAGAATTTATGACAGATTTTCATTTGAATAAATTCAAGTATTATCATCAGCAAATTATACAAAGATTTGCTAACCATCAAAAAGTAATTGGTGATAATAATGCTGAAAGAACGTCTAAATATATAAAGCAATATGAAACTATTGTAGGTTTTAAAGTATCTGATTTAGACAGATCAAAATTTATTGATGTACAAATCCTACTAGATAAGTATAATGTAGGTTTTGATTATTGGGTACGAATTCATAAAAAAGTATTGGAAGAACAAGGCATAAAAATAACCCCAATACAATTAATTAATCCCTCATCACATACTAGATTTATGGCTAATGTAGATGAATATTCAAAAAGAATCCATGCTAATAATCGTAGATAAAAAAGAAGCTTATTTCAGTGAATTACCAAAAGAGATTTTGGAATTATTTACAATTAAATCTCCTGTAAGTGATTTCTCAAAATGGGATGGATTATTTAGATTCATCAGAGGTAATCGCTGTAGTACTAGTATGCTCCATTTAGTTATAGAGGAACTAGATGAAATGGGTATTAATTATAAAATCATTGATCGTAGAAATCTAACTTTAAAACATAAGATAATCCCTCAGGTAGGATCTAGTTATTCTTTGGAAGATATTCAATATTTTGCACTGCAAAAAATGGTTTATAAGATTGGGGGTCTTACCTTTTATGGAGGCGAGTATAATTGTGCGACTAATTTTGGTAAATCCTATCTAATCTTTGGCTTGATTAAATCTTTAAATGCTGATACTGTTTTAGTGTTGTTTCATAGAAAATTGATTCTAGAGCAAATCAAAGAATTGCTAGAAAGTTTAGGAGAAAAAGTTGAAATATTTTCTGGAAACATAAATCCTGGAGTAATTACACTTGGGATGTATTTGACAGTTTTTAACTCTAAAAAATTTGATATAGATTTAGTGATCGTAGATGAAGCTCACTTAGTAATAGGTAAGACTTATACTAAGTTATTAAAAAACATAACAAAACAAGCTGGATATTATTTATCTGGGACCTCAGATGATTATGATAACTTTTTGAATAGAATGAAATTTATTGAAATTGCTGGAAAAGAACTTTGTAGAATTTCAAATGAAGATTTACAAAAATCTGGGAGATCAAAGAAAGTTATATTTGAATTCATAAAATATGAAAATAAAAAATACTTAGATCTTAAGTCTTATAGTGAGCAATATAAAATGTATATTGTAAATAATTATGAGCGCAATTGTGCAATTGTAGATGTTGTTTTGAAAAATAATTCCAAAAATATTATTATATTTGTACGAGAAAAAGAGCATGGAAAAATTCTGCAAAATCTTTTAAAAGAGAATGAAATTTCATCCGCTTTTGTGTGTTCAGATACAGAGTTAAAAAGGGATATAGTCAAAATGTATAATTCTGAAATTAAAGTTTTAATTGCTACTAAGGTTTTAAGGGAGGGGTTAAATATTTTTAAATCAGATTATATAATAAATGCAATGGGCGAAAAGTCTGCTATAAATTTAAAGCAGTTTATTGGTAGAGTTTTAAGAAAATTACAAATAGATTATGATACTGTAAACTTAGTAGATTTTGAGGATGATTTTAAAAACTTTTGTATTCATTCAAGAATAAGATATAAAATTTATAAAGATGAAAAATTTGAGGAAAAGCAAACAAACTAAAACCAATGTAGATTTATCAAAGCCTTTTGATCTACCTGTAGTAGATGGAGATTGTTTTGGTAAACTTTACGATATCACAGCTCCAGAATGTGGAGTATGCCATGATAATATAGTGTGCTGTACTATGTTTTCTAAAACTTTGAAAGAAAAAACAAAGGGTCTAAAAATGGATTCTTTCGTAGATGAAATTTACTTTGAAAATCTTGATAAAGATGAGATTAGAGTAATGTTAAAAACCAATGACATTAATGATGTAATTGATATTATTGCAGAGGAAACAAATTGTAAATCAAAAGGATTGGTAAAATTATGGTTAAAAAGTATATAGCAGAGAATAGAAGATCAGACTCAAAGTATTTTGATTTTCTCATAAAAATTTTAAAGGCTTCTGATAAGAATTTTCAGGAATCAGATTTATATTTTCTTTCAGATTTATATGATGAACAAGATAAGGAATCTTTTGAAAATAGTATTGATGAATCTAAACTAGAGGAGTTCATTAAAGGGGCTGATATTTTGATGTGCTTTGGATCAAAAGCCTTAGATTATTTGACAGGAGTAAAAACTATTACTAAAGCAATTAATTCAGAATTTGAATTCAAAGGAATTAAATTAATCCCAAACTATTCACCAATTTTATTAATGCACAATGATTCTTATAAAGAAGTTTTTGTGAACAATATTAATAAGATGTTTTTGAATTCTGAAAAAGAAAAAACTCAATTCAAAGTTATCACTACTTTAAAAGATTTTTCTGAGGTTTATGGATTTATACAAGAAGTAGGAGTATTCTGTTTTGATTTTGAAACTTCTGGTTTAGAATGGCATATAGAGACCAATTATCCAACACTACTTTCAATTTCATTCAATGCTGGATTTTCTTACATAATTCCTTTATATCATAGTGAGTCTCCTTTCAATAAAATTGAAATTAAGTTTATTTTTGGGCATTTCCAAATTTTAATTGAAGATCCAAATATTGTAAAAGTAGGGCATAACTTAAAATTTGATTTACTTTGGATGAAGCGATATGCTAACTTTGATAAAGCTAGAGGGCAGTGTATTGATACAATGCTTTGCGCTCATTTATTAGATGAAACCAGACCAAAGGGATTGAAAGAATTAGTTAAAATATATCATCCTGAGTACTCAGGTTATGAGATTAAAGATTATAATATAGAACTACAACAATTAGCTCAATATGCTGCTATAGACTCAGATATGACTTATAGACTGTATGTACAATTTACTCAAGAATTATTAAATGATGATGAAGATTCAAGGCTTTATATTTATTTGAGGAACATATCTAGTCCAGCAGTTTCTTTATTTGTGGAAACTGAATTTAGAGGGATGCTAATCGATAAAAACAAGATTCAAGAGGGTATTGAATTTTGTGAAAAAGTGCTTGAAGATTTAGAGCATACTTTGAGAAATTTTAAGGAGATTAAAATTTATGAGCAATATAATTTTAATACTCAAAAAGAAAAAGCTAAAGCGAAGCTTTTAGATAATATTTCCAGAGCAAAAGGAAAAAAATTAGAAAATTATAATTTACAATTAAATGAGTTAGAGAGTAATTTCAAACATGAACCTTTAAATTTTGCTTCAACAAAACAATTAGGGAATTTTATTTATTCTGATGAAGGTTTAGGAAAACCAGAGTTTTATGATTCTTATGAGAAAAAATTTACAAGATCAACATCTCAAGAAGCCTTACAAGAAGTTGATCATCCATTTGTAGTTGAATTAACTGCATTTAGAAGTGTATCAAAAATGCTTTCTACTTATTATAAATCAATTCTTGAAAAAGCGGATGATTTTAATTATCTTCATGCTTCTTTCAATTTAGCTGGAACAGTTACTGGAAGGTTATCAAGTTCAGATCCCAATATGCAGAATATACCTGTAAGAACTAAGTCATCAAATCCAAATGTACAAGAGGTTATTTATAAGATCAAAGAATTTTTTATAGCTCCAAAAGATCAATTATTTGTAGAGTATGATTACTCTCAAGCAGAACTTAGAATGATTGCTAATTTTTCAGGAGATGAAACAATGATTGATTCATATATGAATGATAAGGACATTCACAGTATCAC
>Ga0209582_1001411_pt1 | contig 11768 bp, 9 predicted proteins | sample KloWWTmetKNB5Kit_FD_187176 | JGI IMG/M metagenome (GOLD analysis project Ga0209582, IMG submission 187176) | Active sludge microbial communities from Klosterneuburg, Austria, studying microevolution and ecology of nitrifiers - Klosterneuburg... | ecosystem: Engineered > WWTP > Aerobic digester >...
CACGGTTTTTGGTGTTAATTCACATATTTATGTGCACTATTCTACCAAAAAACAAAATATTAATAAATTCAATCAGCTAGTTATACTTTTTGAGTAAGCTCTAAGTAAGGGAAGAGGCATCAGCAACCTCTCACTTAACAGACTTAGATCCAATAAATCTTTCTATACTTTCTCGAGAAATAATACCCAGCTGGCGCGCAGCAGGTTTTCCATCCGGATCAAAAAAGTAGGTACTCGGTAACAGAGAGATGTCATCCAGTTGTGATGCTATCTGCCGGTTGCCCAGTACCGTAGGGTATGTAATTGACATCGACTGAACAAAATCCATGACTACTTTGGGATCACTAAAATCCATCGCCACACCGATCACCATGACATCTTGACGATCCTTATATAAAGCAATCAGGTCGGGTATTTCTTTCAGACAAGGTGGGCACCAAGTAGCCCAGAAATTAACCAGTACCCAGCGCCCTTTATAATCCTCAAGCTTATGGATTTTCCCTGTTGAATCCTGAAACTGGAATGCTTGTGCTTGCATACTGAACAGAAGAACAATTAAGCAAAATATCACTAATCGCATACGTTTCATCATCTTATTGCAGAACTTCCATATGACTTCTCTCACCTACCAATCCCGAACCAGCTATACTTGCGGATGCGCTCGTTCCAATTTGCTACACAACTTATTCAATGCACTTAGATAAGCTTTTGCAGATGCCACAACGATATCCGTGTCTGCTCCATGACCATTAACAATGCGATCAGACTTCCGGAGCCGTACAGTGACTTCCCCTTGCGCATCTGTACCACTGGTAATATTATTGACTGAAAACAATTGCAACTCAGCTCCACTTACCAGCAGCGCCTCGATAGCCCTGAAAGTTGCATCAACTGGACCACTTCCCTGCGATTCCGCACGCATCTCATTACCATTATCCGAGATCACGATACGTGCGTAAGGAATCTCACCTGTTTCACAATGCACAGTTAGTGAAATAAGTCGATAACACTCTTGCAGTATCAGCACCTCATCTGAAACCAATGCATGCAAATCTTCATCAAAAATCTCATGCTTTTTATCAGCCAATTCCTTGAAACGCATAAATGTATTATTAAGCATTTCTTCGGACTCCAATTCAATACCCAATTCCATCAGGCGATTACGAAAAGCATTCCGCCCCGAGTGCTTGCCTAGTAGCAACTTGTTTGCATTCCAGCCAACATCTTCTGCCCGCATGATTTCGTAGGTTTCGCGATGTTTCAATACGCCATCCTGATGAATACCTGATTCATGGGCAAAAGCATTCGCTCCAACGATTGCTTTATTGGGCTGCACAGGAAAACCAGTAATACCAGATACCAACTTACTTGCCGCAACAATATGTGTGGCATCGATTCTGGTATCACAGGTAAAGTAATCCTGGCGAGTACGAACTGCCATAACAATCTCTTCGAGTGCTGCATTGCCTGCTCTTTCACCCAGACCGTTGATAGTACATTCGACTTGCCTCGCACCATTCATTACTGCAGTCAACGAATTAGCCACAGCTAACCCCAAATCATTATGACAATGAACTGAAAAGATTGCTTTATCAGAATTAGGAATACGTTCTCGCAAGCTACGAATCAACTTACCGAATTGCTCTGGCATGGTATAGCCAACGGTGTCCGGAATATTTAATGTGGTCGCACCTGCATCAATAACCGCCTCAAGAATCTGGCATAGAAAATCAATTTCTGATCGACCAGCATCTTCTGGTGAGAATTCAACATTATCAGTATATTGACGCGCCCATTTCACCGCTTTCACAGCTTGAGCAATCACCTGTTCTGGCGACATCCGAAGTTTATTCTTCATGTGAATGGGAGATGTCGCAATAAAAGTATGAATACGCGCCGATTGCGCTCCCTTCAGGGCTTCTCCGGCACGCTGGATATCAGCTTCTATTGCACGCGCCAAACCACATACCACACTTTCTTTAACCGAATCGGCAACGGCCTTAACGGCCTCGAAATCTCCATTTGAGGCTGCAGGAAAACCCGCTTCAATCACATCCACCCCCATGCGCTCTAACTGCCAAGCAATGCGCACCTTCTCCTCTTTGGTCATGGATGCACCAGGACTCTGTTCGCCATCACGCAGGGTTGTATCAAAAATAATTAAATGCTCTTGCATTATGCTCTCCGCTTTAGGAAGAAAACTTAAAATATGCTAAAACTCGTTTTGCGAATTTTATAGGGAAGACGGGAAGTAGGGGATAGAAATTTAGCGCACAAGGCGCAATAACAGCTCCACCAGAAACTCAGGAACTGATACTAAATTGAATATATTAAAATGATTGATTACTGCCATAAGAATGGAATATAAATAATTTTATCTTTTTGTTCAATAACTCACGCTATCATTATGACCCGCTTGATTCACTACTTCCACTATTTCTTTTATTTTTGCCAAACCGCCACAATTTAATAATATAACCAGATAATCCATAAGCCACAAACAAACAAAACAATACCAGTGGCGGATGACTGGGGATTAGAACAAAAAAGAACAACACCAATAGCAAAATAGTAAAAAACGGCACTCTTCTGCGCAAATTAATTTCTTTGCCACTATAGTAGGGAATATTGCTAACCATGGTTAACGCAGCAAACAGCGTCACTATACAAGCTAGCCAACTAATATCATTTCCTTGCACCTGGAAATTAATTGTTACCCAAACAAGCCCAGCAATTAAAGCTGCTGCTGCAGGACTTGGCAATCCCTGAAAGAAGCGTTTATCAACTACTGCTATATTGGTATTGAAGCGCGCAAGTCTTAGAGCAGCGCAGGCACAATAAATAAATGCAACTATCCACCCCCATTGCCCCATATCTTTTAGAGCCCACTCATATGCAATTAGTGCAGGCGCAACACCGAATGAAACCATGTCCGACATACTATCGTATTCTGCCCCAAACTCACTTTGAGTTCCTGTGAGTCGTGCTACACGTCCATCTAAACCATCTAACACCATAGCAATAAAAATGGCTATTGCAGAGTATTCAAAATTCTCATTCATTGCTTGCACTACTGCATAAAATCCCGCAAACAATGCTGCCGTAGTAAATAAATTAGGCAGCAAATAAATACCACGCCGCCGCAGTCGAGACTTGAGTACGATACGTTCTGGTAGAGAATCAGGCATTATTAGAGTCAGTGAAAGAAATGCTAATATAATGACAGAATTTGATATTAATCATCTGAATTTATAAAAATTCAAAACAAGTAACAAGGGCTAAACGTCAATACCAAAGCTTTGACCATTGCCAAGCAAACAGTTAAATTTGCGCGAAAATTTCTGAATTGCTTCAACGAAACTCTGCCAATACTGTCACTGTCGCAGATACTTTATCACCAATATTGACATTAATCTTTGTATCTAATGGCAAATAAACATCAACTCTCGAACCAAATCGAATAAAACCAAAACGTTGACCACGCTCAAGATGATCACCCGAGGATGCATGGCAAATGATACGTTTTGCGATCAATCCTGCTACTTGTACGCAAGTCACATCCGCGCCATTATCAGCTGTAATCCATAAAGCATTTCGCTCATTTTCCAAAGAAGCCTTAGGTAAATCAGCATTCAAAAACTTTCCAGGGAAATACCATTTATTACGCACCTCTCCATCAACTGGACTCCGATTAGAATGTACATTGAAAACATTCATAAATACACTGATCTTCAGAGCCTCACGCTCCAAATAGGGATCTAGAGTCTTTTCCACGGCCACAATTCTACCGTCAGCAGGGGCTAATATTGCATTACGATCCGTAGGCACTTCTCTTGGTGGATCACGGAAAAATTGCAGAACGAAACAGGCAATGATCCAGAATGGTATTGCCCAATTCCAGCCGGCATATATATTGACACTAAATGCGATAGCAAATGCTATCGCAATGTGAAGCCAGCCTTCGCGAGCAATAATAGGATGAGGATAGTGAGCCATAAATAAATTACAAGGAAAGCGTGAATAAATAAAAGTTCAAATCGTATTAAAAATAGTTGTCGTTAATTCTTCACTTGATCAACGAGTTTATTTTTCTTGATCCACGGCATCATATCGCGCAGTTTGGCTCCCACTTGCTCAATTTGATGTTCCGAAGCAATACGACGGCTTGATTTAAGTACCGGCGCCCCCGCTTGATTTTCCAGAATAAATTCTCGAGCATATTCACCTGTTTGAATTTGACGCAATATTTTACGCATTTCTGCTCGCGTCTCATCCGTTATGATCCGAGGACCGCGCGATACATCGCCATATTCAGCGTTGTTCGAAATTGAGTAACGCATATTCGCAATGCCACCTTCGTAGATCAAATCCACGATCAACTTAACTTCATGCAGGCACTCAAAATAAGCCATTTCCGGTGCATATCCGGCTTCCACAAGCGTTTCGAAACCAGCCTGAATCAGCGCCGTTAAACCGCCACACAGTACAACTTGTTCACCGAACAAGTCTGTTTCTGTTTCTTCACGAAAACTTGTTTCAATAACACCGCCTCTTGTACCGCCATTAGCCGCCGCATACGACAATGCCAAATCGCGCGCTTTGCCAGACTTATCCTGATGCACTGCGATCAGCGAGGGCACGCCGCCACCTTGAAGGTAGGTAGAGCGAACCAAATGTCCGGGTCCTTTGGGTGCAATCATGATCACATCAAGATCTTCACGCGGAGTCACTTGTCCATAGTGAACACTAAAACCATGAGCAAACGCTAGCGTAGCGTTCTTCTTCAATCCTGGTTCAATTTCTGTTTTATAGACGGCTCCGATTTGTTCATCAGGCAATAAAACCATCACAACATCGGCATCTTTAACTGCTTCAGAAACTGCTTTCACTGTTAAGCCGGCTTTTTCTGCTTTACCCCAAGATGCGCCATCTTTACGCAAACCAACGGTCACCTTCACCCCTGATTCGCTCAGATTATTAGCATGTGCATGCCCTTGTGAACCATAACCCAATATAGTTACTTTTTTTCCTTTAATAAGAGACAGATCTGCATCTTTATCGTAAAAAACTTTCATTATTTTCCTTTAAACATAAATTAGAACAGAGACAGGCAAGCAATTAGGCATGGATAAATCGTTCTGGATTAATGACCTCAAAATTCGGATTCATCAGCAAAAACGGATTATACCTTTAAAATCCATTCTCCGCGCCCTATGCCAGAAGCACCTGTACGCACTGTCTCTAAAACAGCGCTACGTTCAACCGCCTCAAGAAAAGCATCAAGCTTGGAACTGGTGCCCGTTAACTCGATAGTGTAAGACTTGTCGGTTACATCAATAATACAACCACGAAAAATTTCTGCCAGTCGTTTGATTTCTTCTCGATCCGAGCCGACTGCACGCACTTTGACTAACATCATCTCGCGTTCAATATGGCTACCATCATTCAAGTCGATGATTTTTACCACTTCAATCAATTTGTTCAGTTGCTTAGTGACTTGTTCGACGACTTCATCAGAACCAATCGTAACCAGCGTCATACGTGACAAAGTGGGATCTTCAGTAGGAGCTACTGACAGTGATTCAATATTATATCCACGCGCCGAGAATAAACCCGCAACACGAGACAAGGCCCCCGCTTCGTTTTCCATTAATAAAGAAATAATATGTCGCATTTATTGTCTACACCAGAATCATTTCAGAAAGCCCTTTACCACCCGGCACCATTGGAAAAACATTTTCAGTCTGATCGGTTATGAAGTCCATAAACACCAGCTGATCCTTAAGTTTAAATGCTTCCTTTAAAGCGCCTTCCACATCCTCCGGTCGCTCAATTTTCATTCCCACATGACCATAGCTTTCAGCGAGCTTAACAAAATCCGGTAGAGCATTCATATAAGATTCAGCATATCGATTACCGTGAAAGAACTCTTGCCACTGTCTCACCATACCCATGTAACGGTTATTCAAGTTTACAATTTTTAGCGGTAATCGATATTGCTTGCAAGTCGATAGCTCTTGGATGCACATCTGAATACTCGCTTCACCTGTAATGCAAGCCACTTTACCTTTTGGATTGGCCAATTGCACACCCATTGCTGCTGGCATGCCGAACCCCATCGTGCCAAGTCCGCCTGAATTTATCCAGCGCCGTGGTTTGTCAAATTTATAAAACTGCGCAGCCCACATCTGATGTTGACCAACATCCGAGGTAATAAAAGCATCGCCCTTAGTAACATTAAACAGGGTTTCAATCACCATTTGTGGCTTGATAATCTTGCTTTCACGATCAAATTTGAGGCAGTCTCGCTCACGCCACAAATTAATTTGCTTCCACCATTCTTTCAGGGCTGCTTGATCCGGCTTTTCCTTTTCAGCTTTCAGCAGCTTAATAAGTTCTTTCAGTACATCCAGAACATCTCCTACAATTGGTACATCAACTTTGACGCGCTTGGAAATAGAAGATGGATCAATATCAATATGAATGATTTTTCTATTTTCGTTAGAAAAGTGCTTAGGATTACCAATCACTCGATCATCAAAACGTGCTCCCACAGCCACGAGCACATCACAATACTGCATCGCCATATTCGCTTCATATGTGCCATGCATCCCCAGCATACCCAGTGATTGTTTATCTGTGGCAGGGTAGCCACCCAATCCCATCAATGTATTGGTACAAGGGAAATTCAGCATTTGGGTCAATTCAGTTAATTGCGATGCAGCATCACTTAAAATAACCCCACCACCCGCATAAATCATCGGGCGCTTAGCGCTTAGTATCAATTCCATAGCTTTCTTGATCTGCCTGGAATGTCCCTTAACCACAGGATTATAAGAACGCATGATCACCTTGTCTGGATATACAAACTTGGTTTTTTGCTGTGTAACGTCTTTGGGAATATCCACTAGAACAGGACCAGGCCGACCAGTCGATGCGATATAAAATGCTTTCTTAATCGTCTGTGCCAACTCGGCCACATCTTTTACCAAAAAGTTATGTTTTACACAGGGGCGCGTTATGCCCACGGTATCGACCTCCTGGAAGGCATCCAAACCAATGGCGTTTGTAGGTACTTGTCCACTAATGATCACCATAGGAATCGAATCCATATAGGCAGTGGCAATACCGGTCACGGCATTGGTGACCCCCGGTCCCGAAGTAACGAGAGCTACGCCCACTTTATCACTGGAACGCGCATAACCATCAGCCGCATGGATAGCTGCTTGTTCATGGCGCACCAAAATATGTCGAACCTTATCCTGCTTGAACAATTCATCATAAATAAACAATACTGCTCCGCCAGGATAGCCGAAAATACACTGCACCCCTTCTTCTTGTAAACAGCGTATCGTAATTTCAGCGCCGGTTAATTCCACACTCATGCTTTCTGCATCCTAATATCAATTTCAACAAGTTATAAATATTCTAACGGCAGCGTCTCATCAGCATACCGTCAACTTCCCGTACCACCCACTGTTAATCCATCAATACGTAATGTGGGTTGCCCCACACCTACTGGCACACTTTGTCCATCTTTGCCACATGTACCTACACCGGGATCAAGCATCATATCGTTTCCAATCATGGAAACTCTTGTCAGCACATCAGGGCCATTACCAATCAGAGTGGCTCCTTTAACTGGATAAGTGATTTTTCCATCTTCGATCATGTAAGCTTCTGCTGCTGAGAATACAAATTTTCCACTGGTGATATCTACCTGCCCGCCACCAAAATTTGCCGCATACAAACCATGTTTGACCGATGCAATGATTTCTGCCGGATCCTTATCGCCATTCAGCATACAGGTATTGGTCATACGCGGCATCGGTATATGTGCAAAAGATTCCCGTCGCCCATTACCGGTAACCGGCAAATTCATCAGCCGCGCATTTAAACTATCCTGCAAATAGCCTCGCAGTATGCCATCTTCTATCAATACAGTACATTGCGTCGGATTACCTTCGTCATCAATATTTAACGAACCGCGTCTTTGTGGAATCGTTCCATCATCAATCACGGTTACACCAGGTGCTGCAACCCGCTCACCAACACGCCCTGAAAACGCTGAGCTGCCTTTCCGGTTGAAATCTCCTTCCAGTCCATGACCAATCGCTTCATGCAGTAATATTCCAGGCCAACCACTGCCCAGAACAACCGTCATCGTACCTGCTGGCGCAGGGCGCGCATCCAAATTGACAACTGCCTGATGTACAGCCTTTTTCGCATAATCTTGCAAAACTTCATCGGTAAAATAGGAATAGCTGAAGCGCCCACCGCCGCCGGCAACTCCTTGTTCACGACGCCCCTTTTCTTCAGCGATCACCTGTAGAGACAATCTGACCAATGGTCTCACATCAGCAGCCAGCAATCCATCACTGCGTGTTACCAACACGACCTCATATTCGCCCGATAATGATGCCACTACTTGAGTTATTCGTTGATCAAGCTGCCGGGTATAACGCTCAAGCCTTTCTAACAATGCCACTTTGTCCGCGTCCTTAAGGCTTGCAATGGGATCTTCTGGCAAATAAAGCTGAGTATTCTTAACTGCCTCACTACGTCTAGCAATCTGTATCGACTGCATGTTACTTTGGTTGGCAATTGCACGCGTGGCCTGAGCCGCCGACAGAAGGGCCGGCATGCTGATATCATCCGAATAAGCGAACCCTGTTTTTTCCCCGCTGATAGCACGAACGCCCACACCTTGCTCAATATTAAAGCTGCCCGATTTGACAATACCCTCCTCCAGCATCCAGCCTTCAGAACGACTGTACTGAAAATAAAGATCTGCGTAATCAATATTATGCTTTAATATTTGATTAAATACCTGCTGCAATTGAGTAGCATCGATGTCATAAGGCGACAATAAGCAACGATCCGCAATCGTATAAAAATCTCTCGTTCCTGCAATACATTCAGTCGTCATAATATTTAATTTTTTGCTGCCTAATCAGATAATTAATACTTCTTATACTTGCCGTTTGGTGTATTCCGCTCAGAATCGTTGAAATGGCGCAACGTTTAACTTAACCGGCTTGCAGGATCCGATGATCCAATGCGGGCAAATTGGTCCTCAGACTGGCCTGGTATTCAGGATCAATCGTCGCCACCACAGCTCCGGAACCACGCGGCAAGCGCCCCATCACAACTCCCCAGGGATCAACGATCATACTATCCCCATTCGTTTCACGCCCGTTTACATGATAACCGCCTTGCCCAGGCGCTATCACATAGGCCATATTTTCAACTGCTCGTGCGCGCACCAAAACTTCCCAATGCGCTTTACCGGTAATCGCAGTAAATGCGGCTGGAGCAAGAATAATATCCACTTTATTCATCATTCGAAATAATTCCGGGAAACGCAGATCGTAGCATATCGACAATCCAATGCGGCCAAATGGAGAATCCACCGTTACTACGCTATTTCCGGCTTTAATAGTCCTTTCTTCAGCATAATGCTCATGGCCTAACCGCAAACCGAACAAATGAATCTTGTCATAACGCGCAACTTGTTCACCAGTATCCGCATAGACCAAGCAACTATTATAAACTTTATCCGATTCAGACGAGGCTAGTGGCACTGAGCCACCCACCAACCATATTCCCAAGCGTTTTGCCGTATCACTAAGAAATTTCTGTATCGGCCCATTACCGGGTTGTTCCCGAACAGCCAGTTTATCGGTATCTTTCATTCCCATAATGCAAAAATACTCAGGTAACACCACAAGCTTTGCTTTTTGTGCAGCCGCTTCCTCTATCAAACGAGCAGCCTCCTCCAGATTTGCAGATACGCTGGGCCCCGACGCCATCTGAATAGCAGCGACACAAAAGCCTTTGCGTTTTTCATTTTCAATCAATGGCTGATTATTTTGCGTGATATCGTTTAACATTCTTTTACTGCTTCAATTTTAAAATTTCCGGAAAAAACTGTTTTTAATCTCGTCTGATAATTTCATGCTCATTATCAGATACTTCACTTGCTAGCATACGATAAAATTCTGTAACTCACCTCACCTCACATCAGATTCTAGCACCTACTCTGATAACGTTCTATTTTGATTTAAAATTAATCTAATGCCAGCAAACACTGTGTTTGTTATTCTATAGTATCTATAGTTCAAAATCCGATTATGCACCCTGCCGCTTCCTCTCCTGATGTGATTTTGGTCTCATCGCTTCCTTTCAGTCGCTACGCACAACGCATCCTCGAGAGCGAACCTGCGCGAAAAGCAGAGCTGCTGCAAGCACTTCAATCTCCTTTCAGCAGAAAGGAAATGCAAGCATTTCTGGATGCGCACTCACAACAGATCGCCACCGAAGAGAACCTACATCGCGTCTTACGTGATTTACGCAAACAAGTCATGCTGCGATTAGCGATGCGCGACATCAGCGGCGAAGCTGATTTATCCGAGGTCATGTCCAGCATGACCGCACTCGCTGAAGTAACCATCAATTTCGCACTCAAATACCATGAAAATTGGTTAACCCAACCCGATCGCTTTGGATTGCCAAGAGGAGAGCACAGCAACACCATCCAGCATCTACTCGTTGTCGCGATGGGCAAACTCGGTGGCGGTGAACTCAATGTATCTTCTGACGTTGATTTGATCTTTGTCTATCCGGAAGATGGCGAAACCGATGGCATTAAATCCATTTCAAACCATGAGTTTTTTGCGCGCCTCGGGCGCAAACTGATTTCCAGTCTCAATGATTATACGGTGGATGGTTATGTATTCCGGGTCGATATGCGGTTGCGGCCCCATGGAGAAAATAGTCCTTTAGCCATCAGCTTCCCCATGCTGGAGGAATATTTCATCAAACAGGGGCGTGAATGGGAACGCTACGCATGGATCAAAGGACGAGTCATTACTGTGCACTCTGATAGCGAAGCCGAATCCATTCTGATGGAAAAAATGGTCAGGCCATTTGTATTTCGCAAATACCTGGATTTCGGCGCTTATGAATCGATGCGCCGCCTGCATGCGCAATTGCGCAAAGAGGTTGAGCGCCGTGAAATGCACGACAACATCAAATTGGGCCCCGGCGGTATTCGTGAAATAGAGTTTATTACCCAGGTTTTCCAGCTGATCCGGGGAGGCCGCGATGTCGATCTATGCATCCGTCCTACCTTAAGTGTTTTGCAACGTCTGCAGAAAAAACACCAACTTCCGGAACAAGCAGCCACGGAACTCACGGATGCTTATCACTTTTTGCGCAAATTGGAACATCGCCTACAATATCTCGATGATCAGCAAATACAAACGCTGCCGCTAAATCCAGTCGATCAAAATTTGATTGCAACGGTGATGGGATTTCCTGATTATGCCAGTTTCATGCAACAACTGGACACGCACCGCAAAAACGTGACACGCCTGTTTGAGCTGATTTTTGCGGCACCGAGAAAATCACCCACTCATGATATGCTGGCTCACCTGTGGCAGGCTGAAACCCAAGATATTTCCCAAACCGAAGCGGCCACGACACAACTCAGCACCATGGGATTTTCCGAGCCGGCAAAAATCTCTGAACGGTTGCGATTGTTCTACCAAGATACTTTCTATCATCAACTCCCAGAAACCAGTCAACAACACATCAATACGCTCGTGCCCATGATCATCGAGGCTGTTGCAGAATTACCCCCCGTTGAAATCACACTGGAACGTATGTTGCAATTACTGGAAAAGATCAGTTCGCAAACTTCGTATTTGGCATTGTTACTAGAACACCCGCACACGCTTCAACGGGTGGCAGAACTGGTCAGCATC
>Ga0209582_1001413_pt1 | contig 11743 bp, 12 predicted proteins | sample KloWWTmetKNB5Kit_FD_187176 | JGI IMG/M metagenome (GOLD analysis project Ga0209582, IMG submission 187176) | Active sludge microbial communities from Klosterneuburg, Austria, studying microevolution and ecology of nitrifiers - Klosterneuburg... | ecosystem: Engineered > WWTP > Aerobic digester >...
TTTTTATTGCTCGAGGCGGGACAGAATCATTTGATTGGACGCCACCAAGGGAAGAAATTGAAATTAAAGTTGTATGCACAAGCTGGGAGCGCTCTTTTAGTAACCCAGTAAGCGACACAATACGAGCAACGTTCGAGCGAGTGTTTGAGCCATGACCGATATTTCCCCAATTGAGCTACAATCTCTAAGCCCAAGCACGGTCATTGAATTATTCGAAATGGATGCAACGGAGTTAGGTGGGGAAATTTTATACTTCCACGCAGGCACTAATGAATTATCTCAAAATATTACTTGGAATGGGCAAGTCTATGTCAGATACCCTATAAAAATTTCTGGATTTGAGTTATCGGGCGATGGTGCTTTTCCTCGTCCAAAACTTGCAGTATCAAATGCACTATCAGCGATCACGCTTGTTTTACAACTATATCAAGATTTAATCGGCGCCAAGGTTACGCGAAGGCGAACGCTTAAAAAATTTCTAGACGCGGTTAATTTTACAGGTGGGGTAAATCCTGACGAAGATATGACGGCAGAATTTCCGGTAGATATTTATTTTATCGATCGAAAATCGCAAGAATCGCGCGAACTAGTAGAGTTCGAACTTGCATCGTCAATCGATCTCGCTGGTATAAAATTACCGCGAAGACAAATTATACAAAACGTATGTTCGTGGCGTTATCGCAGCACTGAATGTGGGTACACTGGCGCGCCTCTTTGGAATATTAACGACGAGATGTTACAACAAAGCGACGTTACTAGCTCAGAGGCCAAAGCAGTTTTAACACTTAAAGCCGCCCTAGATTCGGCATATTTAACATTTGTAGAAGCGCAAAGAAACTTATCAATCAAAAATTCACTTCAAGGCAATGCATGTGATTATCAAATAAATGATAACAGGTATGAGCTTGAAAGCGGTATCCAAACTGCTCTAGATAATAATCCCAGCAAAATGATTTCAATAACAGAGGATATTAAGTATGGCGCTGCAACAATAGAGGGGTCTGGAAGGATAACGGCATTTGGCGAGTGGAATAGTGCGGCCGTGACGATTGGAAATACTTATCGAATAGGAAGATTTAAGAGAAAAGTTTACGTCATATATCGTGGCCGCGTTATGGAAGCCTCACTTTATGCCATTGAGCGATGGGCCGTTGACACGGTTGCCTGTAATGCTGCCGAAGCTGTCAGAGTGGCGGCACTAGCTGCACGAAATGCAGCGCAAGTATCTTATCTTGCTGCACTAGCTTTATACGAGGCAGCATTAGCAGACCTGGACGAGGACGATCAAATTTATGCAGTTGAAAGATGCGGAAAAAGACTTAGCAGTTGTAAGCTTCGCTTCGGCGAAAGTGACCCTTTGCCGTTTGGGAGTTTTCCGAGCGCGAGTTTAGTAAAATGATTTCGGATGAAATAAAATCCGAAGCATTGATTCACGCTCAAAATGAATACCCTCGGGAGTCATGCGGTTTAATTATTTTACGTCACGGCGCACTTAAATATTTCCCATGTAAAAATATATCAGAAAATCAAAATCATTTTATCATGGCTCCTGAAGATTACATGCGGGCCGAGGACAGCGGCGGAGATATTGTCGCGGTTATTCATAGTCATCCAAATATTTCGCCCAAGCCATCACAGGCCGATTTAGTGGCGTGTGAATTGTCTGGGCTTCCTTGGTATATTATTGCGGTTCCAATTGGAACGTGGGAAATGGTAACACCCAGCGGCTACAAAGCGCCGCTAATAGGCCGCCAATTTATGCACGGAGTTTTGGACTGCTATTCACTAATAAGAGATTTTTATAAGGAAGAATACAACATAGAACTTTTAGACTTTGACCGCTCCGAAGAATGGTGGCGAAAAGGTGACAATCTTTATCTAGATAATTTTAAAAAAGCTGGTTTTGATTATTATGATGGGCCGATTGAGCGCGGCGATGTTATCCTAATGCAAGTCGGAGCCAAAGTTATAAATCACGCCGCTATATATTTAGGTGGTGGAAAGATTTTGCATCATTTGTCGAATCAATTATCGACAAGGGACGTTTACGGCGGATACTGGCGAAAGTGTACTCGTAATATAATTCGTTATTGTGATATAAATTAATTATGAAAACGATAATTTTATATGGGGAATTAGCGAAAAGATTTGGTAAAAATCATCGCTTTGCCGTCAAAAGTGCTGCCGAAGCTATTAGGGCCTTAAGGGCAAATTTTAAAGGCTTTGAAAAGTATATGGCGACTGCACATCTTCACGGTATGGGTTTTAAAATTTTCGTAGGTGGTCACTCGCTTGATTATAGTGAAGTGCCATCGCCAGTTGGTCAAAAAAATGAAGTAATAAGAATAGTTCCGGCCGTCATGGGTTCGGGTGGTAGTCCGTGGCTGCGTATCTTAGTTGGCGCGGTTTTAATCGTTGCCGGCTTTTATACTTCGGGCTTCGGTGGCCAGTTCCTTATTTCCCTGGGTGCGGGTTTGGCCCTTGGCGGTGTAGCTCAGCTTTTAACAAAGACTCCGAAACTTCAAACTGGCACCACTGACGAAAATAAAAATAAAGCTTCATACGTTTTTAATGGCCCGCAAAATGTTACTGCTCAAGGCAATCCCGTTCCTATAATTTATGGGCGTGTAATAACTGGCTCGGCCGTTATTAGTGCAGGGATTGACGTACATGAAGAATAAGCTAATTAAAAAAGTACAAGGCTCCGGCGGGGGTGGCGGCGGTGGCGGAACACCTAGAACGCCAGTCGAAGACCCTGACTCGCTTAGATCAAAAGCGTTTTTTCGCATTGTCGATCTAGTGGCCGAAGGCGAAATCGAGGGATTAGTTGACGGGAAAAAATCTATTTTTTTCGATGAAACTCAATGGGAGTCGGACAGCGGAACAGATAATTTTAACGATATAACATACGAAACAAGGGTCGGAACACAAAACCAAACTTACTTACAAGAATTTGCAGACGTTGAGGCCGAATACATTGTCGGCATTGAATTAAAACATATCGGCAGCGCTGGGATTGACGGCGCCATTGTTAGACAGATAACGAATCCGAGCGTTGATAGCGCGCGGGTAAGGGTTTCGGTTCCTGCTCTTAATCAAACTAATGTTAATACTGGGGACATTAAAGGAAGCTCAGTAATATTCGCCGTTGATGTTCAACCGGACGGGGGTTCATATACTCGCGTAAAAAGCAGAACGATACAAGGTAAAACATCTTCAAAGTACGAGGTTACGATTGCGGTTCCCTTGGAAGGTGACGCACCTTGGAATATTAGAATTGTAAGATTAACCGAAGATAGTGCTTCGAATTATTTGCAAAATAAAACAGTTTTCGAATCATATACCGAAATAATTAATTCAAAATTACGCTATCCAAATTCTGCGCTAATGGCAGTAAGAGCGGACGCGCAAAACTTCCAATCAATCCCAAGTAGATACTACGATATTAAGGGATTGAAAATCCAAGTGCCAACAAACTACGACCCAGAAACTAGGGAGTATGATGGCGAGTGGGACGGAGAATTTCAAACTCTTTGGAGTGATAATCCGGCCTGGGTATTTTATGACATGCTAACATCGGAGCGCTATGGCCTTGGTAATTTTATTCAAGACGATCAAATTGATAAATGGACACTTTACACGATCGCGCAATATTGCGACGAATTAGTTCCGGACGGCTTTGGAAGTACTGAGCCACGTTTTACTTGTAATTTAGTTTTATCAGAACGCGCCGAGGCCTATACCGTTTTACAAAATCTTGCTTCAATTTTTAGATCAATGATTTATTGGGCCAGCGGTTCCGTGACCTTGTCACAGGACGCACCACAGGACGCGGCGCAATTATATACGCCCGCAAACGTTTTGGACGGCGCTTTTACTTACCAAGGTTCTTCGGCAAAGGTCAGAAACACCGTTGCACTCGTTTCATGGAATGACCCCGAAGATTTTTATAGATTAAAAGTTGAATATGTTGAAGACCAAGAGGGTATAGTAAAATACGGCGTTCAAGAAAAAGAAGTTGTCGCATTTGGATGCACTTCGCGCGGCCAAGCTAACCGCTTAGGTAAGTGGCTGCTTTATACTGAGCAATACGAGTCCGAAGTTGTAACATTTAAAACTGGCCTTGACGGGTTAGTTTCTAGACCTGGTGAGGTAATTAAAGTCGCTGACCCTACGCGCGCGGGCATTCGTTTTGGTGGTAGGGTTTCAAGTGCAACGCTTTCTACAATTGAAATTGATGCCATGCCAGTGGGCGCACATAGCGGTGGGACGATTTCGGTTATACTTCCCACGGGGGTCGAAGAGAGAACAATTATTTTCCAAAGCGGAAATACTTTTACAGTGCAGCCAAATTTTTCAGCGGTTCCACAAGTTCAAACGGTCTGGATATTGCGTTCTGAAGTAGTTGAGCCACAACATTTTAGAGTTATTTCAATTAAAGAAGAGGACAACAACGTTTATTCTATAACGGCCCTTAAGCATGACCCTGACAAGTTTGACGCCATTGAAAATAATTTACTACTTGAGCCTAAAAGTTATACGGTTCTGTCCGCACTTCCGGACGCTCCACAAAGTTTAGTGGCCGCCGAATCCCTTTATCAAACTGGCGCGGAAGTTAAAGTTAAGTTAACAGTATCTTGGCCAATAGTAACGGGCGCATCGGGTTACGCCATGAGATATAAATTTTCTGATAATAATTACACAGAAATTACCGAGTTCACTTTTAATGAACAAGATATTTTAGACGTTCAACCGGGCCTTTATACTTTTGAAGTTTTTTCTATTAGTCCTTTTGGTAAACGATCGGAAGGCACTGAAGGAACTAAAATAGTAATCGGAAAAGTATTGCCACCGGCGAACGTTGATAATTTTTCAATGATTCCTAATGCTGGCCAGGCCTTACTTACTTGGAATCAAGCGACCGACTTAGACGTTTTAGTTGGCGGCAAAGTTCGCATTAGACACACACCGCGCACCACTGGACAGTCGTGGAAAGACTCAGTTGATATTATTCCGGCCGTTGCTGGAAACATGACGAGTGTTATAGCGCCACTTTTAACAGGAACATATCTAGCACGCTTTGTAGATTCTTCAGGCGTCCACTCCGAGTCAGATTCGTTAATTCTTACGACCGTTCCTGATTCAACCGCGATCAATATTGTTCACACCGAAACGGAACATCCTGATTTTCCTGGCACAAAAGAAAATATGATTAACTTTGAATTTGAATCCGAGGACTCATTAGTTTTATCAGCTTCGGGCTTAATTGATGACGTTCTAAGCATTGACGATCTCGGATTTATTGAATTTGCCGGCGACGTTTATGGCGAGGGAACTTATTATTTTGAAAATACAATCGATCTTGGTGGTGTTTGGCCCACAAGGATTCGAAGCACTATATTAATGGAAGCATTTGACATAGGAAATTTGATCGATTCTAGAACTGATTTTATGGACACTTGGGAATCAATTGACGGCGACGAGATTACCGATGTAAACGCGGCAATTTATTTAAGAACTACCGAGGACGACACAAGCGACGAGCCAGAATGGACAGTGTGGAAGCTAGTAAATACTGGGGAATATGCTGCTCGCGGTTTTCAATTTAAGTTAGTAGCTACAACAATTTCACCGGTGCATAATTTATTCATAAGGGAGCTTGGCGTTGAACTTGATTTACTTGATAGGGTTGAACACTTTGGCCCATTAACGTCATCGGGCGGCGGTGTTTATACGGTTACTTATAATCATCCGTTTTATGCCGTTCCGGCCATTTCTATAACGGCCAATGACATGGATTCGGGTGACTATTATACTATAACCAATGCAAACGCTGACGGTTTTGATATTGTTTTTAAAAATGCGGCCGCTGCAAATGTTGTAAGATCATTTTCAGTTCTTGCGAAAGGATACGGGCGTAATATAGCATAAAAGGAATTATATGAGTCAACACGACGGCGTTTTAGACAATGACACAGGTGCCAATTTTAGGGCGGATTTAAATCTCGCCTTACTTGCTATTTTTTCAAATCATTCTGGTCTTACTGAGCCGGCCACTACCTATGCTTACCAATGGTGGGCGGATACTACTACAGGTCTTTTAAAAATTAGAAATGCTGCTAATAATGCATGGATAACATTGGGTGACCTTGCGTCCCCAAATTTGGGCGCGCTGCTTTTATCGGGCGGCACAATGACAGGCGCCCTACTTCTTAATACTGGCGGTGAATCGCTTTCAACTCCGGCGTTAGCGTTCGACGGTGACCCAAATACCGGCTTTCACAGGCCTGCAGCCGATCAAGCTTCGATAGTAGCGGGCGGCACGGAATTTCTTCGCGCTGACCTTGCGACATATCTTAAATTTTTAGGAACTAGCGCGGTGCTTTTACCAATAGGAACGACAGGGGAAAGACCTACGCCAACGGCCGGCTTAGTTAGATATAATTCTACATTAAGTCAGTACGAAGGATATAACGGAAGCGTGTGGGGTTCTTTGGGTGGCGGTGGCGGTGGTGCCGGATTCCAGTGGCGGTCAATTTCTGGCTCGGCGCCAATTGATGCGGAAGAGTACGGCGAAGTAGTAAAACTTTTTGGCCAAACATACGCACAAGAATTATACACAACAATAAAAGTTCCTCAAAGTTATTCCCCAGGCTCGCCAATTTCAATGTACATTGCGACTTACAGTCCGTCGGCAGCAAATACGCAATTATTTACCGGCCAGGCCACTCTTATAAGAAACGCAACGGATGCGTTTGATTCGACAACAAATCAAAGAACAACAACAAACTCGGCCCTTACCAATACCGTGGCGAAACAATTGCGCCACCATATTTTAGACATTACAAGTTCAACGGGACAAATCAACTCTGTATCCGTTGCCGCGGGTGATGTAATTAAAGTAAGGCTATATCGCGACGCTTCGGATACTGACACGGCCGATGTAAGAATGATTCCGGATTCTACTGACGTTAAATTTTCTTAAGGGGAATATTATGAGATTTATAATTGCACTGATTTTTGCTCTAACGACGAGCTTTGCGCTCGCGGCTCAACCGCCATTAATTGCACAGGATTTAGTTAATAATAACATTTTAGTAAACCCAGGTTTTGAAAATGGAAAATATGGCTGGACGGCTTCAGGCGGTGCGACGGCAGCGGCCAACTCAACGGCGGTAGGTCTTGGGACTTATGGTTATGATTGGAACAGTAACGGAGCGGCCCAGACTTTACTTAGTAACGCGGTTACAATACCGAACGGATTACTTAACAAGCAAGGTGTTGCGTTTTGTAAAATAAAAGCAGTATCAGGAACGCCGACGCATACGATCACTGTAAATGATGGGTCAAATGACTTAGTAAGCGCGCAAACAATTGCGACAAGTACATCGGAATTTACTAGGAACATAGTTTATTTTAAATTTCCCTCTTCGGGTTCTGTTAAAATAAAAATATCTTCAGTCGCGGCGGACGAGCCTGAAATTTATATTGACGATTGTTTTCTTGGCGACGCTTTCAATGTTGTAAATGTAAGCCAAGCTAAGGCCAGAGTTTCAGCGAAAAGAGTGACGACAGCACAGTCCGTTTCAACAACAAGCTACACAACTATAATTTACAACGACGATAGCTCGTCATCTATATATTTTGATAGGTTTTCTGAGCTTAACACAACAACTGGCGTTTTTACTTCTAAGGAAGCCATAACAGCGGTTGTTTCTTGCAGATCATATCTAACTAATTATACTTCAAACGAATTGGCTTTTTTACAAGTTTTAAAAAATGGCTCAACCGCCGCATGTAGTACCTTTAACACCATTTCAGGAACAGACACCGGCGTAAGTTTGGGAGCTTGTATAATAGACTTGGAAGTTGGAGATACTTTAGAATGTCAGGTTGCTTCGAGCGCCGATGCTTCCTATAGTGTTGTTGCTTCCATAAGTACTGCAATGAACATATTTAGCCTTCCGGCTGAAGACTCACAAGCGGTGCTACTGGACACTGTAAATTGGCGCGTTGATGCAAATATTTCAGGCGCAAATCCTTCGCTTGGAACGGTAGACGTTGCATCATATACAGGAATAGAAAACGGTTCTTTAACCCTTACAAACAATACAGGAAACGGAATCCTCGCGGCGCAAATCCCATGCTCGAGCACAAATGCTCCCTCGGGAACGACTTGCTCGGCTGGTAGTGAGTCGGTAGGTGTCTCGTTCGTTCTTCCTGCCGCTGGTGATGTTCTCGCTTGTGCGACTGCTTCGTGGTTTATAAGCGCAACGGGAAGCGTGTCCGGAACATTGCAATTAGTAGAAACTCCAAATAGCGCTCAAACTATTTCTCAGGAAGGTAAAGGCAGGGCCTCTGTATCTATGGATAATAGCTCTGTCAGTTTTCCTGCTCGAGTATGCGGAACATTTACCTTCGCATCGTCAGGGCAAAAAACACTAAGACTATTTTACGAGCAAGATATCACGGGCACAGTGAGTAATTCATTGATTCTAGCAGACGCAAGTGCAAGTATTGGGCAGCGAGATGTTCATTGGGAAATATACCCAGTTAATCAATCTATGCCAGTACCTTTTTTAATTGGTTCGGTTACTTCTAGCACAACGGGAGCCGAAAGAATTGAAAGGGCCGAAATAAATTGCGACGCCGCAAGCTCGATCACTTCACAGTCTGGGTCGTGGGTTGCATCTATTGGGAATAGATCAACAACGGCGTGCGCCATTACGTTGACTAGTGGAATTTTTTCAGCGGTTCCGGCATGCAGTTTTTCGCTTAAGGCTACTTCGGCGCTAGCGACTTCAGTAAGGGCCACGTCTACAACAAGCGTAATCGTTTATTCAGAAACATCGGCCGACTTTGACGGGTATGTTACTTGCCAGGGTGCTAAATAGTGAAATGGAAATATTTCTATCTATAGTCGTTTCTTTGATTGGTGTTATCGTTTGGTTCTCGAAAAGGACACTCGATAACATCGAAACATCGGCCACAGATCATAAAAATAATTTCTTAATATTTAAAGAAACAAGTAGCACGGCGCTAACGACATTAAACACAAAAACGCAGGAAATTAAGGAAAATCTTACTGGAATGTCCACGGTCATTGATAGATTGAAAACTGAAATGCAGCAAGTTCATATACAAAACGCAAAGCTCGACCCAAAAGAAGTTAAGGAAAATTTTGGAAGAGTTATTTTACTCGAAGAAAAATCTAGAGTATCGGAAACTATGCACCTAAGAACGGCGCAAGAAATTGCAGAGATAAAAGCTCGGAATAAATCACGGCAATAAACGTCGCTCGTCGTTATATTTCATTTTCTAATTTATAATTTAATTATTTTGCAAACTTAGGGGGACTATGTACGGTCATTTAATGAGTATATTTACCCAGGCGATATTATTACCCGTGGCCATTAAAGTCGCGCCAATTTTAGGAAGGAAACTAGTCAACTTCTTCGAGCGTAAATTAAATGAATATTTCTCCGAAAAGAAACAAAAAGAAGAATTAGAGAGTAAGTAGCTTTCAAGTGTTGGCGTTATTCTTTATATTTTTATTATGGATTCTAATTTTTAACACGGGGGTTAATTATGAATGGTGTAAAGTATGAATTTCAAGGGTCTAAATTGAAAGTTGAAATCGACCCAAATGGTGATGGCCAGCCAGTTCTATCTATCGTTCTTGAACTTGCTGAAATTCCTGACGAAGTTCTAAGCGCTATTTCTGCTAAAAAAGCAGAATAACTAAATGGTTGCTGCAGCGATTGCCACGCTTATCACTATTGCGACTAAATTGTTAGATAAGACTCCGAACTACAGTCAAAAGAAACGTGAGCAATGGCATGACCTTCAGCAACGCTATTCCGAAGAATTAAAAAAATTGTATCCTGAGCGCGACGATGATTTAGTAATGAATTTACGCGAGCAGATAATTTTATTTGCTTCGACATTTGACCAAGAAATAAAATGATAAAAACTTTATTGGCCTTTATATTTATGTTGTCCGCTTGCGCTATGGGGATTAAAAGACCTGAGTTAATAGAACGCAAAGAGCAAGATAAACTATGGCGCCCATGCCAAGATTTTGAAGCTAGTGAGCCGGTAGGTAAACTATGTAACCGAGCTTGTATTAAGCGCGCCGCTGGCAAGTGTGAATCGTGGAAACAAAACTTAAAGGATTTCAGTAAAAAGGAAGATTTTGAATTTTTTAGAAGTTCGTCTTTCGTCTTTATTGACGAAGATAACCTCTAGTTTTTAGGGCCTAGTAACTCTCCTAGTTTTGATGCGGTTTTGTTGGCGGCTTCCAGTGTATCGCCATCGACTTCCTGCATGTATCTCGCGGTCGTGGCCAGTTGTTTGTGTCTCAACAATTGTGCCACGGCCTTTTGACTTGCGCCGTAATGATGTGAATAACTCCCGAAAATATGCCTTAGGTCATGGATTCTTAATCCTATTATTCCTGCACTTGCACAAATTCGACGCCACGAAGTCCATGGGTATCGTATCGGGTGGCCTTTTACTGGGCCTGGCACTAACCATGGTGATGGCCCTCTAGTAATTGAATTAATTAAATCGAGCGCTGATTTTGATAATTGTAGAGTTCCGGCGCCTGTTTTTGAGTCAGGTAAAATTAAAATACTTTTCTCAATATTAAGCTGCGTTATTTTTGCCGTCATGATCTCGTTTAACCTAGCGCCTGTTAAAAGCAGAATGCGAATTAAGTTAACTACCTCAGGGCAATCGCTTTCGTGCTTCCTTAGCGCCTCGCCTAATTTGGAAAGTTCTTCAGCGTTTAAAATCCGGTCGCGTTTATTTTCTGGGTATCGATCAACGAACTTACAAGGGTTGGAATTTTGCGGCCTATATTTCCAGACTTCGGCCAAACTCATAACTTTTGATAATAATGCCAGCGCCCTATTTGCGGTCGTTGGTTTCTTCGCGAGGTGTCCTTTAATCTCTAATATATCCTCAACGTCGATTGAGTTAGTTAATTTGCTCCCGATCACGGGCAAGATATTAAGCCGCCACAAGCAATCGTCATTTTTAATGCTTCTAATTTTCTTATTTCGCGCGGCATGTTCTTTCATATACCGATTGGCGAGTTCTTCCACGGTTGGATTGTTTAAAATCTTCTTTCGTTCAATGTCTGGGTCTTTTCCCTGGGTGATAAATGCTCGAAACTCCCGAGCGGTTTCGCGTGCTTTTTCTGGCGCAATTTCATTGGCCAGGCCGAGCGATATTTTCTTACGACGACCACCACCAAATGAGTATCTAAAAAAATAAACTGGCTGGCCTTCAGGTCTAAACCTAACGGAAAACCCTCGAACTTCGGTATCAGCTATTTCAAATTCAACCGATGGGCTGGCGTACATTTTAAGAAGTGTTTTCGTTATTCTTTCACTCATGGGCTTAGATTATCATCTAGAGCGCATACAATCTATAAAAACCCAACAGACTCTTAATCTGTTGGGTGCAATGAAAGAATAAAAACTAACTTACCAATGAAAAACAATAAAATAATTAATTTTTTTTAAAATTTCTTAACTTTCAGGGGGTAGCTAGGTGACCACCATAAATCAAGAAATTTTACCATTTATGTAAGCTCGAACAACGGAAATAAAAAAATCAGAGGCCTTGCGTTTATCGGCCTTGAGTTTATCGCGAAGTTGTTTCGCCTCGATTTCAGTCAGGCGAAAATTGAACATCGCCCTTTTAACTTCTTTTTTTGGTTCTGATAAAATTTTTC
>Ga0209582_1001415_pt1 | contig 11719 bp, 11 predicted proteins | sample KloWWTmetKNB5Kit_FD_187176 | JGI IMG/M metagenome (GOLD analysis project Ga0209582, IMG submission 187176) | Active sludge microbial communities from Klosterneuburg, Austria, studying microevolution and ecology of nitrifiers - Klosterneuburg... | ecosystem: Engineered > WWTP > Aerobic digester >...
AACACCTTTCAATGGTAGGATAATATCCTACTCAATGAAATTTAATAAAGCAAAATTATTTCAACCTTCCTTGATGTCATATCTACTTTACTATTGATAACATATTTTATCAATAGTAAAACTTAAAAGACATGACAAACATTTAAATCTTAATAATAGTTATGCAATGATAATAATTTAGATATAATTATAATGATCTTAAATCAATTAGTTCTTTTTGATTAAATATTATTAATAAGGATTCATTATGAATACACGTGCCATAACTGCCCATATCCCCAACGAGCTTGCAGAGCAATTAGACAAAATTTCAGCAAGAATTGATCGACCTAAAGGATGGGTCGTGAAGCAAGCTTTAACTACATGGGTAGAATTAGAAGAAAAACGTCATCAACTCACTATGGAAAGCCTAGCCGATGTGGAAGAAAATCGAATTGTTGAACATGAATCAATAAAAATATGGGCAGCTAATTTAGATAAGACAGTCGACTAATGGTGATCAAATGGACGACAAGCGCAGAGCGAGATATTGTGCGCGTCTACGATTTTTTAGCAATAACTAATTCAAATGCGGCTATTCAAGTTATACAACAGCTAATCCAGGGTGTAGAAAAAATACAGAGTTTTCCGCAATTAGGTATAAAACTGAGTGATTTTGAAGATCGGGATATAAGGCGCGTAATCATTGGAAATTATGAAATTCGCTATGAGTTAACCGATAAAGCTATTTATATATTGCGACTTTGGCATTTCCGGGAAGACCGCTAGTAGATTAAATAGCGATGGGCTTGGCAGTTCCCAAAAATCCGGACTGGAAATCGGACTAAAATTGGGAAGCTCTGAATTGGTTCAAAGCCACGTCAGCTGTGGCATTTAAAATCCTATGGGACTTTGGTGTCGTTTGTTTAAATGCACCCTAAAATGGAACTCATTGAAGCCATCCGAAGTGATTCTGTCATGCGGTGGAGCCATTTTAACCTTCAGGGGGAATATGATTTCTCTGATGAAAAAATGGTAGATTCCCTCGGGTTATAAGCTCTCAAAATATAACCCCTAAAAGCAGCCAAAATTGAGAAGCCGAATATCATTTTTATACTCTTATGAAACAATATGTTATATATAATCTCGTGGAACTTTAGAGCCTTCCGTTGATTAGTACCCAAAGGTAATATCAAAAGTAATATTCCAGCAGCAGTATACTTTTATCAACTTGCACCATATTAAGTGATAAAAAATTTCTGTTGGTCTGATTATATTGATGCCAGATCTGTTAATCAGTTACCTCCGAATTCAAGCCTATTCGGAGATCCAGAAGGCATTGTTAACCAAGGATGAAGTCCACAATTGTTATGGAATGACCTGGTCAGACTGCCAGAAAAGCTCAAGACGAAGAAACTGGCACAAGGCTGGCTAGTTAGAATATGCGATTTGATTTTAGAAGTCTAAAAGGTATTTGGAGGAAGTATGTCAGTAGCTAAGAAGAAAGACCATTCCATGAAATTGGTAGGGGAATCAGATAGCAATAATAAGCGTCCAAGCGAAGTTATTGGTGAGCGAAGATCAAAGGAATTAGTAATTGCTTTTGCTGGGCCAATTGGCAGTGGAATTCGTTCTGTTAAGGAGAAATTTTCCGAGTTGCTATCAGTATCAGGCTATCAAGTTCAACACATAAAAATAAGTGAATACTTAGAAAAGTGTCTTATAAAGGGTTTGGTTAATGCATCAATAGAAATAAATTCGGATAAGGCGGATAGATATATTAGATTGCAAGATGCTGGAAATGCATTACGGGAAATTCAAAGCGACATTCTTGCTGAATACTCCATAGAACAAATTGCTGAGATTAGAACCAAAGAGATTAATTCAGAAATTGAAAATATAACTGACTATGTTCCAGTTCGGACAGCATATTTGATTGATCAGTTGAAACATCAAGACGAAGTTACTTTGCTTCGTGCGGTGTATGGAAATCTTTTCTACTTATTTGGTGTTCTGAGCACTTCAGCTCGCCGAGCAAATCGTTTGAAATCAGATGGTATCCCGAGAAACCGTATCTCTGAGTTGGTTGAGCGCGACAGAAAGCAGCCTGAAAAAAATGGGCAGCAACTAGATAAAGCTCTTCAATTGGCGGATTTTTTTATTCGGAACGACCATGCAAATGCTGATGCACTTGAGTACCAAATTAAACGTGCGATTGATCTAATTCATGGTTACAACGGAATTTCTCCTACCAAAGAAGAATATGGAATGTATGTAGCCTATGCGTCCGGACTAAGATCGGCTTGTTTGTCTAGGCAAGTAGGGGCATCAATAATGAACAGTGATGGAGTAGTCATAGCAACAGGCAGAAATGACGTCCCTAAAGCCGGTGGTGGTCTGTATGGCCCAGAAGACGGCAACAGTGATGCTCGATGTGTAAAACTCGAAGATGCCAATTGTTTCAACGATCTTTACAAGGATCAAGTGGTTAAAGATATTCGGTCGCTAATCAGTAACAAGCTCAGTCAAGTTGTTAATGATCTAAATATAGATGCATCAGACTCACAAAAAGATGTGCTAAAAAAGATAAAGGTTAAAGAACTATCTGTCGATATTGCTTACGCAGCCCGTGACGATACGCGTCTTGGTGGTTTAATTGAGTTCTCGCGATCCATTCATGCCGAAATGGATGCAATCGTCTCTTTAGCGTTTAAGGGAGGTGGTCGTACAGAAGGCGCAACCTTGTTTACCTACACATTTCCTTGCCATAACTGTGCTCGACATATCGTAGCTGCTGGTATAAAGCGCGTATATTACTTAGAGCCCTATGAAAAGAGCCTTGCTGTAGAGTTGCATGGTGATGCTATTGATGTGGATGGTCAGCATGGAGGCTTGGGAGATGAAATTGAATCAAGAACACGAGTTGAATTCCTGCACTTCGAAGGCGTTGCCCCAAGACAGTACTTAAACATGTTCACTTCTTCTGATGAGCGAAAGAAAAATGGTAAGGCAGTAAAAATAAATGTTCGTGAAGCAGAGAAGAAAATACCGGAATACCTTGACGATTATCGACAATATGAATTAAAGGTTGTTGAACATTTGGCTAAAGTTATACAGGATATAGAGGGTAAAGGCTTGTCGCCAAAAACATAGTCCTCTATACTAATAAAAAGGGAGATTAAAATGTCACAGTTCATAAATCCAGATGATCAGCAATTGAGCTTGGATTTCAGTGCGCCAGAGACTAATGAAAAACGAAATGAGATAGGTCAATCCGAAGTAGTTAACCTGAATGTTTATGCGCAGTCACGCCAACTCACAGTTCAAACTCAGTCTCAGTCAGTGCAAGAAAGGCTTCTTCACGAAGCACAGAAGCTTAGGTGGTGATTGAAATAAATTCAGAAGTAAATTGTATAAGTTCAGACTTAATCTGACGTATTCAGGGTTAGAATTGAATAAACACTGACAGTTAGCATCATCGAAGCCCGTCTCGGCCAAGAGTAGATCTGGGTAAATGTGCGACCATAGGCTTGCTTCAGGACTAATAGTAGTCATTACTGTATAGCTATCAGAGCTGATTGAGAGCTTGTTCAATGAGTCTAACATGACTGAAGTACGGCTTAAGTCTCAAAAAACCTCTTAATCCATCTAGCAAACTTATCCAACCGTCCCTCCGATCCGCTATATAACGCCCTATAGTATACTTCTCGCCGTTTTTCTTCGCGCACGCGACCGGCATGAATTTGCGTATCTGTCCAAGTTCCAGCCCATTTGACTTCACCACGATAAATTACATAATGCGATTTGCAGGCTTGTTGCCAATTGCCAACAGAGGGCCAGAGTGTTGGACCAGCGTCAGTATCTTCAATGCTCCATTCAGTCGGACCAAGAGGGGTTCTTATCTTGGCACCACATCCGCAAGCGCACAGATGCGCGGCCGTGCCAAACTCCTCTGAAATATACAAAATGCCGGGCTCCAGCAGTTTCGGCATGTAATGTACTCTCTCTAGTTTAATCTTTATCAAACGCAGTCTCCCCTGTAATCTTGAGATCACTAATTCCGAATAAGAGATGGAGGTTTGGCTGTTCTTCATGGTAAAAGCCGCGCTGCTGCTTGAAGCGAATAATCGCTAAGCTTGCATTGAGCGCATTGAGTTCACCGATCTGAATGTTTGTTCGATATAAGTCATCAGGGCCATCTTTGAGTTCAGCCAATTGTAGATCACGCAAATCTGCGGCAAGATCAGGCGGATAGTATGTTGTGCGAATCATTCCGCTTAACGGTCCTTTCTTTTTACTTAACCCCATTCCGACATCAATAAACGGGATTGCTTTGCTGATGAGCAATTCAAAGATGCCGAATCTCGACGAGCCTTTATCCACACATACAAAAGCGAACGTTACGTCGTCCAACTCACTCGCACATGACGCGTCTACAAACTTTGGCACAAAGCTGAGGCCATGCCGAAAGTTTTCATACCGGGCACCGTAGACTTCTGATTTTAACTTGCCTAGCTCAGTGAGATTCAATTTACCCGGCGACCGAAATGCATTGTGAACATGGAATGCATCAAGATCAAACGCTCTGATTTCCCGTACGGGTGTCTTAACAAGGAAATCCAGAAGGTAGGCCCCAGTACCGCCCAATCCAATGATCGCCACCACATCATTTACAAGATTTGCAGCAAGCCCAGTAATTTCCGCTCGACTTGTCAGCGTGTCCTGGAGCTTAAAGACGTTATCGTCTGCCGCTGTGGGATAAGCTTTAAACGTGTATGGATTAGCGCCGTGTAGCTCGATAGCAGGTCCAGATATGATGCTAACATAGCTTTCCACCTTGTCGAAGAAGTCCTTGAATTTGCCTTCGACCAGCGGTTTATTCGAAAACGATCGCTCTACGACCACGTCAGCGCACCATTCGCTGAGCACTATTTGCGCCGGCCCACCGCCCAAATTAGAAACTTGGTCTCCATTTAACTGGTGTGGAATGCCGCCTGCGAAGAGCACCTGATGGTCTTGCTGAGTGACCCGGTTTTGGTCGATAAATTCCAGCTTAGTTACCAGTGCACCAATTCTGAGCTGCCTCTCGGAGTCTAGGTAAGGGATATCTCGGACAACGAGATGCGCACTGTCGATGGTGATGGCATATCCTTTTTCGACCAAGCGGCGGATATCGTCGTTATGACTGGCCAGTTTCTGAAACATAAAACACCATCCCTTCTTTAACTTTAACGGATGCTCCAGGTGTCAGGACCCCTTCAGGCTTATTTCCATGCCCCAATTTATACCTAACTGAGTAGGTTATCTCGGGATGATGAGCAAAGTCTGGAACCTCCAAGGTCACAACTTGCGCATAAGTAATTTTCTCCTCGGACCATTCATGTGGAGTGCCTTCCACCACAATAGTGACTAATTTGTGTTTCTCTTGCATAAAAAATCTCCTTTAAACATAGATATCGGTTCGCGATAGCCGATAATTCAAATTATACCATATATAATTTATTAGGTCATAAAATTTATCATATAGTAAATAATAGTCGCATAATTGTGGTAGCTGTATAATCATGAGTTATTTCTGGAGTACATATGGAGATACAACGCGATACGCAACGCGAGCGTCTTTTCTACATTGATTTTTTGGCCTTTTTTACGGGACAGGTCACACGCAAGGATCTGGTTGTCCGGTTTGGTATTAGCGAGCCAGCCGCAACCAAAGACTTGTCTTTGTATGCCGAACTGGCGCCGAATATGCTGAGTTATGACCTTCGTCAGCGTTGTTATGTTTATGGGAGCGGTGCGCCGCGATTCCCCCATAGTGTTGACCAAGCACTATATTCGCTCTGCGGTGAAAGACCGATCGCTATTGATTCTGGGCACGCGAAACGATTGCCTGGTAGTGTGCAGATTTCTATCAAGCGCAAAATTCCGGTTGAGGTTGTTGCGGCAATCACCCGTGCCATGTATCGTCATCAGAAAGTTGTGGCTGACTATATGTCACTCAATAGCGGCAAAGCAGAGCGCACACTCTCACCAATGGCGGTTGTTCATGATGGCTTGCGTTGGCATATCCGCTGCTACGACCACAATCACAATGAGTTTCGTGACTATAACCTCGCGCGATTCAACGCAGTGAATGAATCCGGTGTATCTGAAGTAACGCTTGACGATGATAAGGCGTGGTCAACAGAGGTGACAATCAAACTAGTGCCACACCCAAAGATAATGCGCCCTGAAACCGTTCGCTTGGACTATGACATTGAGGGCGAAGCCAAGCTTGTAGTTTTGCGGTCGTGCCTAGTTCCATATTTTCTTCGGCATTGGCATATCGACACGACGCCAAACGCAACCAAGAATCCAAATGAGCAACAGCTATTTTTGCAAAATAGGCAAGAATTATGGGAACAAGGTATAGCTGCATGGGCATTCGATAATGATGTGCCAACACTATAAAGTAATAGTCGTTAATTGCTGCTGACCATCAATCATTAGCAATCGCGGTACATCGGAAACGGTATGAATGCTCTCCTGAAAATACACTACTGAACCGACAAAATGACCATGTATCTGATTGCTGTCGCTGATACGTAAGATGTCACGCAGCAACTGCTCGCACTGTGCCTGATGCCAGCTATAAGTACGTTGGTAAATCGGGATGACAAACTGTTTTGGGCCTTTGATTAGACTGAGTAAATTGGCAGAGCTGGCTTTCATTATTGTATTTCCTTATTTAACAGTTACCTGTCCATTCATCAGCATGGGGAGAAGCCAATCGCGGAGCTTGGCAAGCTGTTCGTTTTCAATTGTGGTATTGGCAATACAAGAAAATACAGGCTCAGCAATATTAGAAAATTTTTCAACAAGACTTGGTTCAGGTATAGCTAAATTCGTATATTCAATATCGTTTGAAACAATTGAATCAAAGACTGAGCCAGATGATTTAACTTCAAGATGATGAATTAGCTCCTTGGTGAGAAAAAACAAGAATGTATAGCTAATATCGGGCATTGCCTTCAAAGCATAGCACGACTGATTCATGGCCATCTTGGTGCCAGCAAGAACTAATTTGCCTACGGAGCCTCTTGCAGTTATAAATACTGTATTTTTATCAAATAGCTTGGTGCTACTATTCTTTAAGCCTTCATCTGTAATATTGTCTTCCGTAGTAAATTTAAATAGTGTTCCGTTGGCGTCTGTTGGTGTAAAAAAAGGAATCTTTCCATCCCAGTATTGAGGTATCTTTTTGCTAGGTGTTCCTCCTCCAAGAAGCTGGGCTACAGCAAGAATATTTGAATCATACCAACCCTCGGGAATTTCCCGCTTTAGAGTATCGTTATAGAACATCTTGCCACCGGAAGATTTGTAGGGTTTGTCATTTTTATCAGGAAAATCACACTGCACAAACCAGTAGTCATATAGGTTTTTTGCCATTGCTTCCAGTTCAGCATTGATGCACTTATTAAGTTCTATTTTGTTATCGAGTGCGGCAAGTACCGATGCGATTCTTTGTTGAGTGGAAAGAGACTCTGGATAGTCAATCTCCATTAAATCGAATGTATTTAAATTGATGGTATCAAATACTGAGCCCTGGCTTCTTTTTTTAATGTTAGCTACATAGTTTTTCAAACAATAATATAAGAAAGTATTGTCTATGATCCCTTCTTTGCCACGTAACCCAAAACAAGACTGATTGAAGCACATGGGAATACCGATTTGAGCAAGAGCACCGACCGTGCCACGGGCTGAAATTATTATGTCGTTTTTTTGCAGTAGTTTTGTGCTGCTACTTGTAAGGCCAGCTCTTGAAATTGTTTTCTCGGATGTATAAACATAGCGATTGTTATTATTAAAATCAGCAACAGATAACCAACCAATATCACCATTCCAAAAATCAGGATTAGACGTTTTAGGTGTACCACCACTTATAATATGAACAAGATTGCTAATTTTATTTTTATTCATACTGCAACCCTGCCAACTGTTTTTTGATTTCCCCCTCCAGTTCACTCGATTCCTTAAATAACTTATCCAAATTGTCACTAAAGCTTTTCATCTTGGTTGCGAATTGTTCTGGAGTGATATCTACATATTCAATTTTCACATCAAAATACTGTCCGGCGCTTAAGGAATAGTTTTTTGCGGCGATGTCAGCGTAACTGACCACTACTGAGAAATCATCCACAGTCTGTTTGCCATTAAATACGTCAATAATTCGGTCTTCTTCTTCCGCACTCAATAGCGTTTTCTGGTTTTTGCCATCTTTGACCTTTGTGCCAAGATTTGATGCGTCAATCAGTACCACTTCGTCCTGATTGGTACTGTCGATAAACAAGATGGAAACGTTGGTGCCGGTGGTGGCAAAGATATTGCTGGGCATGGAGACAACACCGGCGAGCATTTTGTCTTCCACCAGTTTTTTCCGGATTTTTTTATCAATGCCAGATTGAGCGGTAATAAAGCCGGTGGGCACCACCACTGCCGCTTTTCCACCTGGCTTCAGCGAGTATATGATGTGCTGTAGGAACAATTGATAGATAGCCATTTTGTCCGTGGCCTGTTTGGGAATGTTTGGCACTCCAGCAAAAAAACGGTCATTGTGTTCTTTGGTGTCCAGTTCACTGCGAAAGTCACTGAAATCCATTTTGAATGGCGGATTAGAGACAATATAGTCAAATCGCTTTAATGTTTTACCGTCCTTATGGTACGGATGTAACAAAGTATTACCCTGAATGATATGTGGAATGGAGTGCACCAGATTGTTCAGAATCAGGTTCAGGCGAAGCAGACTGGAAGATTTTTGTGAAATGTCCTGCGAATAGATGCTACAACGCTGCTCGCCAATGGCATGAGCGATATTCATCAATAGGGTGCCGGAACCGGCGGATGGATCATAGCAACTGACATTTTTGATTTTACCTTGTTGCTCTTTGGGTATCAGAATGGCAGCCATTATCTTGGCAACCGCGTGAGGGGTGTAGTATTCAGCATATTTGCCGCCACTATCCTTGTTATAGTCTTTAATCAGGTATTCAAACAGAGTGGCGTAGAAATCATATTTTTGAGTAAAGATATGTTCAAAGCTAAATTCCACCAACTTGTTGATAATGGCACGGCAGAAATCGTCGCGTTTGGATGTGTCGGTAATAAATTCGCTAATGCGATCAAACAAGATAATTTTTGCGCCACCATCTGTTTTGACTGCGAAGATATCGTTGTTGGTGATGGCGATATCGCGCAGAGTATCGTCAAATAGTTTAGCGAATCCGGGTACATTTTGATGACTAAACAAATGTGCAATAAAGTGTTCCGTTTTCAGTCGGGCGGTGTCTGCGCCCATTTGCAGTTGCAGCATCTCCAACTCATCGTCACTCAGCTTGGCAATGGCCTGTTCCCAGTTTTTAGTTTTGGCCAGATTGGGGTCTACTCTTTTTGCCTCAAAGGCAAATTTATCGTTGAGAAACTTATACAAAAACACCTGAGTGATGATCTTGAACTCATTACCATCATTGCCCAAACCATACGAGGCACAAATGCCTTTCAGGCTATCGATAAGTTGTTTGGTTCTCTTTTCAAAATCCTGTGTTACCACGCACGTTCCCCTCTTGTACTGCCTGAAGCAAATTCATTCATGTATTCGGTGACCACCAGATGATTGATGTAGCGAGATATTTCCGGGTTCAGATTGATCTTTTGCCGGGTTTTGAATTCGCTGATCACTAGCGGCATCATCATGCGTTCGAAGTAGCTTTCGTTATCCAGCAACTGGGTGTTTTGCAGCACCTGCTCATCGGCTTGCTCTTTAACGCCTGTCAAGGCTTCAAAGATGCGGCGTTGCGGTTCGGTGAGAGTGCCATGCTCCAGCAAACGCTTGTGAATACGTGTGTATTTGGCATCACCGTAATATTTGGCTTTGAGCTGATTGTTCGCACGGTTCAGCTCTTTTACTTTGTCATGAATCTGATTGAGTATGTCGATATTCTGATTCATTTCATCCTGTGTAACTTCACTGAGATTCTTCTTTTTAAACAACCGCTCCAGTTCTTCTTTTAATGTGATGAATTTTGGGTCTTGTTGATCAAAATTGCCAGCGAGTGCCTCACGTGTTATTCGTAGCGTGTTCTTGAGTTTGTCCGCTAGTACTAGTTCTTCTTCTCTGATCTTTGTAAATCGGAACAGCACGTCTTCTAGAGAAACATTAAGCAGATTGGTGGTATCAGTACTGTGCTCGATACTTTCTTTCAGGTTAAGCATATCCAGGTGATTGCTGGTCTCTCGGTATAGCCAGTTGAGTTTCTGGAAGTCCAGATGCTGTAAAAACTCATACTTACCCTGCAATCGGATCAGGTTGTAAAGACTGCGTGCATTGGCAAGAGCCTTCTTCAACACTTGCACGGTTGTGCGATCTTGAATCTGGCTGATCTGTTGAGAGAAAACCTCGGCATTCTCGGTATCAAAGCGAAACAGCACATCTTTGATCTGATCAATTTCCTGGGCGATTTCCTCTGCTGATTTGAACAGTTGAGAATAGTGTTCCATTTCATCACCCAGCTCAATTTGCAGCTCTTCAAAGTAGGCTTTGTTGGTGGCGTCAAATTCTTCGCGGATATCGGCAAAATCGACCACGTAACCATAGCGAAGATTCTTGTAGGTGCGATTGACTCGTGTCAGCGCCTGAAGCAGGTTGTGCCTGCGGATTACGCGGCCCAGATAGAGTTTTTTCAGTCGCTTGGCATCAAACCCGGTGAGTAGCATGTTGTAGACAAACAGAAGATCAATCTTGCCAGCTTTAAAAGCTTCCACCCAGTTTTTGCGCTCTTCTTTATTACCAACATCATGCAGAATCAGTGCGGCACTTTTAACTTTGTTTGCTTGCATTCTTTGAGCTGTGTAAGTCGGAGTGACACCTGCGACCATCGGTAACTCATCGTGAGCATCTTTATCTGCATGGGATTTAAACTCAACAACCTTTGAAGAAAAGCGATCCTTGAAAATATGAAACATCTGCTTTGCTTGTTCAGAGCTATCGCAAATCACCATAGCACCGATAGTACTGTCATTCAGTGCGCCACGGCTTTTTTCGAAATCTTGGATGATATAATCCAGCATCGGTTCAACAAAACTAGGATGAGCGTAGACGAGCTTTTTTTCAATGTCACCCTGTTGGATCTCCACTTCTTCCAATGCTTTTTGCATGGCAATTTTGTAGTTGGTGGCGATTTCTTCGCGAATCAAGCGTAAAGTGTAGCCGTCGGCAATGGATGCGTTGTAGTAGTACTTATGAATGTAGCCGCCAAAAAGGTCGCGAGATTTATAGTCCTCTCCCAATAGTGGCGTACCGGTGAGTCCAATCTTGATGGCATTTTGGTCGGACTGGCTCAGGTTGGCTAGAAAGCTGCCTGTGGGGTTATAGCTACGGTGCACTTCATCAAGAAAATAGATTCTTTGTATGCTGATATCGTAGTCTTCGGTGCGTACAACATCAGGATCGTCCTGAAACTTTTGGATATTAACGACGGTGATCTCTGACTTACCTGTGTGATTATGAATCACTTGAGTAGCTTTAATGTCTCTAGCAAAGGCATCACGGGAATCAATGGTATGCACGACCAGACCGCGGCATGAAAATTCGCGTTGCGCCTGAATCAGAAGATCTAACCGATCGACGATGAAGTAAAACTTGGGAATAACTGCGCTACGTTGAAAATAGTCGGTTAGAAATTGGACATTGTAATAGGCCAGTGCG
>Ga0209582_1001422_pt1 | contig 11699 bp, 6 predicted proteins | sample KloWWTmetKNB5Kit_FD_187176 | JGI IMG/M metagenome (GOLD analysis project Ga0209582, IMG submission 187176) | Active sludge microbial communities from Klosterneuburg, Austria, studying microevolution and ecology of nitrifiers - Klosterneuburg... | ecosystem: Engineered > WWTP > Aerobic digester >...
TGCCCTTGGGGCCACGAATCAGTTCGACCACTTCATCAATGCGCCAGCCGACAATATCCATAAATTCTTTGTCAGCTTGTGCCACGGAGACAATACGATCACCCGGCTTGAGTTGCTTACCTTTGTCGGCAGGGCCGGCGGGTACCAGTCGGACGATCTTGGTGAATTCGTCTTCGCTTTGCAGGACAGCACCAATGCCTTCAAGCGACAGGCTCATATTGATGTTGAAGTTTTCCTGCGTCCGCGGTGAGAAATATTCGGTATGCGGATCGTAGGTTTCGCTGAACGAGTTCATGAATACCTGAAAGGCATCGTCGCTCTTGGTGCGCATCATCGTATTAAGCTGGCTGCGGTAGCGCTTACCCAGTGTTTTCTGAATTTCGGCATCGGTCTTGCCAGCAAGACGCAGGCTGAGGGCGGCGGCTTTGATACGTTTGCGCCATAGTTCGTCTAGCGCGGCAGGGGTGGTGGCCCAAGCAGCTTTTTCGCGGTTGATTTCCATGTCGTCGGTGACAGTGAAATCCATTTTTGTCACGCCTTTGTCGATTTCGGCAATGACAAATTGCAGGCGCTCTCTAGCACGCTGCTGATAGCGATTGAATATATCGAAGGCGCCTTTCACTTCGCCGCGTTTTAGGGCGTTGTCAAAGCTGACGCGTTGGGGCTGGAAGCGCTGGATATCGCTGGCGAGGAAATACAGGCGCTGACCATCGAGATCCTTGAGGTAGCGATCAAAGATCTGGGCAGACAGGGCATCGTCGAGCTTGCGGTGCTCGTAGTGCAGCTCGTCGAGCAGATCGACCACGTTGCGCGCCGTTTTAGCCTGCATACGAGTGGGCTGTAGATCGGCACGACTCGTGGGGGCAGTGGCCTGCGTGGCAAAGACAGCAGTAAAAACTAAGAGTCCACCCGCTGCGACGATGGCAGCAAGGCGCTTACGCGTGAACAGGCCAGGCATGTTTGAGCCATTTCCAAGAAAAGCCGGCACCGCGCCGGTTTGCAGGCTAAGTGTACCAAAATCACTTGGCGCCTTGCAGATCAATAGTTTGTCTTTTCGTTGCCGAATTTGGTTATAGCGACCAGCGGGGCCTGAATTGTGATGAATGTGCCAGTTGGTGGCTTAAGGGCGGGTTGACCTTGGTAAATGGGATTGCTAATGTCGATTGATATACACTGTGTTTACTATTTGGTGCTTGAGCTGGTTTTGGCCCCGACAACCTGAAGGTGATGATCATGGCGCGTCCTGAGGAACTGCTTCGTATGGCTCGTGGGCCGCAGACGCCACAAGAGCGTATCTGGTGGGACCGTTACTCGCACGAAAGGCTGGATGCTTGGCGTTTTGTTTGCGATGAGCCGGCGGATATGTGTGCCCGTGCCATCTCCCGACAGAATCCTTCGGGCTTGCTGGATGAGGTAGAGCAGCGCGCGGCCACTGAAGGCGGTGTATTTAAGGTGTTTTTGGATCAGGTGCACACGGTGCCGGCTTGGGTGGATTTTGAGGCCATGGAGTTGGGGCGGCGTGTATTGATGCGGCACGGCACCCTGCAAGGGTTGGTGCTGCTGTGCAGTTCGCTGGTGGAGGGCTATGCCTTTGCCAAGCCCAGCCAAGTGCTGGTGCAGACGGGTCGGTTGCAGCGGGATGTATCGCGCCGTATCTATGAAACGGGTCAGTTTCTGCACAATATGGTCGGGCCAGATGGATTGCGGCCGGGTGGTGTAGGGCATCGCACTATTCTGGAGGTGCGGCTGCTTCATGCCGCTGTGCGCCATTATTTGGATAAGCATCCGGGGCGGTATCCCGAGGAAAAGTTCCAGCGGCCTATTAACCAAGAAGACATGGCCGGCACCGTACTGGAGTTTGATTTTATGGTGGTACGGGGCCTTAAGTTGCTGGGGCTGGATCTGACTGAGGAAGAGCGGGTAGGGGTTCACTATTTCTGGCGTTATGCGGGCTGGTTGTTAGGTGTGGATGAACGGCTGCTGACGGTGTCGTACCAAGAGCAGGAAATTCTGGCCTTGCAGCTGCACAGCCATGGTTACAGCCCGACTCCGGAGGGCGCGCAACTGGCCAGAGCATTGCTGCGTGACATGAGCAATAAGCCGCCGTTTATGATGCCGGAAAAGGTGCTGCACACGATCAGCCGCTACTTGATTGGAGATGATCTGGCGGATCAGTTTGGCATACGTAACTGGATGCCGGTTGAGGGGGCGATTCATTTGGCGCGTACGGGGATTCGTATCGGTAATGTAGGTTTGCGGCTATTGCCCGAGGCAGGGCAGCGCCAGCTGGAACGTGCGGCGCATGCACTGGGTGCCCGTACGTTGCGTCAGGGCTTGGGCGATGACCCGGCAACGTGGGGCTTCCGGTCAATGGCGTGAGTTTTTTTGATGAGAGTAAGACACGGATTTTTCAGTCTTTTTCTCTGAAAAAACGGCTTTGACTTGAAGCGGTGATCAGTGGTTTAGTGTCGCGCAATAATACCTGCCTGTGATGCTGCGATGCCTCGTTTCCTATCTCGTCTAATGGTCCCCTTTCTGATGGTCAGCCTGATGCTCGGTCTGGCGGGCTGTGATGGGATGGACCTGTGGTTGCGTAGCTCCGTGGACAAGGCGGAGGGTGAGGTTCGCCTGCAAGGGTTGTCGGCACCCGTTACCATTCGGCGTGATGAGTACGGTGTGCCACGAATCGAAGCCAGCAATGAGGGTGATCTGGCCTTTGGTGTTGGGTATGCCATGGCCTCGGATCGTCTGGCGCAGATGGTGTCGTACTCGCTAGTGGCACAGGGCCGTATCTCCGAGATGGCAGGGGCGCCTACGCGTGACATGGATGTGTACATGCGCACCCTTGGCGTGCGTCGTCAATCCGAACGGCACCTAGCCCAAGTCTCGCCGGAATTGATGCAAAGTCTTCAGCGCTTTGCCGATGGTGTAAATGCTTGGTTAGAAACTCACCAAGACAAGCTGCCGCTGGATTTCCGTTTAACAGGCTATACGCCAGAGCCTTGGGCCCCCATCAATTCGATGGATGTGTTCATGATGCTCAATCTTGGTTTGTCGCTGAATCTTCCGGAAGAAATTGCATTTCTTGATCTGGCTGGAGTAGTGGGGCCTGAGAAAGCGGCTTGGCTGATTCCTACCTATCCGGATGAACCGATTGCGTTGGATGAAGCAGCAAAGCTGAAAGACTTCCCCTTTAAAGAACTGCAGGCCAGTTTGCAAGGTTATACGAATCTGGATAAGCAATTGGCGAGTGTGTTTGTGCCGTTGCGTCAGGCCGCGTCAAATAATTGGGTAGTTTCTGCGGCAAGAACGAAGGGCAAGGCCAGCATTCTGGCCAACGATACTCATCTGCTGCTTGAGCACCCGCCTGTATGGATGCTGATGCAGGTAGCCGCGCCAGGGTATTCAGCTGGAGGTGTCGCCATCGCGGGACTACCGGGTGTGATAGCGGGCTATAACGGCCATGTCGCCTGGGGAATGACCATGGTGATGGCAGACTCGCAGGATGTGTTTGTTGAGAAGCTGAAGCAGGAAGGCGGTAAGACACTTTATCTCTATAAAGATGAATGGCGTCCTGTGCAGCAGCGTGAAGAAATACTTCGTATCAAGGGTGAGCCTGATCAAAAGATTATTGTGCAGGAAACGGTGCATGGCCCTTTGATGAATACAGCGCTGCGCGGGCAGCGCGTGAACGAAGTCATGATGACGCCGACTATAAAAATATCTGACCGTTATGGCTTGGCTGTGCAAACCACCGCAGTAACGGCTGACAAAAGTGTGGAACGTTTTTTCCGGTTAGGGCAGGCGCGGGATTTTGCGACGGCTGAAAAAGCCATGGAAGGGATTGGCGCGATCCATCTGAATATGGTGTTTGCCGACAAGGCGAATATCGGTTGGCAGGTGACGGGCAGCTATCCTTTGCGTCGTAAGGGGCGAGGCTATTTTCCGTCGCCGGGCTGGACGGGTGAATATGACTGGAGTGGTCTGACGGACTTTGCCAACCTGCCGCGTACGATTAACCCGAAGGAAGGTTATTTAGCCACCGCCAATCATCGAACGGTAGCAACAGGGCAAGCACCGCACCTGACTGATTCTTGGTATGCCCCTGAACGCTATGAACGCATTGTTGAGCGCCTACAGGAAAATCCTGAGCAAACACTGGCTTCAACTATTGATACGCAGAATGACACGGTGGATCTTGCTGCATTAAAGCTGAAGCGGTTGCTGTTGGAAAAAATGCCGCTGTTGCAAGAGCGTATCAACGCAATGCCGGAGGCTTCTGGTCAGTCTGCTGAAAAGTCCCTGAAGTTGCTGACTGAATTTGATGGTCGTATGGCGGTGGATGCACCGGGTGCGGCGCTGTATGCCATTTTTCTGGATAGCCTGACGCGCCATGTGTTTGCCGATGAGCTTGGGCAGGGGCAGGCATGGGAGTCCTTTATGGCCGCCAATGCCATTACCTATTCAGCGCAGCAGGATCATATGCTCGGGCGTGAAGACAGCCCGTTCTGGGATAATGTGCAGACCCCTGAGCGTGAGGATAAATGGGATATTGTTGTCCGAACATTGGCCATGAGCTGGCAGCAGGGGCTGTTGTTGCTAGGGGCAGACCCGGCTAGCTGGCGCTGGGGCAAGATTCATACCTATACGTGGGAGTCTGGTTCGACGAAAATGAAGCCGTGGCTACCGACTGTACAGGCGATGGCGGTAGGGGCGTTGGGCCGCTATTTGGATCGTGGTCCTTTCCCGGCGCCGGGTTCAACGAATACCGTTAATGTGGCGGGCTATACGATTGGTGAAGGTTTCAAGGTGTGGAACGTGCCGGCCATGCGCCTGATTGTCGATTTCAGCCTGGCGGAGCCACTTTATCTTGTTAATGCGGGAGGGCAGAGTGGAAACCCGGCCAGTCGGCATTATGATGACGGCATTCCGCTGTATCTATCGGGAGAGAATCGTTCGCTGGCGTTTCATGCCCCTGTGTTGGTCAGCCAGCAGTTTAACCGGACGCTGATACTGCAGCCTGCAGACGCTGCGTCCGCAACACAGAAATAAAGGAAGGAGCGGTTCATGGCGATTGGCGCCCTGATGCTGGATATTGAGGGTCTTACCCTCAACGATGAAGAAGCTAAGTTGCTTGCCCACCCGCATGTTGGTGGCCTGATCCTGTTTGCACGCAATTTTCAGAGCGTGGAGCAGGTAACGGCGTTGGTGCAGGAGATCCGCGCGGTGCGCCCGGAAATTCTGATTGCGGTGGATCAGGAAGGCGGTCGCGTGCAACGCTTCCGTGATGGTTTTGTGCGCCTGCCACCCATGAAGGTGTTTGGCGATTTGTATGCTGAAAATCCGGGTGAGGCACGTCAGCAGGCTTTTCAGTGCGGCTGGCTGATGGCGAGTGAAGTGCTGGCGGTGGGAGTGGATATTAGTTTTGCACCCATTCTGGATGTGGATTGTGGTATTTCACAGGTCATTGGTGATCGCGCGTTTCATGCGGACCCACAGATAGCGGTGACGCTGTTGCGGGATTTTATTCGTGGCATGCATGAAGCCGGAATGGCGGCTACGGGGAAGCATTTTCCAGGGCATGGATCGGTGTCGGCAGACTCACATATCGCGCTGCCCATTGATGATCGTTCTTGGGATGACGTTGAGGCGCATGATCTGGTGCCGTTTGCGGCGCTGGCGCGTGAGTTGCAAGGTATCATGCCGGCTCATGTGATCTACTCTAAAATTGATCCTAGTCCAGCCGGTTTTTCTCGGTTTTGGTTGCAAGATATTTTGCGTGAACGCCTCAACTTTGACGGTGTGATTTTTTCGGATGATTTGAGCATGGAAGGTGCGGTTGCCACCGGCTCTTTCAGTGAACGCGCTAATGCAGCACTGGATGCAGGTTGTGACATGGTGCTGGTGTGTAATCACCGCGCTGGTGCACTGGAAGTGTTGGCTGCATTGGAGCAGCGCGGCGAGTTCCCGGAGCAGCGTCGCTTTGAGGCAATGAAAGGAAAGTTCCGTCACAGTTGGACATCGCTGCACAGCGATGAAAACTGGAAGATGGTATCAGCGCGTATTGGCGTGGGTGCGGTAGCGTAATGAGGGCAATCTGGTTCGCATGAAAACGCCGAAGCGACTTGAGCCTCTGTTGGAAGACGGGCTCATTGACGAAGTAGTATCACAGCTGAAGAGCGGTAAGGAAGCAACCGTGTACCTGGTGCGCTGCAGTGGAGTACTGCGCTGCGCCAAAGTGTACAAGGACGCCCATCACCGTAGCTTTAAGCAGGCATCCACGTATCGAGAGGGCCGTAAGGTTCGTAATACCCGTGACGCACGAGCAATGGAAAAAGGGTCACGCTTTGGCAAGCAGGAGTTGGAAGACACCTGGCAGAATGCCGAGGTAAGCGCACTGTATCGTTTGGCAGAAGCTGGTGTACGTGTGCCAACGCCGCACGGCTGTTTTGATGGCGTGCTCCTGATGGACATGGTGTCGGACGGTCAGGGGTATCCCGCACCACGTTTAAGTGAAGTGGCTTTTACGCCAGAAGAAGCAGTGGCCTGTCACGACCAGTTGGTGCGCGAAGTTGTGCGCATGCTCTGTGCAGGCTTGGTTCATGGTGACCTTTCCGAATACAACATCCTGATCGACCCGCAGGGGCCGGTGATTATTGATTTGCCTCAGGCAGTTGACGCGGCGGGTAACAATAATGCCTTCGCCATGCTGGAACGTGATGTTCAGAATTTGGCGGATTTTTTTGGCCAGTTTGAGCCAGCATTGCTGGACACCCGGTATGCAAAGGAAATCTGGGCATTGTATGAGGGTGGCGAGCTGAATCCTGAAAGCCCTCTGACGGGGGAGTTTGAGGAGGACGAGACGCCTGCCGATCTGGATGACCTCTTACGCGAAATCATGGACGCTCAGGATGAGGAAAACCGGCGTAAAGCGGCGGCGGCCCAAGATGACGATGACGACGACTATTAAGTGAGGTGTCAGCCTCAGAGCCTGTTCAAAGGCTCTGAGGATGCAGGCCTGAGATGCCGCCGGTGTTAAACAGATTCTTGTGGAATCCGCTAGCCGGGCATCATGCCGCAGAAGGGTAGTGATACCATGCGCTATCTGTTTGTCTTTCCGGATTCTTCCTGTGTCTTCTGTTACTGAATCACCTTCGTTTGCCTCCTTGTCCCTGCCTGCTGCTCTGCTCGAAACACTGAGTGAGCTGGGCTATCTCAACATGACACCCATCCAGGCACAGAGCTTGCCTTCACTGCTGGCAGGACGGGATGTTATTGCCCAGTCGAAAACCGGCAGTGGTAAGACCGCTGCGTTTGGTATCGGCGTGCTCAGTGCGCTCAATCCACGTGATTTCAGGGTGCAAGCGCTGGTGCTGTGCCCAACGCGTGAACTGGCGGATCAAGTGCTGAAGGAAATGCGCCGTCTGGCGCGTTTCGCCGGCAATATCAAAATGCTCAGTTTGTGCGGGGGCGTGCCGATGGGGCCGCAACTGGATTCGCTGGAGCATGGTGCGCATGTGGTGGTGGGTACGCCGGGGCGCGTGCTGAAGCATTTGGCCAAGGGCTCACTTGATCTGAGCAGGTTGAAGTCGCTGGTGCTGGATGAGGCGGACCGTATGTTGGACATGGGCTTCCATGACAGCATCGCTGAGGTAGTCAGCCAGATGCCGTCACAAAGGCAGACACTGCTATTTTCGGCAACGTATTCAAAGGAAGTGCGTGCGATGAGCACACGCTTTCAGCGTGATCCGGTTTCCGTCACTGTGGCGGATACACCGGAAGCCATTAAGATCACCCAGATTTTTCATGAAGTTGATGGCCGCGAACGTGTGAATGCTGTAGCGGCGATATTACGCCATCACAAACCAGAAACAGCGGTGTTGTTTTGCAATACCAAGCAGCGTTGCGATGAGGTGGTTACAGAGTTGGCTGGAAAAGGTTTTCAGGTAGCCGCGCTGCATGGTGATCTGGAACAGCGAGATCGTGATCTGGTGTTGGTAAAGTTTTCCAATCGCAGCTGCCCCATATTGGTGGCGACCGATGTCGCCGCCCGTGGTCTGGATATCAAGGATCTGGCCATGGTGATCAACGTTGAAATGGCGTTTGATCCAGAAGTGCATGTGCATCGTATCGGTCGAACCGGCCGTGCAGGTCAGAGTGGACTGGCAGTGAGCCTGTGCGCTCCGGCTGATGGGCATAGGGTGTTGGCTGTTGAAGACTATCAGTCGATCAAAGTGGACTGGCAAGATTTGCCGGTGGCAACCGGTGCGTCATCGACCGTATTGCCGCGCATGGTGACGCTCAATATTGCTGGCGGACGCAAAGACAAAGTGCGGCCCGGCGATATCTTGGGAGCACTCACGGGTGATGCCGGCATTCCCGGCGCGATGGTGGGCAAAATTGATATCTTTGATATGCAGGCCTATGTAGCCGTAGATCGTGATGTTGCTAATCAGGCGATCAAGGGCTTGGGTAAAATCAAGGGCAGGATCTTCCGCGTTAGAAAGGTCTAAATATGTTGCCAGTTACGCTATCACCGGGAGCAGAGCGGAAGCTTGTTCTGCTTCTGGCGGCAATGCAGTTTGCGCACATCATGGATTTCATGGTGATGATGCCGCTAGGGCCGCAGTTGATGCGTGTGCTCAATATTTCGACAGATCAGTTCGGCTGGCTGGTATCGGCCTATACCCTGACGGCCGGTGTCGCTGGCTTTATCAGCGTTTTTCTTGTCGATCGGTTTGACCGGCGCCATGCGCTGACAACGTTGTTTGCAGGCTTTCTGCTGGCAACGCTGGCGTGTGGGCTGGCCACCGATTTTCATCTGTTGCTGGCGGCCCGTTGTATGGCCGGGATGTTTGGTGGCGTGTTGACCGCCATCATCATGGCTTTAATTGCCGACTGCTTTCCAGAATCAAAAAGAGGCGCGGTTACCGGCAAGGTTATGAGTGGCTTTGCACTGGCCGCTGTGGCTGGTGTGCCAATGGGCATCTATTTGGCTAACCACTTTGATTGGCGTATGCCATTTTTCCTTATCGCCGCACTCAGTCTGCCGCTGCTGCTTTTGTTGCCGCGTTGGCTGCCTTCAGTGCCTGCGCGGGACGAAGGACCAGTCCGGATTATCGGAACCTTGCGTGAGGTAATGGGCGATCGTAATCACGTGTATGCGTTTGTGCTGGTGTCCGCTTTGATGTTGGCCGGCTTTAGCGTGATTGCGTATATCAGCCCTTACATGGTGCAAAATGTTGGCCTAACCGAGGCGCAGTTGCCTTTGATCTACCTTTGGGGTGGGCTTGGCACCTTGATTACCGCTCCTTTTATTGGCAAGTTGAGCGATCATTTTGGCAGGGTGCGCACCTTTCAAGTGGCCTGCATGTTTAGCATCATCCCGCTACTGGTGCTGACGCAGTTGACGGTGGTGCCTTTGCTGTTTGTATTGATTGTTACCAGCGCATTCATGATGCTGATTGGCGGCCGGGTAATTGCGGCGATAGCCTTGTTTGGCTCAATCAGCCATCCTCACCTGCGCGGCCGTTTCCTGAGTTTTAATTCGGCGGTGCAACAGGTAGCTTCAGGTGTTGCAGCCTTTCTGCCAACCCTAATACTTAGCCAGAGTGCAGATGGCAAGATGCTGCACTATGACTTGGTTGGCTATGGTGCGGTCATCATGACGCTGTTGTGTATTTGGCTAGCAGGTCGGCTGGAAATACGCGGCTGATCATTTCTGCAGCGCTTCCAGAACGCTGTGAACCACACTCAAACGCTCTTCTGCGTTGTCGCTCTTAAGCATGAACTTCAGACGATCACCACCTTCTAGCTTGTAGTAGCGTGACTGCGTCTGTATCAGTCGAATCAGGCGCATCGCGTCGACCTTCGTGTCTGACGAGAACTCAACTCGACCACCTTCGCTGCCGGCATCTATCTTGCGTATACCCAAGCGCTCGGCTTCTAGCTTGAGTGCGGTTACCGCGAACAGATTTTTGGCAGGATCTGGCAGCAGGCCAAAGCGGTCAATCATCTCTACTTGCAATTCATTCAGGTCATCTACGGTTTTTGCATTGCTGATGCGCTTGTAGAGCATTAAGCGGTTGTGCACATCAGGCAGATATTCGTCAGGGATAAGGGCACTGATGCGCAAGTTGATTTCGGTACTGATTTCCAGCGGCTGATCCAGATTAGGTGTTTTACCGGCACGAATAGCTTTTACGGCACGATCCAGCATTTCCATGTAAAGCGTAAAGCCAATCGTGTTGATGTTGCCGCTCTGTTCTTCGCCCAGCAGTTCGCCTGCACCACGAATTTCAAGATCGTGGCTGGCCAGAGCGAAGCCTGCGCCGAGATCATCTGCTTGGGCAATTGCTTCAAGGCGTTTTTCAGCATCACCTGTCATGGCTTTTTTGTGCGGTGTTAGTAGGTACGCATAGGCCTGATGATGTGAGCGGCCGACACGGCCACGTAGCTGGTGCATTTGTGCCAGCCCTAGCTTATCGGCACGATCCATGATGATGGTGTTGGCACTGGGTACGTCGATACCCGTTTCAATAATGGTGGTGCACACCAATACATTGAACTGCTTGTGATAAAACTGCTGCATCACCTGTTCCAGTTCGCGTTCGCGCATCTGGCCGTGGGCAATACCAATACGTGCTTCGGGTACCAGCGCTTGCAACTCCTGCGCACATTTCTCAATCGTGTCGACTTCATTGTGCAGGTAGTACGCCTGGCCACCACGCAGCAGTTCACGCAGCATGGCTTCTTTCACTACTTCCGGGCTGGTTTCGCGCACAAAGGTTTTTACGGCGAGACGCTTGGCAGGAGGTGTCGCGATGATGGACAGATCACGCATGCCCGAGAACGCCATATTGAGTGTTCGCGGAATGGGTGTGGCGGTAAGGGTGAGCATGTCTACTTCGGCACGAAGGTTTTTTAGTGCCTCTTTATGACGGACACCAAAGCGGTGTTCTTCATCAACAATAATAAGGCCAAGATTCCTGAACTTTACGTCGCTCTGCAGTAGCTTATGCGTACCGATAATGATGTCTACTTTGCCTTCACCCAGCTCCTTTAGCGCTGCAGTTTGTTCCTTGGTTGACTTGAATCGGGACAAGACATCAATTTTTATTGGCCAGTCAGCAAAGCGGTCGCGGAAGTTTTCGTAATGTTGCTGTGCCAGCAATGTGGTCGGCACCAGAATGGCAACTTGATGGCCATCCTGTACGGCAACAAAGGCAGCACGCATGGCAACTTCAGTTTTGCCAAAGCCAACATCACCACACACCAGACGATCCATAGGGCGCGGTGCACGCAGATCGCTGATAGTGGCAATAATAGCGGCGGCTTGGTCGGCGGTTTCCTCGAAGGGAAAGCCTGACGCAAAATGCTGGTATTCAAGTTCGTTGAAGTCGAAAGCATGGCCGGAGCGAGCCGCACGACGTGCATAAATGTTAAGCAGTTCGGCAGCGGTGTCGCGTACCTGCTCGGCTGCTTTGCGCCGCGCTTTAGTCCATTGTTCCGTGCCCAGACGGTGCAACGGTGCCATGGCATCATCGGCACCAGAGTAACGGGCAATCAGGTGCAGGCTGGAAACAGGAACATACAGTTTGGCTTTATCGGCATATTCCAGCAGCAAGAATTCTTGCGTTTGGCCGTCGATATCCAGAGTGACCAAGCCCTGATAACGGCCAACGCCGTGATCAATATGC
>Ga0209582_1001430_pt1 | contig 11609 bp, 16 predicted proteins | sample KloWWTmetKNB5Kit_FD_187176 | JGI IMG/M metagenome (GOLD analysis project Ga0209582, IMG submission 187176) | Active sludge microbial communities from Klosterneuburg, Austria, studying microevolution and ecology of nitrifiers - Klosterneuburg... | ecosystem: Engineered > WWTP > Aerobic digester >...
CTTATTAACCTCTAGTCGGCATTCGACCGGCTTTAACCTATCTGAACACTAGGGGGCAGCGCTCAACATGATTCAACGTACAATACCCATGTACGTCCCGCTTAAGGACGTGCAGTTCTTAATTGAAAAGCTACGGCTCCTGAGCGTAGTTAGGGATGTGCATCTCACACGAACACCTGGCAAACCGGCCATTATCTGCATTGAATTGAGAAGGGCTCCACGGCCTCATATCTATGAAGTGTTTGATATAGGCCACGCGTTTGGCTCGGTAATCAAGGATTAATGACCACTTACCCCAATCCGGGGCGGAAAATAGGTGGTAAGCCTGATAAGGTGCTGCCTGTTGAGATCCTTTGCGGGGGAGACTCTGGCGCCGAAACAGGACGACACAGTAGCAGGACTGTGCGGGGTATGTCCCCGGAGGTAATTCCATCTAGTTCTCTTTGAGAGCAGTACTTGGTTGAAGTGAGCTACATCTTATAGTTCATGTATACACCATTTACAGATTGGTTCTCTGAGTTTTTTAATAAACTAAAACAATTACAGATATGTTTTTCAAATCATTCATTTTCCGATGCCTGGACACAACCCAAAAAGTCCAAGAGTGTTTAGACAAGTGCGGTATACCCGTGCAACTGAACACCATAAATTCCAAGAATCCAGACGAGTCGCACATGATTGCCTTAGTTTTGAGCAAAGAACCTGCCGCCAATCTGAAGACTGCTCTGGAAGAGAGCGGTGTGCCAATCGCTCTCGTGGAGCAATTTATCGTAGTTTCAGGGTAGTTGATCGGACCATTAGCTCAATTGGTTCGAGCGTCTGACTCATAATCAGAGGGTTGTAGGTTCAAGTCCTACATGGTCCACGTTTTTGGTTTTTTCATTTTTCTAGTTAGGTCGGCTAGTTTGCTGTAAAGTAGACTAGCTTTACGGCCCCTTAGCTTAGATGGATAGAGCAACTGTCTTCTAAGCAGTAGGTCACAGGTTCGAGTCCTGTAGGGGCTACAAGCTTTTTCATCTGTTAAATACGGAGCCTCTGCGTAGTAATACGTGGGGGTTTTTTTCATCTCATCATTCACAACTTAAACAACACATCATGGAAGGTAAAACGTTCACCCTGGGACTCAACGTCCCAACAGAAGTTTGCATCTGCGGGTACAAATATTGTCCGGGCCCGCCGTACTGCAAAGGCAAGCCAAGGAGGATACTATGGAATACGTAGTATCATCAACGGAATGGAGTCAGCTAATTGAGGCTGGGACTCCCGTTATGGCGGAAGCGATATTCCGCCAAAGATACGCAACATTCAATCGCTGTATTATTACCAAGTTACCACAACCTTTGGGGGAGGTAACTGTCCGGGAAGCGACGAAGTACGATCAAATCAAGTATGATATGGAGCTCGCTCCAGCGTACCCAAAAGCTCAATATCTATAATGCCACTACTACTTGAAATCATCCTATCCATCGGCTTAGCCGTATGGATGCTAACAACCGCCTTCCGCAATTCGGAGGCATAACACCATGGAATACGGAGTAATCTATTACGTCAAGGGCTTGGCACAGACCAAGTACTACCTAACCTCGTCATTCATTGACGACAACGGTAATCCCGAACACGTGACCACTGTTAAAGAACAGGCAGGCTCATTTACGTACAATGAAAAGTACAACATGGCCACACAGGTCCGCACAAGAGGTGGTAAATATAAGCTACATTTCAAAGCCATTAACACACAGAAATAAATGAGTACACTATTAATTACTCTGGCACTAGCCTTTGGGCTTGATGTCCATACGATTCCAAGCGCTACCCGCATTGTCTTCCAGGACTGTGTTCACCACACCAGTGTGGACATCATCGTCTTTAAAGACAACAGCTACGTAATCCTAGCCGACGTGCCAGGATACACGCGCGAGTACAGCAACGTATTGGTAAGCCGCCACGGCACCAGCTTACAGTTTTTTGAAGACGAGCGGTCAATTGAACCGTTCTTAGTACTGTTCCCCGGCGGATATGTACTGGACATAAAGCCGGAGACCGACTAATGGAAGATAAAGGAAGAATATACCGCTTGGTATGGACATGGTATCTTTGGCGGAAACGTCAATGGTTATTAGGGTTCAATGGTAAAGGTGCCCCTGTATGGGGTAACCTGAAAGCATACGCCGCAATTTACACAGTGAGAGACTACCTCTCACTACCCAAGACTATGGCAGTATACTTTGAAGTACATGAAGATGAAGATTAAATTAGCCCTGCTCTCCCTGCATCTGATGCTGGCATCAGGGCTGTACTTCTGCTCACCTACTACATACGTAGAGGTGACTCCAGGAGTATATAAGATTGAGGAAAAAGGATGTCAAGACTCCACTGACCTAGCCAACAAAGCTAGTGTACTGTGGGTACATAATGGCATCCTTTCAGACACCATGGTTCACGTAGCTGATAAGCCAGCCTTCCTTCTCGTAAGAGGAGAAGAGCGTAGATTATTCAGCTACAGCGGAAAGATATACGTTATTGTAGCATACAAACCCATTGACTCACCGTCATGGGACAGATGCTACGAGTTTAAGAAAGCGAGGGGGCTCCGTCTTGGAGTCGCCCTGTAATAGAACAGTAGGCGTGGAACCCCCATGGACAGCGGGGGTAACCCATCAATGAGAGGGTGACATCCCGGTCCAAATGAGGGCTGGGCTCTGTCACCATCAACCGTGTGTAAGTGGGGCCTTCATCGTAGAAATACGGTGGGGGCTTTATTATTTCATCATTAAAATCAGTCAACAAAATGCTCACAACCATTGGTCTGGTTCTGGCAGCCCTAATTGTGGGCTACCTGACCGGCTGTAACAACACAAAAAAGGCCCAGCCAACACGGGCTAATCTCAAGGCGTTCTTCGAAACACGCCTAAAGGAGGAAATTGGCCTCGCTATTGATCAGAATGGAGGTAATCTGGATACCATTACACGGGCATATCGTGTGTTGGCATCGGCCTACACCACCTTGTTCAATGAGAATCCAGACGGCCAAAAGATTCTGGGTCCGGTATTCTATCAATTTGTTCACCCTCAAAAGAAAGAAGCAGCATGAACCACTACAGGATTAAAACTACAAAAGGGATTTTTATCTACCTCAAGCGCTTCTGGATGATACACGCCTCTGGCAACATCGTAAATCTGATGCCGCGAAAAACTGCGTGCGTTGGTAATCAGACGGAGTATGACGTGTGCAAGCAGGAACAAAAAAGACTAAAGATTAAATTCATTAAATCCGCTCTGAATGAACGTGGTGCTAAACCAGCCCTACTTATATTCAATGCAAAACTGCTTGAACTTCCCGTCACTGACGAAGGCCTGACTGTTGCTGCTCGTATGCGGCAGTCAGTGTAAAAATTAATTGTTAATCACAACCCATATCCCCCACTTTGCTCGTGAATGAATGTGCGAAGTTCACCTTGAGGACAAACAACACTGCAATTGGGTCGGTGTTGCCTCTACTTTTACTCAACTAATGAATAATCAAATAATTTTCAGTTGCCCTGCCAATCGGGGCTGTACCAAGGTGGATGAATGTGACCGCTCCTGCAAAAATAAAAAAACAAATGGTCACACCATTCCGTCCAAACTCAACTCTGACGCCGGCAAGGAGTCAGAGTTCGAGAAACTAAAGAAAACCCTAAGAGACTTCGAACAACCTAAGTAATAACTGGGCCCGCTAGCTCAATCGGTTAGAGCACCGCCTCCCTACCAGTAGGCGGAGGTTAGTGTTCGAGTCACTGCGGGGCCACTAAATCATCACAGCACCATGAATAAGGACATACTACACATGTGGGAAATCTCACTAAGAAACGCCACCTCTACTTGTGCAACACCATCCACTTACTATCTACCATTCGACTGTGTCGAAGAAGCAGAGGGCTTTGTTAACGTGCGCAAACCCTCTTTTGGGGGCGAGAAGAATTGCATTTACAAAATAAAGTACTTGGGCACTATGCCCAAGGAAATTGAACCAGTAAAATAACTCAACAACATGTCACAAATCACGCCCTATCAACCGGCGCCCAATCGGAGTAGGGCGTCTGGCGGCACAAACATGACTCCAATAAACGCAGTGCGGCTGCTTGCGGCTCTTCTGCTTTACTTCGTCAGCCTCGGCTGGCGCAAAATTCGTCCATTTGTTTACAATTCCAGCGTACACGCCCTCTGTTTGCTTGGGGCTACCCTGTTTCTTGGGGCTGCTAGATTAAAGCAGTTTGCTGATGCAGTCCGTCAGCCTCAAGGGCAGAAATTGGACACTCTGTTTATTCATGGTCCTGTTAGGGCAGGAATTGACAAACTGCCTCACAATGAAGCTGCTCCCGTAAGTGCTAAGCAACTGACCGAGGAAATGGCGTTGGACTACATTGCTCGCTACCACAAAACCGCCATTGGGGAGATGCAGAAATTCGGCATACCAGCCAGTATCAGCCTTGCCCAAGGTTTGGTAGAGAGCAGAGCAGGTGACAGCAAGCTGGCCCGCAACAACAACAACCACTTCGGCATGAAATGTTTTTCGCGTAGCTGCCGCAAAGGTCACTGCTCCAATTTCACCGACGATACCCACAAGGACTTCTTTCGAAAGTTCAAGTCACCTTGGGAAAGCTGGAGAGCACACAGTCAGTTGCTGGCCAGCGGACGCTACGCCAAACTGAAGAAACACGGGCGAGATTATCGGCAGTGGGCTTATGGCCTCAAGTCCTTAGGCTACGCCACGGATAGAACGTATGCGGAGAAGTTGATTGGGATTATTGAACGGTATGAACTAAATCGCTTCGATCTATGACGGTCGAAACTCTCACATTGGTGCCGTTTGGGCTGCTCTTTTTACTGGGTTTCCTGGTGAGGAGCAGCCCTAAATCCTATACCCCCGCTAGAACCTCACCAGTTGCCTTGAGAGCGAGGCAAACACATACCCAGTGTCGTACGGCGTTGGATGCACGTAGGATCGCTCAGAAGGCAAACCAGAGCGTTTTAGAGGTGTCGCTGGAACACATCCAGCATGTAGCGTCTCATGGCGCTTTTCAAACTACTATTAAACACGCCACTCCCTATCTAATAGGGGCGTTGAGGCGTCGTAAATTCATAGTCTCCACGGATGGGGACGGGACAGCCATCATCGCGTGGTATCCTAACTAAAATTGCGTATTGTGTATAAGGAAGTCTAGCCCAAGGAGGTGGGGCAACATAGCGGGACATACTATGTTGAGGGGTTCGATTCCCTGCTAGACTACATGGAATTTAAAGAAATCCGTAAAGCGGTCACCGAGAAGTTCATCTTCGTTGACCCAGTACTTCATGCCTTTGAAAAAGCATTGGACATGAAACAGAATATCATTTTAACCGGTCCACGTGGACACGGTAAGAGTGAAATAAGTAAGATGGTACTGTCATTGGCATTTAAGGGGTCTCCCTTCATATTGCCTTTTGGGCAGGGTACAAGACCGGAACAGTTGTTCGGATCGTATGACATGAACGAATGGCGTGACAACAGTAAGTTGCGCTACATGACAGAAGAGGGCTTCATGGCCGCAACAGCAGGAGCAGTGTTTGAGGAATTACTCGATGGTAATGCTCAACTACTAGAAACGCTGAAAGATCCTATTATGCGGCGTGAGCTGTGTAATGGTAATTTGTGCATCAAGTCAGACTGCCCTATTGTGGTGGGTTGTACGAACTACAACCTGAATGAATGGGCAGAGCGAGATGGATTCAACAGTGAGTCGTATCATGCGTTTCTTGACAGGTTTGCCTACCGCGTTAAGGTAGAGTGGCCTACGTATGAGGCTGCGGCATATCAAGAAATGATGCAAAAACAGGCGGTCACTGGTAAATGGGTTAAAGAACTAGCCCATACCTGCGAGGAGTTCCATAAAGCAGGATTTACAGTTACCCCCCGTAACTGCATGATCGCTTCACGCGGTTATGAGAAGTACGGCCTTGAAGTTTTCGCAGACTTCATGGGTGTCCCTGATGGTATATTCAGTGGTATGAAGTCTAACATGCGTACTCTAAAAGTGAGCATGGTAGTGACAGAAACACTGGACAATGCTAATGTCAAGTTAGCTGCTGCTCAAAAGAAGTTCACTTTGGGGCAAGCTGCTACACAAGAAGAAGTTGCTCAACATCTTCGTATTATAAGGGAAATCCAACAGACATTGTCAAATCTGACGATATCTAGCGATACTACCCCAAGATACAAAGCGGTAAAGGAGGAATGCGACGCTGTTCTGAGAATGGGAGCTGAAGCTCTACTACGCACTGTGAAATGACAATAGGACATGAAATGTTCATCTCACCTACTGATTGGGATATTGGGAAATACTCCAATAAGGTAGGTCACAGTATACCCAAGGAGCATGTAGACGCAGTAATCGCAGGGGCTAATGCCTACTCATTTGCTGCTAGGGGGGAAGATCCCATCAATGCGTTTCTCACAGACGAATTGACTCCAAATGAAGCTGCTATGCAGCGGCTACTGGAGACAGTAGATATGAATAAGCTGTCGGGCAACACCTCTGTACACAAGGGGGTTGCTATGCACGCACTTATCAGCAAGAACACTGATCCAGATAAACTAGGGGACATGACACCTCAAGATCTGGATAAGTTGGCTGAAAAGATGAATGAACAGCTTGAGACGCAACAGAGGATGCAGGATGAATTCGGAGATAAGGGGGGCAAAGGTGAATCTACCGATATGCCCGAAAAGGATATAGACCCACGTGAAAGTCGTCAGATGGCGGAGGCGCTAAAGATGATGGCGCGTGTGTCTAAGTTACCAGCCCTTGACAAGGGTAAAGGAACAAAGAAGATATGGGATACTGGTAAGCAAACTGCTTATCGTCAGATGGAGTCCATGCAGGACGCATTAGACGTGCATCCCATAGAATCAGTAATTGACCCGTTCTATGAAATCAAACTCTTAGGACGAAATTATTTTGTTCCGAGGAAGTATGACACACTTCGATTGGAACAAGATATAGTATTGGTTACAGACTACTCTGGCTCCATGTGCCATCCAGATAAGCAGGTATTCATCTTAGCAGCCCTATTGCATTTTGCAAAAAGAGTAAAGCAGGGTAAAATGACGCTCTACGCAGGGAAGTTTGTTACCAGAGTTGAGAAGATAGAGCGTCTAGATACGTTTGAGAAAGTAATGAAGTATATCAAGGAGTACGGTCGTCCTAATGGCGGTGATACGGACGTGGGTAAAGTAGTTGAATTTCTTCAGGGCGGTATCGCCAGAGGAAAACTATTTGATCATGCCATTGACATGGCTAGAGCGCCAGAAGTCATAGTGATTAACGATGGGGTAGACTACGTTAATCCTAATACCGCTTTAATAGCGCCACTTAATGTAGTGACGTTATTTGCACCTAATGAAACGCTCAAGAGATTGTGCGTAATATCCAAGGGATTCTATGAGGAAATCTCAGGTGAATTCTTTTAAGTTGTATTCCTATCGTAACGTCTTTAATGACGGCGACGATAGGTTCCATCCAGGCTTTAAAATCAGGAGAACGTTGCTTGTCTTAACAAAGACTAAGCCGTTCCACAAAAGATATATCCCGTTAACCGGGGAAGAGATACAGTCACTCCATCTCAAAACTACCAAGTGTTACCTCACAACGGCAGACAACCAGCAGGCCAAGCGTTACAATAACGCTCGCACTGGCGAATTGATACTGCCTAAAGAAAATGTGGCCCCATTATTGCCGTTATTAAAAATTTCACCATTTTCAACTCAATTATCTATGTCTGATCAGACTAAAGTAACCCCAGCTGCGGGGAAAGCAGCTCTTATCCACCTGCTTACCATGGCTTCGGGCGTCAGCCGCGCCCTGTTGGTAAATCCAACCGTTGACGCGTTTCCAGACGCCGACACTGGCGAGGAAATTACACCTTGGCTTGCCAAAATCAATGCCCAATTGGCGACCCCCATTACTGCCGACGACGTGTTTGGGCATTTCTCCAATTTCCTGTCAAAAGGAGTGGATGAGGCAGCCAAGCCTTTCTGGGCCATCATTGAGGGCCCGTGCACCATTGCCCACGTAAGGGGCGTGAGTGACATCCTCACGAAGGAATTGGCCGAGAGCAAGACCGTCAATTTCAATCCGACGGCTTTCACCGAATGGTTTGAGAAGCAGACGGATCAAACACAGGCACTTGCCATTGTTTACCAAGCCGCTTTTGGTGAGGGCGATGACCAAGCCATTGCAGTAATGGAAATCGGCTCAACGCTACACGTTGCAGCCGATCCCGCTGATGTCGCTGCCGCTCTGCAAACCGCCGTGGAAAACGCTCAACCCGCAGCCGCAACAACCGAAGGCGTGGTTAACGCCGAAACTACCGCCGCCGAAGCTGCAACAACTCCTGAAGTCGTGGCCGAGACCACAGCCCCCGATGCTGCGGCCATTCCCGCTACTCCGGTTGCCGAAGCATCCGTTGTTGAAGAGGTTGAAACCCAGGATGGTGGGACAGCCATTCAAGCAATCACCGACCAGTCCGCTCTTCTGCGTGCTGCAGCGGGTGCAAATGCCGCCAATGCCAAGACGTTCCGTGCGATTGCGCAGGTAACAACGGGACTTTCGCAAATGGCAGAGGCCGCCGCTGAACAAGCGGAGCAGGTGAATGCCGTACTTGCAGCCGCAGGTGTCTCCAATGTGGTTGAAATCTCCGCAACCGCAACCCCGGTCGAAGAACCGGCAGCCGCGTAAGACATTCCTTGGCGGAAAGACTTTAATCCCTTAGTTTGATCAGACTACCCATCGCAAAAGAGCGGGCGGGTAGTTATTTTGCAACCTTGCAACTAACATCCAATATGGATTTCAAAATTTTGATTGACAAGCTGTTGGAAGACACAGTCATAGGAACAGGTGTGTTATACACCGACCAGCCGGTCGTGCCTCGTCAGAAAGAGCAGTACCCATGGTACCCGTTCAACGGCTCACTATTCCTTCAACGTAAAGGAGAGACCTTCGTTGGAGTTGTGGCAATGAAAGATGGTCGAAAGATTATCGTTCAGCTTGACAGCGCCATCCAAACAGCTTTGAGTAACCTGCCCAGTGGCATCAGTACAGAGCAGCTGTGCATATACGGCGGACTCACGGTTCGTAAGAGCCGCGACTCCTATTACTTCGAGGCGGCTGCCTCCGGGGTAAAGGTATCGCCTCGATTCATGCTCAATACCAAAATGTCAGTGGCTAATTCGATGCAGATCTCTATTCGTGGGACTGGTACCGCAATATCGAGCAAAGTACGAGTCTACGAGCACATGCTTAACGGGAGACTCGCACACCGGTACGAATCCCCAAATGATAAGTTAGTGACTGTCAACGGGCATACTTTCAGTCGTAAACAGGTGACCGACTGGCTTGAGGCCAGTTTGCAAGATTACTGGGTTGGATGTAAGACCGAAAAGGACGTGTGGAGCGTACCCCCTGCATATTGGGGCACAGACGTAAAAACAGATATGCGGTACGTAGTACTTAGCCAGTACTGGGATGTCGCCAAACAACTGGCCGGAGACGCCGGAGTAAAGTTTAATGTGCCAGAACCAACCCTCGATTTTGAAGGGTTCTGGAGTAAATATGAGGTGAGTCCTCCGCCACCGGCTGTAACACCCACTCCCTCCGTGATTCTCGTAATTCCTACCGTGAAGGCTTCATTGCCGCCCATACCGAAAGTAGCCGTACCACCACTTGTTGTGGTACCGGTACTAAAATAATTGAAACCAAGCTAGCGTACTTCTTGAAGCTCTTCTGGAGCCTAAGGGGGTACGTTCAGTTTTTAACTATTGCCTATAATATGGAAAAAATCCAAGCGCCCCTGTCTTACGCAGTTTCAGTATACATAGGAGGAGGTAGCTACAATGAAACCTCTACTCCAGATCTAACGTTTATTCGCTACTCTTTGGAGGAAGCTAAGAAGTTAGAGGAGCAACTTTACGATCTGAAGTACTCTATGGACCTAACCTTAGATGACGACGAGTTAAACGTGCACGTATGCCCCATCACTCCGAGTAACTTAAATCCTCTCGACGTACTCCGCAAGGAATTAGAAGACGAGGGATATGTTGAGGATGACGACGAGGATGAAGACTAAAAATTATGTTCCGAGTTTATATCGTGCTCTTCGCAGCCTACCTACTGTTTAGACAAGGTAAAAATGAGGAGCATTCGCAGTTTGTCAGTTATAAGTCTCCGGCTGCTAATCCACAGGCAAGTGTATTTGACCGTTTATGTGAGTTCTACTCGCTTAATGGCATTAGATTTGCTGAGGTAGCTGTAACCCAATCGTACTGGGAGACAGGAGGATTCGAGTCGTTGATTTACGAGGAAAACAAAAACCCTTTTGGAATGAAGTTCAACCAAAGGGGCTTTGCAGTCAAAGTAAACAGGGGGCACGCATCCTATCCAAACCAGATTGCGGCGTTGAAAGATTACGCAGCTTGGCAGAAGGATAGGATAAGAGCCTTTGAGCAGAAGTTTCATAAGATAAGAACTACTGAAGATTACATTAACATGTTAGATTCAGTGGTAATTAGAAGGAAACTATACAGATACGCCGAAGATCCGAATTATACTAAAAATATAAGGAAGTTACTCGGCGAACTGAGAAACTTATAAAGACAGACAAATCGTTGCGTAGTCGTTTGCTCCTGTGACTACGTTTATCATCTTTAGGAGTAACCTAGCTGCCTTTGATTCTTAACTTGAGGTACCACCAGAGGGAATTTACTTTGTATTTATACATTGTGATAGTACTCCTGGCTAATAGTTGAGATGACGAGGCAGCTTTTTATTTACTTATTTATGGACGTTTTGGTAGGCCCGCTAATGTTATTGGCGGCAGTAATCATTATCGCATTATTAGTGGCATACTCCCACTATCGCAGTGAAAGATTCAAAAAGAATCAGGGCAGGGCCAACGCCATCATCAGCATCAATAAAAGCCTTGTTAAGCAAGGTGAACTTGATGGTGACACGGCGAAGTTCTTGATGGACACGGCGAAGTTCGTAAACATAAACTATAGACATGCTAATTGGGCGTACGAAGAGTTTATGCGGCGACTTACCGCAAACTTCAAAACAGTAACCCAGTTGGTAGAAAACCTATCGTCCTATAATGGGGACGAATTGGAATCAGCAACAGAAACATTTGAAGTAGAAAACGATGAGGGAGTAAAGTTCTTCCTCAAATTACAGAAAAACAGAACCAGTTTCAAACGTACAGATAAGGACGGCCTGTCTGTACCACGAATGAAGGCTTCATTCGACGTAAGCGCGGATGTAGCCGAGGATGGGTATATAAACCTCATCTTCGCGGCACAAACAATAGTACCTACGCAGATCTGCAAAGATGAATGCGCATCAAATTATACTACGTTGCTGCACAAATGCCTGGAAGCATCCAAAATAGAGTACGTATCCACGCCAAGGGAGGACAGAGAGGACGAATTGACCACGTGGCACCTTGTGAGCCAAGGTATCGCGGGTTTAAACTTCCGACCTTACAGAGAGACCCCAGCTATTGTTACCCCGACGAAGCTGAATGCTTCCTATGAGGCA
>Ga0209582_1001435_pt1 | contig 11570 bp, 7 predicted proteins | sample KloWWTmetKNB5Kit_FD_187176 | JGI IMG/M metagenome (GOLD analysis project Ga0209582, IMG submission 187176) | Active sludge microbial communities from Klosterneuburg, Austria, studying microevolution and ecology of nitrifiers - Klosterneuburg... | ecosystem: Engineered > WWTP > Aerobic digester >...
GATCGACAACCTGATCACCTTGGCACAGATCTCAGGTACGCATTACAGTTACGTGAACATCGGTCAGGTACACACCATGGGCGGTAGCGCCGGGGCTGGTTGGGATAATGGGCACTGGACCGTGACAGTTGGAGGGTCAATTACCGGACGATACGACGCACTTTCCAAAGAGCGGAATGAAGAGATACTGTACTCTCCAGAGTTGCGGGCTTCGATCACCAAACAATGGCAAGGCAGTGGTTGGAGCGCTTCGGTCTTCTGGAAGTACCAAGGCAAGTTGAACAGTTACATCGCCGTGAACGATACCGAAGTCCAACGCAGTTTCATTGCACCGTTCCACATGGCCGATGCGTCCATTTCGAAGAGCTTGTTCGCCAAACGGTTGGATCTTTCGTTAGGATGCAAGGACTTGTTCAATGTCCGCAACGTGACCGCTTCGGGAAGCAGTGGTGTCCATTCCACAGGAGCTACAAGCGTTCCTATGACCACCGGCCGAACGGTTTTCCTAAGGCTCGAATTGCAGTTGACCAAGAAATGAACAGGCGAGTGCATCGGTCCTTTTCCCAGATCCTACTTCCGACCCTCGGAGCGGTGGTGTTGCTATCCAGCTGCTTGAAGGAAGAGCTGCCTGTACCAACGCGCGCACGAGGTGAAGGCCGCACGTTGGATTTCTGTTTGGGCACCGGATATCAGGACCAATTGTGGATGGACCTTTCCGCAGGTACGATCGTTAGCACCAACCCGAAAGCCGCATGGGATCTGGCTTTTGAAAGCGCACCACAGGGCTGGCACGTTATGTTGAACGGGTCTCGCATGATGACCAGTTGGAACATGGGGCCGATATCCCTCGCAGCAGCTTGTGACACTTCCGGACTCTATGCCGGGCGGCGGATCGATGCCCCAAGTGGCGTTCCGGACAGTACCGCGATCGGTGATTGGAGAAATGCTGAAGACGTGTACATGATCGATCTTGGCTACGGCCCACTGGGGGAATGGCTCGGGGCAAGGAAGCTGCGCATCCTTTCCGTGGACCAGGCACAGTATGTGCTCCAAATAGCGGAATTGGATGGTGCCAATTTGCATGAAGTGGAGATCCTGAAAGACCCCGTACGTTCGTATGCAAGTTATTCCTTCAGTCAAGGAGTGCTGCCGATCGAACCGGTTATTGGCACTTGGGATCTCGTACTCACACAGTTCACGCACCAGTTCTTCGAACCTTGGCTGCCGTACATCGTTACCGGTGTGCTATCGGCCCCCAATACGCGGGTTGCGGAGGTCCATACCAGCGACTTCGCAAACGTCTCACTTGCGGATACCATGGCGCATCCCTTCAGCAACCACCGTGATGCCATTGGCTATGATTGGAAGACCTACTCCTTCGTTACCTCTTCCTATACCGTTGATCCGAATTTCGTGTACATCGTACATGACGCGGAAGGCTATTTCCATAAACTGAGGTTCCTGGATTTCTATGGATCACTTGGACAAACAGGCTGTCCAAGGTTTGAAGTGGTCGGCTTGTAAGCAAGCGGCTTGTTCAAGGTTCCATCTCATCACCGCCACCAGGTTCCCGTCTTGGAGCACTGCCTTTCCTACGGAACAACGAGTCGCGCTGCTCGCCGAATTTCCACGTGAGCGTAAACTTGAAGAACCGCTGTTCCCTGCGGCTGAAGTTCTCTTGGTAGAGGAACGGCGTGTCAATGATGTTGCCCCACTTGCGGGAGTAGAACACATCGTTCACGGAAAATACCCCGGTCAACTTCTTCGTGAAGTCATGGGCGACCGAGGCGTCCAATCCATACTGGGCGATGCTCTTCCCTTGGGCACGTATTTCCGGGCTTTCGTATTCGCCGTTCAGCTGTGCGGTCCAATCGCTCTTCTTTCCGAAGCGATAGCTCACGATCGCTTTCGCTTCCCAGTTGAACCCTTCATTGCGCGACCCACCTTGTGCGCTCGAGAGCGCAACATTGGTGTATTGCAACGTATTGCTCAAGGTTACTTGCATTCCTTTCACGGGATCAAGTTTCAAGATGTTCTCCCAACCGCCACCAGCGCTGTAACTGCCATTCACGTAGGTGGTCAAGGTGATCTGACCGGTCGTATCCCCCGGCAGCGGGGTTGCATAACTGCTGATCACACCCGTGGTGTAACGGCCGTAAACGGATGTGAGCCACGTTGCTTTTCCGCCCAAGAAAGGGAGCAAGTGGTTCATTTCCGCCAGGTTGCTCATCTCCGGTGCAAGGGTGGGGTTGCCAATGCGCACATTTCGAGCATCGTTGAATTGGATGAAAGGGACCACTTGCCAATGCCGTGGCCTACCGATCTTCCGCGAGAAGTTGATCTGGAATTCCCGTTCACTGTCCTTCCAACGACGTACGATGTAAAGGGAAGGGAAAAGGGCCTTGTCCAGGTTGCCGAAACCATCCGGGTATTTGTAGCTGTATTGCTCGTCCTTGTCACGCAACTTGGCCTCGAACCACGATTGCTCGAAGCGAAGGCCCGCCATCAATGACCAGCTCTCGGTTAGTTTCCTGGACCAATTGATGTACGCCGCATTGATCATCTCGGTGATATCGTAATCATTGGAGAGTTGTGCATCGCGTACATCCGTACCTGCACTGGGGGTGGTCAAGAAGACTTCGAGGTAGGTATGGTCCAAACGCACGTTCCCTTTGATCCCATATTCCAATTTCGAGCGTTCACTGATCGGGTTCACGAAGTCGCTTTGGACAGTGTATTGGCTGTTTTGACTGCCACCGGTGTTGCGTTGGGATCGAGGCACTAGAGGTACGGTAGCATCATCGACGTTGCTGCCGGAAATATCCTGCGTGGACCAACTTTCGCGATCGTTGTTGTTGTAAGTGAAGTCCACCGTGTACTGCTTGCCCTCTTTAGGGGACTTGTGCAAGAACAGCAATTGCGAGGTGAGTCCGCCGAACTCCGTGTCCGACGAGTTGAGTTGTAATCCGGTGTTCAATAGTTCACGCCCCGGCCCGTAAGAGCTGAAATCCTGATGGTCGTACCCATCGCGTTTGAAGGCACGATACGATTGGTTGAACGTCAATGTGCTGCGGTTGCTCACTTGGAAGTCCACCCCCAACCGGCCCCCGTTCATGCCCCTCCCGGACCGGCTCCTTGCATCCTGATCGAAATAGCCTAGGATATCCCCATCCAAGAGGTCCGTTCTGCGTGTATCCCCATTCGTGGTGTTGCGTCCGGTATTGAAATTGTAGGATAAGTTGAATCCCCAACGGCCCTGCTTCAAATTCAAATTGGCGCCCGCTTGGTAGCGATCATTCGTGCCAACCCCGGCTTGCAGTTGTCCATTGTAACCGGGTTTCGTGTTCTTCTTCAGGATCACATTGAGGATACCGCCCGTACTGCTGGCATCGAAGGCCACTGAGGGATTGGTGATCAATTCGATGCGCTCGATATCACCGGCGGGAATTTGGTCCAGCACCATGGAAGTGGGCCTGCCATCGATCAGGATCTGCGGGTTGCTGCCGCGCATTTGCACGTTGCCGTCAATATCCACACTGAGCCCCGGTATGTTCTTCATCACATCCACCGCCGACCCTCCTTGTGTGCTCAGGTCTTTGTCCACATTGAAAACGCGACGGTCAACTTGCATGATCGTGGTGCTCTTTTCGCCGGTGACCTCGAACTCCTTCAACAGCTCGGCATCGGGTTCCAGCAACAAGTTCCCCAAATCTTGTTCCACGCTTTCCCGGGTCAGCGTCACGGTTTGTGAAAGTGGTCGATATCCGATGAAACTGATCGTGAGACGTAGAGTACCCAACGGGAGCTTCTCCAAGGAAAAATCGCCGTTGGGTCGCACGGTGGTGCCGTTGATCAAACTGTCGTTGCTGGCGGTGTAGACAGCCACAGTGGCGTATTCAGCTGGTTTCTTGGTGGTCGCATCCAACACTTTGCCGATCACTGTTCCGATCGCAGGAACTCCACTTGGTCGTTGGGCCATACCGGGCAATGCCAAGTATGGTGCGATCAATAGAAGCATAACGCGAAGTGTTCTTGAAAGTCGTTCGTACATAAAAGCGGCTTGGGAATACGGTGTGCAAAAGTACCCGGCCGGTCCGGGCTTTGTTCACCCTTCGATGACCCAATTGGCTGGAGGTTCAATGGACTGTTGGACTTTTCACATTTGTTGGCGGCACCACGGTAAAAAGAAAAACCCTTCCACTTGAGGTGGAAGGGTTCCTAGGAAATTCGTTGTTTGCTCAGTAGTCGTCGTTGCGGCCACCACGATCGCCGCGGTCACCACCACGGTCTCCGCCGCGATCACCACCACGGTCTCCACCACCGCGATAGCCTCCACGATCTCCACCGCGATCTCCACCACCTCCGCCGTATCCTCCGCGATCACCACCACGGTCACCACCGCCACCTCCGCGATAGCCTCCGCCACCGCCGCCACCATATCCTCCGCGTGAGCCGCCACCGCCGCCGCCAAATCCACCACGATCACCTTCGGTGCGCGGGCGTGCCTCGTTCACCACCAGATCACGGCCATGGAAATTCTTCCCATTTGTGCCTTCAATAGCAGCACGACCACCTTCATCTGTTGCCATTTCCACGAAACCAAAGCCACGGCTGCGGTTGGTGGCCTTGTCCATAATGATCTTGGCCGAAGTAACCTCTCCAAAAGGTGCAAAAAGTTCCTGGAGGTCTTGGTCCTTTACGGTGTAAGGGACGTTGGCGACGTAAATGTTCATGAGTTCTACTGACGTGGGTTTGTGTTTGTTTGTGCCTGTACCCCCATGGTCTCGCCAAAGCACAGGGGGCCGGTGGGCGAGGCGAAAGTAGGTGGAATTTGGATCGGTACAATACCGAATGAGCCAAATCCATCTGCAATACCTAATCGTGTACGAGCGGCCTTAGGTGAAAAACAGGCAGAAACAGGGGTTTTGGAACGACATCCTTGTGTTCTAGCGTTCGGATCCCCGTTTCGTCATCCCTTAACCGGTCCGTCACAGGTTATGACGTTCCCCCGTTCAAGGTGCCCCAGATTCGCATGATGGATCGTGCCCTCGACCCCCGACTTGGCCAACGGAAACGCCTGTTCCTCTTCACTGGCATCACCGTCATTGGCCTATTGCTGGGATGGCTGCTCCTTAGCGGACTGGGCAGTGGAGGTGTTCGAGTGGATGCGGCCAAACTGAGCATCGGAACGGTGGAACGTGGTGTGTTCCGCGAATTCATTCCGGTCACAGGCACTGTGCAACCCGTGCAGACCGTGTTCTTGGATGCCCCCGAAGGTGGCACGGTGAAACAACGATTGGTGGAAGATGGTCATTTGGTGAAGGCCGGAGAGGCGATCATCGAACTGAGCAATCCGCAATTGCACATGGACGCGATCAATCGAGAGGCGCAGTTACTTGATCAACAGAATAACCTGCGCAACACGCGCCTCGCCATGGACCAGCAGACAACACGGTTGAAGGATGAATTTCTCAACTTGGGCAAAGACCTTCTTCAACTGGAGCGAGATGGCAAGGTCGATACGCGATTGATGCGCGATTCATTGCTTGCAAAGAACACCTACCTCAGCAATCAGGAGCACCTCGCATACATGCGTGAGAAACGCATCCTGCTGGCCCAGAACCTGCGCACAGATTCCATCTTCCGGCAGTCGCAAGTGGGCCAGATCGCGAGCTCGTTGGACTTGATCCAGGAGAATTTGCGCTTCCTGAGAGAAAATCTCCAGAACCTCGTTATCAAGGCACCTATCGACGGACAACTTAGCGGCTTGAACGCAGAGCTAGGCCAAACGAAACAACGCGGTGAACGGATCGCGCAGATCGACGTGCTCGATGGCTTCAAGGTGCGGGCGCGCATCCCCGAGCATTATGTGTCACGCGTGAGCACCGGACAACAAGGCACGTTCGCACATGCCGGTGGTACGCACACGATCGAGGTCTTCAAGGTGTATCCGGAAGTGAGCAATGGCGAGTTCGATGTGGACCTGCGCTTTGTTGGTGATGCGCCGATCGACATCCGACGTGGGCAGACCTTTCAGGTGCGCCTACAACTGAGCGAGGACATGGAAGCGGTGATGCTTCCCCGCGGACCTTTCTTCCAGGATAGCGGGGGTCAATGGGTGTACGTGGTGGATGCCGACGGGAAGGCGACCAAGCGCGGAGTCCAACTCGGCCGCCAGAATCCAGACCAGTATGAAGTGCTCAATGGACTACAACCCGGAGACCGTGTGGTCACCAGCCGATACAATGCTTTCAACGACGCCGACGAACTCATCATCCAGTAGTAAGGGCCGGAAATTTCCCGCACCGACAAAATCGAAAAGAACATGAGCCTACTAAGAACAACCGCCCTCTCGAAAGTCTACCGTACGGATACCGTGGAGACCACTGCTCTCAACGCTGTTGATATCGCGATCGAAAAAGGTGAATTCGTGGCGATCATGGGACCCAGCGGTTGTGGAAAATCCACCTTGTTGAACATCGTTGGTCTACTGGATGCCCCCAGTAGCGGAGCCTACTTCGTGAACGGTGACGACGTGAGCGGATTCAACGAACGCAAGCGTGCCGAACTGCGGAAGAACACCATCGGCTTCGTGTTCCAGAGCTTCAACCTGATCGATGAACTCACTGTGGAACAGAACATCGAACTGCCGTTGATCTACACGAACCTCCCGAAGGCAGAACGTAAGCAGCGTACACAGGAGGCCATGGAGCGCATGAACATCGTGCATCGAGCAAAGCACTTTCCGCAGCAACTCAGCGGTGGTCAGCAACAGCGGGTGGCCATTGCACGCGCCGTGGTGAACCGACCTCAACTGATCCTCGCTGACGAACCGACAGGGAACTTGGACAGTGCCATGGGTGAAGAAGTGATGGACCTGCTCACGGAATTGAATAAGGGTGGCACAACGGTGATCATCGTAACGCACAGCATGCGTGATGCCGGTTACGCCCGAAGGACGATCAAGCTATTGGACGGCAAGGTGGTTGATCCCGGAATACCTGTCAGCACAATACTCTGACCCACTTCACATGCTTCGCAACTACCTCCTGATTGCTTGGCGCAACCTGAAGCGCGACACCCTGTTCACGGCACTGAACGTGATCGGCCTAGCGATCGGCATCGTGGCCTGTCTGCTCATCTATATCTACATACAGGATGAACTCAGCTACGATGCGCACCATGCGAAGGCGGATCGGATCTACCGCATCCAAGCGCATTACACATTCGGCGATACGCAGGATGATTTCGGCATCACACCCTACCCGATCATCGGTGCATTGCTGAACGAGTATCCGGACATCGAGAGCGGGGTATCACTTTTCCAACTCGGGCAAACGACCTTGGAATACGAAGGCGCATCGTACACCACAGAGGACGGATACAACGCGGACACGGCGACCTTCCGGGTCTTCGACTTCACCTTCACACATGGTGGGCCGGATGCGCTGGACGAACCGGACAACATCGTGATCATGCAGGAAATGGCCACGCGCATGTTCGGTACGGAAGACCCGATCGGCAAGCTGGTCACCCGTGCTGGACGTACGTTGAAAGTGGCTGGTGTGATCGACGGGAAGGCAGAGAACACGCACATCCCGATGGGTGTTTTCATGAGCCGACTGGGCATTCCGCCACAAGCCCATGAACAGCTCTCCCAGAGTTGGGGGAACAACAGCTGCTACAACTACCTCGTGCTCGCGCCAGGTGCGGACGAACAAGCATTCCAAGCGAAAATGGACGCTTTCGTCACCAAGTACATCATACCGGCATGGGGTGGTCAGGACTTCCAAGGGAGCATTCGTTTCAACTTGGAGCCTTTGCGCGAGGTCCACTTCAACAACGCACTGATCTACGATACGCCGAAGAAAGGCAACAAGGCCTACGTCACGCTCTTCGCCATCGTGGCGATCTTGATCCTAGCGATCGCGTGCATCAACTACATCAACATGAGCACCGCCGATGCCACACGACGTGCCAAAGAAGAAGCACTGCGCAAAGTGAGCGGCGCACAACGTGGCCAGCTTGTCGCGCAATTCATCGGCGGTAGTGTCCTCATTGCGTTGATCGGCATTTTGGTGGCGCTCGTGTTGCTATGGCTCTTTCTACCGGCCTTCAACGAACTCACGGGCAAGACCATCAGCATGGGCTACGCGATGCGCGGTGGCTTCCTTGCTGTCCTCCTCGGGATCGTTCTGGTGATCGGTGTGCTCGCAGGCAGCTATCCGGCCTTCTTCCTCAGTCGTTTTAGTCCGCAACTGTTGCTGAAAGAAGGCCTGGCCAGCGGAGCAGGAAGTGGTCGTGTGCGCAAGCTGCTCATGGGTGTGCAATTCGCCATTGCGCTCTTCATGGTGGTCGGTACGCTCGCTGTATTCGCACAACTGCACTGGTTGCGCACCACGGACATGGGCTTCCGAAAGGAGAACCTGGTCAGCATCGCCATGCCCGAACCACGTGGCGAAGACACACTTGCGTGGGATGCCTTACGCACCGTGAAGACCGAGCTCTTGCGCAACAGTTTCGTCATGGGCGGTTCCTATACACAGAGCATTCCAGGTCAGAATGGCGGTCGTTGGGTATTGGAAGTGAACACCGCGGAAGGGCGGATCAACAAGCCCATGCCCACCATGAGCAGCGATGCGGATTTCCCAGCACTGATCGGCGTTGACCTCGCAGCCGGGCGATACTTCGACCCGACCATTCCGAGCGATGCCAACAACGCCGTGATGGTGAACGAAAGCGCGGTGCAGGCATTTGGGTGGAAGGACCCTTTGTCCGAGCACATCTACGTTGGTGGTGATGATGAAGCTGATCCACCGCAACCGGAACAAGCCCTTACTGTGATCGGCGTGGTGAAGGACTTCCACTACACCAGCATGCATACGCCGATCGAGCCACTTGTGATGTTCCAGAGCGACCGCCGCTACGGAGCGCGCAACTTGGTTCTGCGCATGGCACCCGGCGATGTGGCTCAGCAGATGGGCACATTGGAGGCAGAGTGGAAGCGCGTGTTCCCGAACGACCCGTGGGAAGCAACCTTCCTCACCGACAGCATCGCGCAACTGTATCAAGCCGAAGACAAATTGTTCCGCGTCTTCACCGGCTTCGCTGTGTTGACCTTGCTGCTCACCATCATGGGCCTATACGGCCTTGCTTATTTCACCGTGAAGCAGCGCACGCGGGAGGTCGGCATTCGCCGCGTGATGGGAGCGCCACTGTCGGACATAATTGCACGGATGAACAAAGAGTTCGTCGTACTGCTCGGACTTGCGATGCTCGTTGCATTTCCGCTCGCGGTGTACGCCATTGGTCGTTGGTTGGAGAGCTTCGCCTACCACACGCACATATCCCCGCTATTGTACGTGGGAGCCTTGTTGGTGACGCTGGTCGTTACCGTCCTCACCGTTACCGTCCAAGCGTACAAGGCCGCATTGGCCGATCCCGTGAAAGCATTGCGCCATGAATGACCGTTTGGCTCATCACTTGATCTTCCGATCATGTTGAAGAACATCGTTCTCACTGCCTTGCGCAACCTCGCACGCAACAAGTTGTACACGCTCATCAACCTGCTGGGCCTGGCCACGGGTATTGCGTGCTTCGTGTTGATCGGCTTGTACGTGCAATACCAACGCAGCTTCGATCGATCCGTGCCGAATGCCGACCGGGTGTACCGCGTGGTTGGTGAGATCGAGATGGAAGGTCAAGGGGAGCATTCAAGCAGCATGGTGTTCGGTCTCGGTCCTACGTTGCTGGGTGATCATCCGGAGTTGATCGAAAAACAATGCCGCTGGTTCGATTTCCAGGACCCACAACACACCTTGAAAGTGGGCGACACTACCAGCACCGACCGTATGTTCACCGAGGGTGGCTTGTACTTGGTGGACAGCACCGTGTTCGATCTGTTCAACTATCCATTGTTGGTGGGTGACCCCAAGACGGCACTTGCACAGCCCGGCAGCATTGTGCTCTCGCAAGCGTTAGCGAAAAAGTATTTCGGCGCGGCCGATCCCATGGGGCAGCTAATGAAGTGGGATGGCTCTATGGATGTGCAGGTCACGGGCATTCTCGGAGACATCCCGAAGAACTCGCACATCAGCTTCGAAGGGCTCGTGAGCTTTGGAACGATCCTGCAGTACTGGCAGAACATCGAGCGCAACAACTGGGTGTGGAACCCCTGCTGGACCTATGTGCGCTTGAAGGAAGGCATCACAAAAGCAGAGGTGGACCGCGTGTTCCCGGCTTTCATCCAGAAGTACTATCCGGACTTCCTGAAGGACCAGATCGGGCACGAGTTGCAACCGCTAACGGACATCCACCTGACAAGCAAACTCGATTTCGAGATGCACCAGAATGGCGATGCGGGCAGCGTGAACATCCTGTGGGCGATCGGCTTCTTCATCTTAGTGCTCGCAGCAGTGAACTTCATGAACCTCGCCACGGCGCGCAGTGCGTATCGAGCGCGTGAGGTAGGTGTGCGCAAGAGCGCTGGCGCCACGCGCGCTCAGTTGATCGGTCAGTTCTTGATGGAGAGCGTATTGATGAGCGTGATCGCCGCTATAATAGCACTGCTGCTGATCCGCCTGCTGATGCCTGCGTTCAACGCCCTCGCGGGCGGTGACATCCCGTTGCCGCACCTGCTCGTTCCGGGAGTACTATGCATAGCCATCGTCGTTGGTCTGTTGAGCGGCATCTATCCGGCCTTCTTCCTTTCCAGCTTCCAGCCCGCTGTGGTGTTGAAGGGGAACAGCGGCGGCACATCGCGTGGACAGACGTTGCGCAAAGCACTCGTAGTGGTGCAGTTCGCCATCGCTTTGGTGCTGATCATCGGCACCGTGTTCGTGAAGAAGCAACACGATCACCTTCGCAGTGTGGACCTCGGCTTCACCAAGGAACAAGTGATCCTCATTCCCGTGCGCGCTCCCATGGCCAACGTGTACCTCGCCGTGTATCCGGAGCTGAAGAAGATAAGTGGCGTGAAGGCTGTGAGCTGGGCGAACGACATCATCGGCAAGAAGCACAACACCCACGAATTCAATTGGGGCACCATGGAACAGGGCAAGTGGACCTACCTGCCTTCGCTCTATGTGAACCCCGAGTTCCAGGATGTGATGGATATCGAACTCCTCGCCGGTCGATGGTTCTCACGCGAGTTCCCAGGTGATGACTCATTGAGCGTGATCGTGAACGAGACATTCGCACGGCAGACCCATCCCGATGATCCCACACAAGCCATCGGTGACCGGATGGATACGCCACATGGCGAGGAGCGCATCATCGCTGTAACGAAGGACTTCGCGTTCGATCCGCTCTTCAAGGCCGTGCAACCTTTCGTATTCGATATGACGAACAAGGACCAAGTGACGCAGTGGTTGCGCTACATCTATATCCGCACCGAAGCCGGTGATCCCGAGCCGGTGATCGCCGCCGCGCGTGACGAGTGGAACGCACGCACGACCCAGTTCCCGTTCGAATACCAGTTCCTCGATGATCAACTCGATGTTCAGTACAAAGAGCAAGGTCGCCTCGCGGAACTGATCGGCATCTTCTCTTTGCTTGCCGTATTCATCGCC
>Ga0209582_1001438_pt1 | contig 11540 bp, 9 predicted proteins | sample KloWWTmetKNB5Kit_FD_187176 | JGI IMG/M metagenome (GOLD analysis project Ga0209582, IMG submission 187176) | Active sludge microbial communities from Klosterneuburg, Austria, studying microevolution and ecology of nitrifiers - Klosterneuburg... | ecosystem: Engineered > WWTP > Aerobic digester >...
GTCCGCATCCGGGGCGGCACGGCGCGTTCCTACTACGTCGCCATCGAATCGACGATGCCCGCCGTGCCCGGTATCGAGCCGCCGATCCAGGCGCTGTGCCTGGCCCCCTTCGGCATGGAGGAAGGCAGCGAGGCGGCCGTGTCGGCGCAGGAATTCGGTCTGGTTGTCGGCGAGCCGGTCCATTTCCGCTTTTTCGGCTCCTCGGTTCGCCGTCAGGACCAGGTCGGCACGCTACTCGACGAATGGGCAGCCGACGAATTGCAGGAGCTCGATGAAATCGAAACCACCTTGCCGCCGAGCGGGAACGCGGCCGCTGGCGACGTCGTGGCGGTCCGCCTGCAGGCGCGGGTGACCGAGGCGGGCACGCTTGAACTCGAAGCCGTGCTGCCGGATGGTGCGGCGCACTGGAAAGTCGAGTTCGACGTGCGCGGCAGCGCCGCCGATTGAGGGCGATGAGCAAGCGCTACATCGTCGGCATCGACCTCGGCACCAGCAACACCGCCGTCGCCTACGCAGCGCCGGGTCGGCAGGAAATCGAGCTGCTCGAGATCGAGCAACTGGTTGCGCCCGGCCAGGTCGCCGCCCGCCCCTTGCTGCCGTCGGTCCGTTACCATCCGGCTGCCGGGGAAATCCCCCCGGCCGAACTGCAACTCCCCTGGCCCCAGGCGGCGGGCGGCGAACCGGCGCTGATCGGCCGGCTGGCGCTCGACCTCGGTGCCCAAGTGCCCGGACGACTGGTCAGCAGCGCCAAGAGCTGGCTGTCGCATACTGCGGTCGACCGCTTGGCGCCCATCCTGCCGTGGGGGGCTGACGACGCGGTCAGCAAGGTGTCGCCGGTCGATGCCAGCGCCAGCTATTTAGCCCACGTCCGCGCCGCCTGGCAGCAACGTTTTCCCGAGGCGCCGCTGGCCGAGCAGCAGATCATCCTGACCGTTCCCGCCTCCTTCGACGAAGGAGCGCGGGCGCTGACGCTGCAAGCCGCCCGGCAAGCCGGCTTGCATAATCTGCAACTACTTGAGGAACCGCAGGCTGCCGTCTACGACTGGCTGTTCCAGCATCGAAAAACGCTCACCGAAGACCTGGCCGGCACCCGGCTGCTGATGGTCTGCGATGTTGGCGGCGGCACTACCGACCTGACCCTGCTCCAGGTGGTGCTGGCCGATGGCGAGCCGCAACTGACCCGGATCGCTGTCGGCGACCACCTGATGCTCGGTGGCGACAACATGGATCTCGCCCTCGCCCACCTCGCCGAATCGCGCCTTGGCAATGGACGCCTCAGCGCCGCCCGTTTCTCCCAGTTGACCGCACGCTGCCGCTCGGCCAAGGAGCAACTGCTGGCCGCCGATGCACCAGAAAGCATGCAACTGACGCTGCTCGGCGGCGGCTCCAAGCTGATCGGTGGCGCCCAAAGCGTCGAGTTGCGACGCGAGGAAGTGCGGCAACTGATCGTCGACGGCTTTTTCCCGCGCGTCGCGCCGGATGAGCCGATCCAGCAGCGGCGCGCGGCGCTGGTCGCATTCGGCCTGCCCTACCCGGCCGATCCGGCGATCACCCGCCATGTCGCCGCCTTTCTCAAGCGGCATGCCCAGGCGGCGCGGCACGCACTCGCCGCTGACGACGGCGACGAGCGCCTGCCGGTCCCCGATACGCTGCTTTTCAATGGCGGCGTATTCCATGCCGAATCCCTCGCCGAGCGCTTGCAGAGCACGCTGGGTGACTGGCGGGGCGCCGCACCGCGCGTCCTGCATAACGCAAATCCCGATGCCGCGGTGGCCCGTGGCGCCGTCGCCTACGCGCTGGTCCGCCAGGGGCACGGGCGACAGATCGGTGGCGGCTCGGCGCGCAGCTATTTTCTGCTGCTCGACGACGAAGGCCAGGCAAAGCGCGGCATCTGCCTGCTGCCGCGCGGCTGCGCGGAAGGTCACGAGATCACGCTGCCGGAGCGCACTTTCAGCCTGCGCCTCGGCCAGCCCGTACGCTTTCACCTGGCTTCGTCGGCGGCCGATACCGACTATCAGGCTGGCGAGATTACCGATCCGGGCGGTGAGGAATTTGTCCGTCTGCCGCCGATCGCCACCGTCGTCCCGCTGCCAGCCGGCAGCACCCGGCGCGACATGCGCGTGCAACTGATCAGCACGATGACTGAAGTCGGCACGCTCGAAACTCACTGCGTCAGCGAAGACGATTCGACGCAGCGCTGGCGGCTTGAATTCCAGTTGCGCGGTGAAAACAGCGATTTTTTAGCGTCGACCCTAGGGCCAGCCGTTGTTTCTATGGTCGCAGCATTGCCGCCCCGCTTCGCCGGTGCCATCCAGTGCATCGAGCAGATTTTCGGGGATCGCGCCCCGGCGGCCGAGAACGCCAACCTGCGCAAGGAGGTACAGCGCTTGCGCAGCCAGCTCGAACATCTGCTCGGCAAGCGCGAGACCTGGGAGATGCCGCTGCTCCGCGCGCTTTTTGACGCCCTGCTGAAGCGCGCCCGGCGTCGGCGGCGCTCGGCGGAGCATGAGCGCCTGTGGCTCAATCTCGCCGGTTTCTGTCTGCGTCCGGGCTTCGGCGACGCCCTCGACCCCTGGCGCATCGAGCAACTGTGCGAGGTTGTCGCCGCCGGCATTGCCTACGACGGCGAGAGCCAGAACTGGTCGGAATGGTGGACGCTGTGGCGGCGTATCGCCGGCGGCTTGCCGGCCGATGTTCAGGAAAGGCTGCTGGTCGAACTGGGCCACGCCCTGGAGGCTACAGCGCAGGCGACGAAGCACCGCAGTCGCCTGCTAACCGCGATTGGCGGCAGCCACGACCACATGCTGCGTCTCTTCGCCGCGCTCGAGCGGGTGCCGGTCGAGCACAAGGTCGAAGTCGGCAACTGGCTGCTCGAAACATTGCGCACAAGCAACGCAAAAGGCCCGGGCTGGTGGGCGCTCGGCCGAATCGGGGCGCGTCAACCGCTTTTCGGCAGCGCCCACCAGGTCGTGCCGCCCGAGGTCGCCGGCTGCTGGCTCGAAGCCCTGCTCGCCCTTGACTGGAAAAAGGTCGAGCCGGCCGCCTTTGCCGCCACGCAAATCGCCCGCCTGACCGGCGACCGCGCCCGCGACCTGCCGGATAGCCTGCGCCAAAGCGTGCTGGCCCGCCTGAGCGCGATCAATGCCAGTGCCCAGTGGATCAGGCAGGTCAGTACCGTGGTTGAACTGGACAAGGCCGACGAACAACGCGCCTTCGGCGAATCCCTGCCGACGGGATTGCGGCTCGTATAGCGGGCAAGGCCTGGCTTTGATGATGGCGACAATTTGACGTACTTCATGTCATGCGTTGCGTTGCCATCGACAACAATAGACGACGCCTTCCGTCCAAAAATTGCATTACCAACGGAACTTTTTACCTCCCATCCGGAAAAATCTACTGGGTCCGCCCGACCCGGCTTCAATGATGGAGAGTGGCCGGGAGGCTGAGAGCGTGCTTATCCGGTTTTTACACCCACCCACTAGGGGTAGTATGTTGAGTATCTGCATTTCTGTGGAGCGATCGTGGCTTTTGACGTTCTCGAACGAGACGACTTGCCGTTTCCAGGTTCGCTTCCGGAATTTCAGGGACTCTTTCCTGATGAGGCAGCATGCGCAGCCTATCTTCAGCGGGCTCGGTGGATCCACGGGTTCGTCTGCCCTCTCTGCGGGGTGGCTGATGAGCCGCGATACCTCTCCACGCGTCTTGGATTGCTTCGCTGTCGGCACTGCAGACGTGACACGACCCTCACTGCTGGCACCGTCATGGATCACACGCACACGCCGCTCTCGGTTTGGTTCTGGGCGGCCTACCTGGTTGCCAGCCAGACACCCGGTATGTCGGCAGTCCAGTTCCAACGGCAACTGGGACTGTCGCGGTACGAAACTGCCTTCCAGATACTTCACAAGCTTCGCGCTGGCATGGTACGTCCCGACCAAGACCGAATCGGCGGCAAGCCCGGAGAAGTTGTCGAGGCCGATGAAACCTATGTGGGCGGCCGCACTCGGGGCAAAGGGCGAGGGGTTCACGACATGGTTCTCGTCGCCGGTGCGGTCGAGGTTCGGCAGCGAAAGCGGGATAGCGCTCTCAACAAACGTAAGACCGACGGTACGCTGGGCGTGTTCGGCTCACCCTGGTGCCCGACAGAAGCGCCCAGTCGCTGGGCGGATTCATTGAGCGCTCGGTTACCCCCGGTGCCACCATCCTCACCGACGACTGGAGCGGCTATGCCAAACTGGCCGAGAACGCCTATGGCCATACCGCCATCCCAGAACGGGGCGATCCGCAAGTCGCAGAAGCCTTCCTGCCTATCATCCACCTCGTATTCTCCAATCTCAAAACCTGGTTGCGCGGCATCCATCACGGCGTCAGCCCGCAGCACCTTCAAGCTTATCTCAACGAGTTTACGTTCCGATTCAACCGCCGCTTCAACCCGTTCAATGCCTTCCGCTCGCTGCTCGGCATCGCTGGCGGCGTCTCCGCACCAACCTACGCTGAGCTCTATGCCGCAAAATCACAGGCCACTACATCCAGTAGGCGGGTGTGAAAACCGGATAAGCACGGCTGAGAGACTGTGAAAAATTCCCTCACCTCTATCTTGGGGTCTGAGGCGCAGTGGAACGGAAAACACCGATATGGCATTGGCATTGACTGGTAACTGACAGAAATCGACCCAATGCCGACATCCAGACCATCGCCAGATGAAAGTCGGGTAACAAAATTGAGCTGCCGTTCCTGATGACTGCTCGCTGACTGGTCGTCGGCGAGGCTGTGTGGAGACACGATGTAGGCCAGAGCATGCAAGCCCATCTCAGCTCTGAGCCGCACCTGCCCACGAGTCAGGAAGTGAGTTGCGCCCATCCGGTCCTTCAATGTGCAAAAGGGAGGCCCCATCGGTTCGATGCTAGACTCGCATGAGATTGAGATTCTGGTCTGTGTTGCGAGGGGGGTGAGATGCTTCATCTCCTTAATGCAGCATTCATCAGTTCCCACCCAATGCGACCGCTCTCCACCTCCAAAGGGCAACCAATCAATTGCTAATCTGCAAGTTTGGCAATTGTTTCTCGAAGATTTTGAGGCGCCTGGAACAAGAAACTTTTGCCAATTTTTTGCTTGCTAAGCAGACCAAACTCGCTCAATTCTAATAGATCTGAACGAGCCGTTTGGTACACCACTGCATGGCTGCGCTGATGCCCATCAATTTTATAAGTCTCACCCGGGTGTTTAAGGGCATGAGTCAATAGCGCCAATTGACGATGATTAAGCCGATTTTTTAGTTTCCCAGACCCAACCAAAAGGCGCTCTGTTGATTTTTGCTCAGAAACCTTGCGAGCCAAGTACTCATGGAGCCCTTGAATTGCATTACGCATAACCGCTAACTGGTAAATTAAAAAATATGTTGTATCGTTTCCATCGGTTTCTGTATGGAGATAGGAGCGCACGTACTTACTAGGTGCTTTCCGTAAATAGTGTGAAATCGAAACAAACTCCATAAGCCAATACCCGCTCCGCGCAATTGCCCAGTAAAACAACGCACGTGCAGTTCGCCCATTGCCATCAACAAAAGGGTGGTCATAGCCAATCATGAAATGCAACAAAATTGCACGGAGGACAGGGTGTACGAAAGGCTTTGTATTTTCATCTGCATTGGCGAAGGCGCATAGTTTTTCTAAGCGAGAGGTAAGCTCAGTATGGTTGGGTGGCTGATGAATGATTGTGCCGTCACGGTTGTCCACAACATGCACATCATCGGTCATCCGCAGACGCCCTGTATCAGCAGGATCATCTAAGGTTCCATCGGTCAGAATGCGATGTAGCTCAAGAATACGGATTGGAGTAATTGGCTCATTTCTGATTTTTCTTATGAGCTCCATTGCTTGAAAATTGTTGAAAATCATGCACTCGCTGTGATCTCGAGGTTTCCTTCCCTCTCGCAGCATGTCTTCAGCCACCCGACGCGTTGTTGCAGCACCTTCAAGCTGACTAGATGTAATAGCTTCCTCAACAGTGGACTGGAAAAGATAGCGATCCCTATTCTCCGGTGTCGTAACCTCCGCCGCAGACTGTATGTGCCCAGCTGCATCCTTATCAATATGATGCAAGTGAATAAGGACATCCTCGGGGGTGGCAATCAGGAATGGTTTCCCCGCTTTGTCTAACAGCGGTAGGGCTTGGAGCATCCCTCCTCGCGCCAATTTGATAGCAGCCCACCACAATTCTGACGTCATTCCTTCGGGAGGGGCACGATGCCGAAGTTGATCCCAGTGCAGATATGTGCCGTCTACGGTAGGGGTGCTGGCAGCGTAAATGTGCCTGAATAGCTCTGGCTTTAAATTAGCAAGAACTTCATCAAGATTGGGTGGGTTAAGAGGGATTTTCATTTTTTACTAAACTAATGGTCGATTAGTACTACTAAGTTTAGTGCCTCTTGTGTACAGATGTATACTAAATGCAAATAAAATTAGTAGGTTTGTAGTCTCTCTAGGTGGTTGTCTGATGAAAACTCCTCCAGGGCTGCTAGGAGAGAGGTTGTGAGCTCAACTAGCAATCATCTACTAACTCTTAACTATATTAGTAGGACACTAGTAGATGAGGAGCTTCTTTGCGAGACCGTCAAGTGATCTCTCCTCTGGGAAAGATGTCAGCTGCAACTAGCAATCATCTACTAACTCTTAACTACATTAGTAAGACACTAGTAGATGTTGAATTGAGCGTAAGGCAGGTTTTGAAGCGCAGCGCTCGCTCAGAGGACTGCATGATGAGCTAGTCGATTGTCCGCTCTTGGCCGTTATGGAAAGCTAAAAAATGCAGAGGGTTTTTAGCCTAGCGGACGCGGCGCACGGCATCTGATCGGAGGTGCAGCGACGATTCCGCGTCCGGTTGGCTAAAAAGCCCTTTGGACTGAACCGACGCGCCGGCGGTGACGCTATGGGGATTGAATCAGGGCGGTGGCGCCAACCAAGGGCGCGTGCGCTGAGCAAGCGCCTTCGAAAGAAGCCTGTTTGTCGGACTTTCGACCAAACGCTTGGCATTCTTGAGGGGGTCTGTGCCGTTCGATAAGCGAACGGCTGGCCGCCAGAGGGCAAGACCTTGGAATTAGCCAGGTGTCGCGCTGGGGTTCCCGCCGTTTCGCGAAATATCTCAGGAAACGTGCATTGACTCGGCGTGGTGTGATGGCATTCATCAGTGATCGCGGGGTGGTCCACGTGGCATCGAGCCCGCCGGGAAGCTTTCGATGCACACCATGTGGCCGCGACCGCACTGCGGGCAGTCACGGAGCGATGTGCCGGTGAGCAGCAAGTAGTGGTCGCGATAGTCGGCTGGCGCCGCGGAAAGGCTGACGACGGGTTCGGCGAGCAATTCGCGACAGCGAGCCAGTTTGACCGCACGATAACGGTTGGCGAGGAAGCCGTAGTGCCGAATTCGCTGCAGGCCATTCGGAAGCACATGCAGCAGAAAGCGACGGATGAACTCGGGTGTGTCGAGATGCATGACCCTCTGCTGTGATTCGTGGCGGTAATCCTTCCAGCGAAAGCGCACTTTGCCATCGGCAAAGTCGATCAGACGACTATTTGCGATCGCCACCCGATGCGTGTAACGGCCAAGATACTCGAGAACCTGCAGGGGACCGCCAAACGGTGGCTTGGCGTAAACCACCCACTCGGCCTGCCTGACCGGCACCAGATGCCGGGCAAACGCAGCAGGGGAAGAAAGTGCTTCAAGGCGATTGAAGAAGCGAAGCTCGCCGGCGTCAAACGCACGCTGCAACCGCGCCAGAAACAGACGACGGAAGAGCCGCGAGAGCACCCGTACCGGCAGGAAGAAACCGGGGCGGCAGGAAATCCAGTGCTCGCCGTCGGCACTCAGGCCGCCGCCAGGAACCACGCAGTGCAGATGGGGGTGATGCATCAGGTTCTGCCCCCAGGTATGCAGCAGGGCGATGAAGCCGATTTCGGCGCCCAGATGCTTGGGATCGGCAGCGATTGTCCGCAAGGTCTCGGCCGTCGCCTGGAACAGGAGGTCATAGACCACGGCCTTATTCTGGTAGGCGATCGCGGCAACCTCTTCCGGCAGCGTAAACACGACGTGGAAATACTCAACGGGTATGAGGTCTGCCCGCCGGTCATCCAGCCACTGCGCCCGGACCAGCGACTGACACTTCGGGCAGTGCCGATTGCGGCAACTGTTGAAGGCGATACGCTGGTGGCCACAGGCGTCACACTGTTCGACATGGCCGCCGAGCGCTGCCGTGCGGCAACGCTCGATCGCGCTCATGACGCAGCGCTGACCACGGCTGAGTGAGTCGCCATGTTCCTGACGGTAGGCAGGGCCGGCTTGGCGGAAGATGTCCGCCAGTTCGAGCTCGATGGCACGCAAGGGCCGAACTCAGAAATGCATGAGCGGAGTCGGTGTCGGCGGCGGGTCAAACTTGGGCAACAGATCGAAGGGGCTCGCCGTGGCGCACACGGTACTGGTCACGACTTTCAGGTAACGCGCCGTCGTGGCCAGGCTGCGATGGCCCAGCAGGAGCTGGATGGTACGCAAATTGGCACCCGATTCGAGCAGGTGGGAAGCAAAGGCATGACGCAGCGAGTGCGGGGTGATCGGCTTGGTAATTCCCGAGTCACGGCGTGCTTTCTGGCAGGCGAGTCCGACAGCCTCGCGAGTGATCGGCTGACCGGGCACCTCGCCTGGAAACATCCACCGGGTCGGCCGGGCGGATTTCCAGTAGGTGCGCAGGACGTCCAGCAATCGTGGCGAGAGCATCACATAGCGATCCTTCATCCCTTTGCCTTGTTCGACCCGGAGCATCATTCGCTGGCTGTCGATGTCGGTCACCTTGAGGTGCGTGGCTTCGGAGACGCGCAGGCCGGCCGCATAGGCGGTCATGAGAATCGCTCGGTGCTTGTGATTGGTGATTGCGTTCAGGAAGTGCATCACTTCCTTGGGACTGAGAATCTCAGGGAGCTTGCGCGGGCGTTTGGGCATCGGAATCTCGTCGACAGCCCAGGTGCGTTTCAGGGTGACCTTGTAGAGGAAGCGAAGTGCCCCCATCGCGACGCAGATGCTGCTCGGCGTCAGCGCTCTGACCTCCATCAAATACAGTTGGTAGGTGCGAATCTCTTCCGGCCCGAGTTGATCAGGCGAGCGGTTGAAGTAACGGGAATACGCGGCAATCTGCTGCAGGTAGGCGGATTGGGTGTTCTCGGCAAGATTACGAATGCCCATGTCTTCGAGCATCCGCTGACGTAGCGGTGTCATGGCAAAGCTCCTTCTCGCGATTGAGGGAAATGCTGCGAACAGCAATTCCATCGTTCTCCGATCCGAGCTTCCTGTGAACCCGACCTGCCATCCTCCAGCCTATCTGCCCAAGCTAAAACCCCGCCCGCCGGCTCTCAAACCGGGCGCCTACCGCGCCAGCGGTTTAGTCCAATTGGGCACTGTGCATAATGGCCGATTGCTGCCTGATACCACCTGGTCGAGAAGACGATATTTCGTGCTCAGGTGTAATGAGATCAGGCAGTCAACTCAGTCGAGATTTCGCAACTGTTTTCACCAAAAACTTACTACAGGAGACGATGGTGTCCGGCAAACGACGCGCCTGTTTGTGCGTTAAGCGTCATTCGTCGGACAAGGGTGGGCGCGGCGTAAAGCTGCCGATGGCGCCGGTTTCATCAAAACGTATTTGGCAGCCTTTTTCCATTTTTTGTTTCAGGTGCTGACGGGCGCGCTGAATGCGGGATTTGGCGCCGGACAGGGAAATCCCCAGTCGCTCGGCCAATGCCTGCTGCGAAACGCCGTCGATGTCACAAATAGTGATCGCCAAGCGATCTTCTTCAGAAAGCTCCGAGAGTACGCGTGGTAGGCATTGACTGAGGGCATCGACCGGCGCAGGGCCTTCTGCCGGGAGCGCCGCAAGCTCATCCGGCAACGGCACGTGCTGGCGCGACAGGCGCAAGCGATCGGCCAGGGCATTGCGCGCCACCTGGAAGAGCCAGGCCCGCGGGTTATCGACGCCGCAGAACTGTTTTCCCTGACGCATGGCCTTGATGAAGACCTCCTGCAGCAATTCCTCTGCGTCTTCGAGGTGGCCGAGCCGATGGCATAAATAGCCGCGCAGTTCGGCTTCACAGTGCGTCCACGCCGTCATCAGGCTTCAGCGCAAAAAAAGCGTTTCCGGAACCACAGCGAAACGCCGACCAGCGCGATCATCACCGGCACTTCGACCAGCGTGCCGATAACGGCTGCAAAGGCGGCACCGGAATTGATGCCATATACCGCCACCGCCACCGCAATGGCCAAGCTCGAAATTGTTGCTGGCTGCGGTGAACGACAAAGTGGCGCACTTTTTGTAGCCGGCCCCGACCTTTTTGCTCATGTAAAAGGAAAACAGGAACATGACCACGAAGTAGATCAGCAGCGGCATGGCAATGCGCACCACGTCGAGCGGAATGCTGACGATCAGCTGGCCTTTCAGGCTGAACATGACGACGATGGTAAATAGCAGCGAAACCAGCGTGACCGGACCGATCTTCGGCACGAAATGCTCGTGGTACCACGCTTTCGAAACATGGCGCAGCATGATGACGCGGGTCAGCACGCCGGCAAGGCAGGGGATACCGAGGTAGATGAAGACGCTTTCGGCAATCTGGCCGATTGAAATATCCACCACCATGCCGGTTAGGCCAAACATCGGCGGCAGCACGGTGACGAAAAACCAGGCATAGACGCTGAAGAAAAGCACCTGAAAAAACGAATTGAAGGCAACCAGCCCGGCGGCGTATTCAGTCGAACCCTTGGCGATATCGTTCCAGACAATGACCATGGCGATGCAACGGGCCAGGCCGATCATGATCAGGCCGACCATGTATTCGGGCTTGTCCGGCAGGAAGATGATGGCGAGGGCAAACATCAGGAGCGGCCCGATGATCCAGTTCTGGATCAGCGACAGGCCCAGCACTTTCCGGTCGTTGAAGACATCCGGCAGTTCCTCGTAACGCACTTTGGCAAAGGGCGGATACATCATCAGGATCAGACCGATGGCAATCGGAATGTTGGTCGTCCCGACCTGGAAGCGGTTGATGAACGCTTCGGTGCCCGGCACAAAGTAGCCGAGGCCAATGCCGAGCGCCATGGCGGCGAAGATCCAGAGCGTCAGATGCCGGTCGAGGAAAGAGAGTTTTTTGCTGATGGCGCTCACGTCACGGTCTCGCTATGGATTTTTCGGGCAGCGTCGATGATTGCTGCGGTCGACAGCGTTTCCAGGGGTAATTTCAGGAAGGCCGTGATCCGCTTTTCCAGCTCGGCATAGGCAGTTTCAAACGCCGCTTGCCGCGCCGCCAATGGCTCGACATGGGCCGGATCGGCGATTCCCCAGTGCGCCGTGGCGGGATGACCGGGCCAGATCGGGCAGGCTTCCCCCGCCGCACTGGCACAAACGGTAAAGATAAAGTCTAGGGCTGGCGCCCCCGGCGCAGCGAACTCGTCCCACGACTTGCTGCGCGCTTCCGGCAGCGGCACGCCGTGCGCCGCCAGCGTTGCCA
>Ga0209582_1001442_pt1 | contig 11508 bp, 9 predicted proteins | sample KloWWTmetKNB5Kit_FD_187176 | JGI IMG/M metagenome (GOLD analysis project Ga0209582, IMG submission 187176) | Active sludge microbial communities from Klosterneuburg, Austria, studying microevolution and ecology of nitrifiers - Klosterneuburg... | ecosystem: Engineered > WWTP > Aerobic digester >...
AACAAGTTTTCCCCGTGCATCAAACATCGACTTTGTTTGGCCAGTGGCAATATCAGATTCGACCCCTGCGATCAGAGCATCCAGCTTATGCAGATCTGTGGCCGCAAATTGCGCATCCCACAAATTTTCGTCAATTTCAATCAATTCAGGCGACTCTTCTTCAAGCCGTCCGCGTCCACTGAGAAACAACACAAATTCATATACCTGCTCTTGCCGGGCGCGGGTAAGGCGCGGCATAAGAGATGCCACCGCTTCGCCGTAATCTTTCTGTTGCCGGGTCTTGAGTGAATTCATGTCTTTATTCTGCCATGAAACACGCTGTTTGGGGCAACAAAACCTCGCGCTTTACAAATACTTTTCCACCGCCCAGCCGCCCTCGCGCACAATGGGCGCGTTGGATGAATGCGCGTTTGGGTAAAACGTGAGCTTGTTCGTCCCGTTCAGCGCGTCCAGCACATCGCCCATCCAATCGGCCAGCGCAACGGGTGTGTTTAGCTCACGGGCAATCTCCATTGGCGTGATGTCATCCATCGAGATGCCATCGGGATGGTCAAACGTGATGCGGGGCAGCACGACCACCGAGGCTGGCTGAGCCGCCAGCACCGGGCGCAGTTGTTCAATAATGTCACGCCCCATCAGCAAACCAGCCACCGTTATTGTGCTGCCCAAACGGGTGTTGGTGATGGGAATTGCGCGGAGCGGAACGCCCGTGATGCGGGCAAATTCTGCGGCGGTTTTTTGTAACACCGGCGCAAAGAGCGTTCCGGTGGCGAGGACGGCGCCGTGCGCAAGGGCGTCCGTTTGTCCCGAGCTGGTCGAAGGATGAACGGACGCCCTTCGACCGCTCGCTCCGCTCGCGCTCAGGGCGAACGGGTGACTGGAAAGTTCTTTGCGCTTCAGCCGCGCCCACTCGTTCAAAAAGTTGCGCACCATGCCCATGCCGTTCTCTTCCAGCTTCAGGCCATCGTAAGATTTTTTGGCGGGCAGCGGTTTCCCCGCCACCAGATACCACTCATCGGTGCAGTGCACAAACCCCACGCCCAGCGTTTGGCGGAACTCGGCCTGCCACGCGCTCACGCGCTCAATCACCGCCGCGCATTCTGCGGGCGTGTGCGGTCTGTGCCCATATTTGTGATGCGCCGTGAGGCCAACCGGCACCACGCTGACCGACATCACATCGGGGTAAAGCGCGGCCAAATCGCGCACACTTTTCTCCAGCCACGCGCCATCGTTTAGGCCGGGCGTGATGACCAACTGGGTGTGCGCTTGAATATCGTGCCGCGCCAGCCAGCGCAATTGCTCCAGCACATCTTTGGCCTTGGGGTTGCGCAAACACTTTTTGCGGATGGCCGTATCGGTGCAATGTACGCTCACGTAAAGCGGGCTTAGGCGCTGTTCGGCCAAACGCGCCCAGTCTTCATCCGAGAGATTGGTGAGGGTGACAAAATGCCCAAACAAAAACGAGTAGCGGTAATCATCGTCTTTGATGTAAAGCGTGCGACGCATTTTGGGCGCGTTTTGCAGCACAAAGCAAAACGGGCACAGGTTATTGCAGCGGCGAATGTCAATATCAAAAGTGGGGTGCTCAAACTCAATGCCCAGCTCTTGCCCAAATTCACGCTGGCCGCGCAAGAGCATCGGCGCGCCATCGCGCTCAATCTCAAAGGTCAGCTCTGGCTCGGCGGCGTAAAACTGCGCGTCAATCACGTCGCGCAGGGCGTGGCCATTGAGCGCCCGCACGCCATCGCCCGCGCGAAGCCCCGCTTGCGCCGCCGCGCCATCGGGCTGGGTTGATTTGATGATGCCGGGCATTGATTAATTAAGAATTAAGAATTAAGAATTTCGTGCAGGGTTTGACTGCGCCTTTACGGTTTTAGCAACTGTTCAATATCGGGCGGGTAAAAAGACCAGCGTCCGGTATCGCTCAGCCAGTCATGCTCGCTGCGCACTTGACGGATGAACTCGTGGGTGTGCAAATGTCCGTGCGAGGCGGTCTTGAGCAAAATCTCATTCAAACACGCCAAATACAGTTGCCACGGGTCAGTTTTCATCAGCTTGTCGGCAAAGCCTATGTCATCCATGCGCCACCAGGCATGAGCGCGGGCCAGAGTCATTTCAAACTCCTCGGCAAATTGTTCAGATGCCTGCTCGTCTTCAATGACCGGGCGACCCAGTAGCAAAATTGGCGCGGGCGAACGGATGAGGTAGATCGTCTCTTCTTCACGTTGCGCCACTTCGATGGAGCCGCCAAAAGTGAAGAACTCGTGCTCTCGCGCAGACTCATCTACCAAAATAATAAAGCCCGGGTACAAAGCCCGGCTCTCCTGGAAAAGTGGGCGCTGGCGCAGCGTCTCCCATTTTTGGCCGGGCGCACCAGAAAGCCCCAATTGCAGCCGCACCATTTGCGGGTTAAAGTGGCGCGGGTCGGCTTTCTCGCGGATGGCCACGACCAGCCCCTGAAAACCGGGACTGTCGGCGTGGGTCTTGGGCAACAGGTAGTAGCCCCAGTCTTGCATAAGGCTAAACAGGCTCTCTTCGGAAATGCCATTGCCAATTGAATTGGCGGGATGAGCTATTTCTTGCGCCAGTAGACCGGGTTGAATGTCATTCATGCGTTAAAGCATACACCCATAACTTGCATCCATAATTTGATAGGGGCGCCTTGTTAATGCAAAATTATGCGCTGAAGTCAAGGCGTTAGGACTTGCGTTTTTTTAGCAAATCAAAAACAATAATCGCCAAGAATCTCAATATAGAACCCAACAGCGCAATAAATAATAATGATTGCATCCACAATTTTTGCGGCAGAAAAATTGAGCTTATAAAAAACGCATATCCCATTAATTGTAAAAATGCCCCTCCGATTTCTACATGAGAAGAATGTGGAATTCCAAGAAATAATTTGATTATTCGAGGAGCCTGAATATATCTTCCACCTTGCGATTGTTTTTGTATCAGATAACCAGGCAGCCAGAAAAAACCCACAAACAATGCCAACCCAAGATAAGGAAGATAGTCTTTTACGTTCACATTTCCTCGTCTTTCTCACTAACAAATGCACACTCGATTTGTATGCGTAAGTTTATTGTCAACTGCGCAGCTACACGGAATACACCCCGCGCATCTCCTCTGGCAAAAGCGCCGCCATGTTTTTCATGGCCTCGGTTGTAAGCGCAGACAAAACTTCGCGGGTGGGTTTTTGCCCTTGCAAATCCAGCTTGAAGGGTTTGCCAACGGTGATGGTGACCGGGGCAAACAAACGCTTGAGAATGCGCGGTGTGCCCTGAATGGCGACGGGCAAAATCAGCGCATCGGCTCGCGTGGCGAGGAAGGCCATCCCTTCCTGGGCGTGTTGCAACGCGCCGGTTTTGCTGCGCGTGCCTTCGGGCGAGATCAGCACAAGCTGGCCCTCGTTCAGGGCCTCGGTTGCGCTGCGAATAGCCGCCGTGTCTACCGCGCCGCGATGCACCGGGATGGCCCCGTAGCCATCCACAAACCACTTCAACCCAGCCTCCCACGCCTCTACCTTGGTCATGGGGATGACCGGCCTGCCCAGCGAGGGCATGACTACCAGCGGGTCCCAAAAGTTGATGTGGTTGATCGCCACAATTGCGCCGCCGGTTTGCGGCACGTTCTCCAGCCCAATCACCCGGAAGCGCATAAACGTTTTTTGCGCCAGCCGCAGCCACCAGTTGTAAAACGCGCGGCGCGGCGCGGGCTTGTTCCACGCCCAGCGTTTGGTGAACTTGGATTTTTTGCCCTCAGTCTTGACCTCTGTCTGTTCTGCCATTGGCGCAGATTGTATCTTGATAAAGCGATTCACTCAGCGCACTGGGCCAGCCGCCCTTTTGGCGCGTCATCTGGCCAGTTTTTCCAGCGCGTTCCTGGCCGCCTCATAATTTGCGTTCAGGCTGATGGCTTTCTGGAGGTCAGCGCGGGCGGCTTCGGCGTCGTCTTTGGCGGCATGGGCCACACCGCGCCAGTAATAACTCTCTTCCAGGTTGTTCACCGACTTAAGCGTTTCGTTTGCCAGTTGAATCACGTCATCGTAGCGTTGCGCGGCGTAATATGCGGCGTATGGGCCGAATTGGTACCACATCATGCGCCAGGGCAGACCAATGGCGCGGGCGCGGTCGTACGCTTGCGCGGCTCCGGCGCCATCCCCCAGCGCCAGCAAGTTTGTGCCAACGTTAAACCACGCAAACTTATCTTTGGGGTTGGCGGCGGCCTCGGCGCGGGCCACCGCAAGCGCGCGCTGGCGCATGGGCGCATCGTTCATGCGCTCGCCCAGCAATGCGCGAACATCCCCATCTTGCGTGGGCGACCAGACCACCAGCATGGCGCGGTTAAAGGCTTTCCAAAGCGCGTCAATCTCTTGCGCGGGCATACGCACATTTTCGCCTTCGTATGAATCAAAAAATACAAATTCATCGGTTGTTTTTGCGCGGGTAAAACCCATCGCGAGGCGGTAGTGCCCCATCTCGTCATTGGGTTGGGGAATAAACCACGTTTCAATGATGACCGGCAAGCCTTTGGCGATCAACCCGCGCAAAAGTTCCAGGTCGCCGCCTTGCACCACGCGGGCGTTGAGGCCCTTTGAGCGGGCATAGGCGGCCATCTCGTCCAGGCTCACGTTGCGGTCGTCTTTGTCTGGGCGCAAAGTTTGCGCCACGCGGTATTGGTTATCGCGCGAGCCAAACGCGGCGAGCTGCATGGAGAGCGTAGCTGGCCCGCAATTGTTGAACGTTTGGCGTTGCAAAATCAGCCCGCGAATCAAGGCGTTGTCTGGCGCGGGCGTTGGCGTGTTTGTGGGGATGAGTTTTGTGGCCGTTGCGGCGTTGGCAATTGCGGCGGCGGGTGATGGCGCTCTGGTGAGCGGCAATACCGGCGTTTCGGTGGGGTAGTAGCGCACAACAACTTTGCTCGCGCCATCCATGCTCACAGCAGATTGGGGGAGCGGACGCAGCGCGCGTAACTCGTCCAAAATGGCATCGCGTTGCCATATCAAGAGCGCCATCAAGCCAAGCAGGAAGAAGCCAATTAACTTACGCACAAAAACGCAGACCTCTGGCATCATGATAATGCGCCAAAGGTCTGCGTTGAATGACGACTCCCCTGCGCTTAAGCCGCGCGTGCTCAACGGTTTACCAGGTCGAATCGTATCCGCGCATGGTGTTTGGCACGAAATAATATTTCATGGGTTGCCCAACGGTTGGAATTGCGGTCGGTGTGCTGGTCGGCGTGTTTGTGGCCGGGGAGTTCATGCACACATTTACGCCCGACACATCTGCGCCACTGACCGAAATATTAACCGATTGCCAACAGCCGTATATGTTGCACATGCTTGGAATGGATATCGTGTAATTGCCATCGGGGATATTGGCAAAACTAAAATTGCCCGCCATCAGATCGGTTTGAGCCGAATACCCGCCGGGGTTGAGCGCCACCGTCACCCCGCGTTGGCTGCCAAAGCAGGTGGGAAACTCTGCCACATGCCCAAAGATGGTGTGTGTTGAAGAAGTTGGTGTTGCCGTTGGCGCGCTTGTTTGAGTGGGCGTATTGGTCGGCGTGTTTGTGGGTGTTGGTGTGAAGGTTTGAGTTGGCGCGGAAGTGGGCGTATTGGTCGGCGTGTTTGTGGGTGTTGGTGTGAAGGTTTGAGTTGGCGCGGAAGTGGGCGTATTGGTCGGCGTATTCGTGGCCGGGGAGTTCATGCACACATTTACGCCCGACACATCTGCGCCACTGACCGAAATATTAACCGATTGCCAACAGCCGTATATGTTGCACATGCTGGGAATGGATATCGTGTAATTGCCATCGGGGATATTGGCAAAACTAAAATTGCCCGCCATCAGATCGGTTTGAGCCGAATATCCGCCGGGGTTGAGCGCCACCGTCACCCCGCGCTGGCTGCCAAAACAGGGCGAAAACTCTGCCACATGCCCAGACACGGTGTACCCGGTCTGCGGCGCGTTTGGCGCATCCTCACGCTGAATTGGAGCTTCATTGGCGAGGAGTGTTTCCTGCCCTGGCAAAACAGAGGCGTGGGTGGGTGCCGCCAAACCCGGTGCACATCCCATCAGCAAAATAAAACCTAGCGCAGCTTTAACGATTGTGTTGCGAAGCGTGCGACCTAAAGCTGAAACTGACACATGCATAATTCACTCCAGTTTCCCCTTCCTGTAGACACATCACGTTATTTTGAAAATATAAGCCCTACGAGCAAGAAGATTATAACGCCACGATTCATTTTGAGACGATCTTTAGTTCAATTTGAAAATTACAAATTCCCTTTGCGCCAAACTGGTATAAGATTTGTAAATTCATGCAAAAAGATATCCGCCTGCTTTTTATCACCCGTATCACGCGGATGTTTGCGTATGGCTTTCTTTCGGTCTCGCTGGCGTTGTATCTTTCGCGGCTGGGGCTTAGCGCGCAGCAAATTGGGTTTGTGTTCACCTTCACCCTCGTTGGTGATGCGGTGATCTCGTTATGGCTCACCACCAATGCCGACCGGCGCGGGCGCAAAAAAATGCTCATCATCGGGTCGGCGCTCATGCTGATGGCAGGCGTGGTGTTCGCGATCACGCGCGAGCCAGCGTTGCTGGCGCTTGCAGCCACCATTGGCGTCATCAGCCCCAGCGGCAAAGAAATTGGCCCTTTCTTGTCCATCGAGCAGGCCAGTTTGAGCCAGCTTATCCCCAACGAGAAACGCACCTCCACATTTGCGTGGTACAACTTGTCTGGCTCAATGGCGCTGGCGCTGGGCGCGTTGTCGGGCGGGTTAGTGGTTCAGGCGCTGCTGGAGATGGGTGTTGAGGTGGTCAACGCCGACCGTGTTCTGGTGGTGGTGTATGCGGCGTTTGGCCTGCTGCTCATGGCGCTCTACACCCGCATCACCCCGCAGGCCGAGGCTCCATCCACCAATGTGAAAATGGACGCGCTGGGGCTGGGCAAATCGCGCGGGATTGTGCTCAAACTTTCGGCGTTGTTCGCGCTGGATGCCTTTGCCGGCGCGTTTGTGATTGACAGCTTCATCGCGTACTGGCTCAGCCAAAAATTTAACGTTGAACCCGCGGTGCTGGGCAGCATTTTCTTTGGCACAAACCTGCTGGCCGGGTTTTCTGCGCTGCTGGCTTCGCGCATGGCAGAAAAGTTTGGGTTGATCAACACGATGGTATTCACGCATATCCCATCCAACATTTTGCTTATTCTTGTGCCGCTTATGCCCAACCTGCCGCTGGCCATTGGCATGTTGTTCTTGCGTTTTAGCATTTCTCAGATGGATGTGCCGACCCGCCAAAGCTACACCATGGCGGTGGTCTCGCCCGAAGAGCGCAGCGCCACCAGCGGCGTGACCACCATTGCCCGCAGCGTGGGCAGCGCCATCGCCCCATCCATTGCTGGGCCGCTTTTGGCAACCTCATGGCCGTTTTTCATCTCTGGCGGGTTAAAAATAGTTTACGATTTGCTTTTGTGGCACAACATGCGCGCGGTAAAACCGCCAGAAGAGATGAAAAAAGGTTGAAGAGTGAAGAGTGAAGGGTGAGAAGTAATGATTCATGTGCGGCTTTGCGTCTTGGCGAGAGATAAAAAAGCAAAATCATTCGGCTTTTTGTTAAAGTGGCAACTTGTGTTAATTCATCATTCGTAATTGAATCGTAATTGAAATGGTTCGCATACTGTTCAAAACCAATAACGCCCCGCCTCGTGATGACGTGGACGCGAAAGACCTGCCTGCCTTGATCGCCGAGGCCGCCGAGGGCCGCGCCACGCTTTGGGTGGATTTGAAAGACGACCTGCCCGGGGCGCCGGATGAAAGCGGCGTGGAGCACTCCACCGACCCCAACATTTTGCGTGTGCTGCGCGAGGATTTTAAGTTTGACCCGCTGGCGGTGGATGACGCTTTGACCGAGACGCATGTGCCAAAGGTGGATGACTGGACAAATTATCTTTATATCGTCTTGCACGCTGTGTTCTTTCAATCTGAAATTGAGGACATTGACACGCGCGAGCTGGATATTTTTCTGGGCAAAAATTTTCTCGTCACGTATCACTTTGAGGAGTTGCCCGAACTGCACCAGGTGTGGCGGTTGGTGCAGCGCGATGACCGCTACTGGAAGCGCGGCTCGGACTTTTTGTTTTACACCCTCGCAGATTCCATCGCCACTGGTTACATGCCGTGCATGGATGCGATTGACGAGGTGAGCGACCAAATTTTGGACACCGTATTTGACCACCCATCCAAAGAGCAGGTGCAGCGCATCTTTCATGTCAAGCGGGCGGTGCTGCGCTTGCGGCGCATTCTTGGCCCCCAGCGCGAGGTGATGAGCCGGCTCGCCCGCGAAGGGCTTTCTCAGGTGGATGGCAAAAACCGGGTGTACTTCCGCGATGTGTATGACCACTTTGTGCGCATGGCCGATCTGAACGAATCTCTGCGCGACATCGTGGCCGGGTCGCTGGACACGTATCTCTCGGTCACGGCCAACCGCACCAACGATGTGATGAAAGTGCTCACAATTGTGACCGTGCTGTTTGCGCCGCTCACATTCATCACCGGTTTTTTTGGCATGAACTTTTTTGGCGAGAACATCGCCCTGCGCGGCAGCTTTGGCTGGGTTCCGTTTGTTCTGGCCATGCTGGGGATGGTGGTCTTTCCGATCATCATCTTTTTGTATATCCGGCGCAACCGGTGGTTGTAAAAATGCAGGTCTGATCGCTTCGCGCGGTCAGACCTGCGCATCGCTTACTTTTGCTCGGCGGCGGCCTTGTTTTGTTTTTGTTCTGCCTTTCGCACCGCGCGAATCACAATGGCCGCGAACAAAATGATCGGCGCGAGCGCCATCAACAAAACAGGCAACGTGCCAACGCCAAACCAGATGGCCGTGTTGGCCAGCCCTTCCAAACTGCGGTTTAGCGAATCGGTCGCGGCCTTCATCGTCTCACCGGGTTTCCAAACGTAAGGCGTGGCTGTTGGGGTGGGCGTTGGCGTGGGGCGGCGCGGCACAAGCCGCAGGTTGATCGTGGCCATATCGCTCAGCCGCGAGAGCTGCGCCATGCGGCCCTTGGCCTGCTCAATCTGCCCGCGCACATCGGTCAGCTTGTTGAACAGCGAGATGATGTCATCGGTCTTGTCTTGTTTTGCCAGCAGGCCCTGCAATTGTTTTTCGGCCAATTCCAAATTTCTCGTCCGCGCGTCAAGGTCGGCGTATTCGGCGGTCACATCATCGCCGCTGGCGTTTTCTTGCTGCACATCCAGCGCCATTTTGCGCAGAGCTTCCATCGCCTCGCCCAGCTTATTGCCCGGCACTTTAATCACAACCTCAGCGTTAAGAAAGCCATCGGGCTTGCTGGTGCTGGCCGATTGGGTGTAGCCGCCCAGGCGATCCAGCAGCGCGCCAATGTCGTTCAGGGTGTGCTGAGTGTCCTCCACCAGCAGCGTCATGCTGGCGTTGCGAATCACCATGCGCGAGAGCGGGTCAACCGGCGCGGCCAGTTTGCCGCCGGTGATGACCGAATCGCGGATGCCGCTGGAGCCAACCCCCGGCGCGGCGGTGGCCGCTGGCGCAGGAACAGGTTGGGGCGCTTGGGTGGCGGCGGGCGCACTGGTCGGTCGCGGGGGCGCGGCGGTTGGAGCAGCGGCACCTCCGCAGGCGGCCATCAAAAATAGCGCGGCGGTTAGGGGGATGAGAGTTCGGGTGTTCATATTTTCTCCTTTTGGGGATGGCGCTTGTTTCGGCGCAAGAGCCAGCCCTCAAACAAAACTGTATGCGCCTGCGCCCATCTGTGCTTGATATTTTTCTGACAACCGGTTGACTTTGGAGTGGCGTACACTTGCCGCATGAAATGGAAGTGGGCGGCCCTGGGGTTTGCGGCGGTTCTGATCGTCATCGTGGTTCTGGCAGACCGTCACCAGCTGCCGCCTTTTTTGTATGCCATCTACAACTTTCCCGGCGGCGACAAAGCCGGGCATTTTATTTTGATGGGAATGATGGCGTTTTTGGCCAATCTTGCGCTTCGGGCGCGGACGGTTAAAATTTTCTCGCGCGATATTTTGTTGGGCAGCTTGATTGTGACCGCGCTGGTCGCGCTGGAGGAGCTTTCGCAAAACTTTTTCCCCGGCCGCACCCCCGCGCTGGATGATTTTGCCGCCAGCCTGGCTGGAATTCTGGTTCTGGGCTGGCTGGCAAAGTGGCTGGTCAAAACCACCGGCTAATTGCGCCTTGACCATTTTCCAAGAGCGTGTTTAATACGCACCCATGATTACCATCTTCGACAACCCGGTGCAGTTGCCCCCGCAATTGGCGTTTTTGGATGGACGCATCGGGTCGTTTGTGGTTAATCTGGTTTTGTGGATGGCGATTGCGCTTGCGGCATACGTCATCCTCAGCGTTGTGCTGCGCGCCGTCACCCGCCGCCTGCCCGGCGAGATGGACGACATGATTCTCTCGTCGGTTCGCAAGCCGCTGCTGGCGGTGGTGGTGGTGATGGGGTTGACCAGCAGTTTTTCTGTTTTGCAGTTGGCGGGGCTTTTGGGCGCACTGGTCAACCAAATCTTTCACTCGCTCTTCATCATCGCGCTCACGTGGATGCTTCTGCGGCTGACTCAAAACGCACTTATCCCGCTGTTAAAGGCGCGGGCTGCGCAAACCGAAAAGCGCGCCGATGATGTGATGATTGGCATCGTCAACATGATTGTGCCGGTGGTGGTGATCTTCTTTTCTGCGCTGGCGGTGCTGAACCAATGGGAGGTGGACATCGGCGCGGCGCTGGCGGGCGCGGGCATCATCAGCCTGGTGCTGGGTCTGGCGCTGCAAGACACGCTGCAAAATATTTTTGCGGGCATTGGCCTGCTGGCCGATGAGCCTTTTACCGCCGGAGAACTCATTGCCCTGCCAGATGGCAAAGTGTGCAAAGTGGAGCAGATTGGCCTGCGCACCACCCAGTTGTATTACGCGCAAGACCACTCGCTCATCTTCATGCCCAACAAAGACCTTGCCAACGCGGCCATCACCAACATCGTCAAGCCATCCTTTGATTCGCGCGGGGCGATTGAAATTGGCGTGGCGTATTCATGCGATCTGGAATTTGTCTCATCGCTGTTGATGGATATTGCGATGGAGCATCCAAACGTGCTGTTTACCAACGCCGCCGAGCGCACGGCGCGGCTGAGGCAAGCGGCGCAACGGCTGGCCGCGCGGCTGTCTGGTGATGTTCCTTTGGCCGCCACCCACCGCGCCGAGCTTGAGATGCGGCGGGACGCCATCCAGGCCATGATCCCGCGTGTTGAGCGCGAAACCGATTTGCTCAAGTCGCTCATCGCATTTGATTCAACTTTGGCGGCTCTGGCTGGGGAGTTAAACCGCCTTGAGCAGGGCGGGTTTAACCATGAAGAGACCGCACATTTTCAGAAAAATTATCTGCCCGGTGTGAATGTGGCGCTGGAGGATGTATATGGCGCGATGAGCGCGTGGCTGAGCCATCCCGACCCGCTGGCATTGCAGGGCG
>Ga0209582_1001443_pt1 | contig 11490 bp, 7 predicted proteins | sample KloWWTmetKNB5Kit_FD_187176 | JGI IMG/M metagenome (GOLD analysis project Ga0209582, IMG submission 187176) | Active sludge microbial communities from Klosterneuburg, Austria, studying microevolution and ecology of nitrifiers - Klosterneuburg... | ecosystem: Engineered > WWTP > Aerobic digester >...
GGGATCGGGCCGTCGTATGGCGACAAGATGGCGCGGATCGGCATTCGCATGGGCGATTTGCTCAATCCCCCGCTCTTCAAGCAGAAGCTGGAAGAAAATCTGGTCGATATCAATTGGCTGCTCGAGCAACTGCACAAAGTCGACTGTTTCGAATTGGAAAAGGTTTACCAGCAGTACATGGGGTATGCCGATCGTTTGAAAAGCTACATCATCGATACGGCCCTGGTCGTGAATAAAGCGGTTGACGCCGGCAAGACCGTGTTGTTCGAAGGCGCGCAGGGCACGCACTTAGACGTCGATTTCGGCACCTATCCCTATGTGACCTCGTCGAGTTCATCGGCCGGCGGTGCCTGCACCGGCACCGGAGTGGGGCCGACGAAAATCGATGCGGTGATGGGCATCACCAAGGCCTATACCACGCGAGTCGGCAGCGGACCGTTCCCGACTGAATTGACCGACGAAGTGGGGGGCTGGCTGCAGGAGCGTGGAAAAGAATTCGGCGCCACCACCGGGCGGGCTCGCCGCTGCGGGTGGTTCGATAGTGTGGTGGTCCGTCATGCCACGCGAGTGAACGGGCTCTCGTCGTTAGCCGTGACGAAGTTGGACGTGCTGGATGGCTGCAAAGAACTGAAAGTCTGTACGGGGTATCGCGTGAACGGCAAAATCCACCGTGAGATGCCGTCCGATCTGCTGGCGTTGACCAATTGTGAGCCGGTGTATGAGCGGGTGCGTGGCTGGAGTGCTCCCACCACCGGGGTCACGACCTACAAGAATTTGCCCGCGGAAGCAAAGCGGTACCTCACGAGGATCGAGGAACTCGCCGAGTGCCGGATCGATATGATCTCCACCGGTTCGCGGCGCGATGAGACCATCATCCTCAACAATCCGCTCAAGGCGGGCCGCCGCGTGCGTCCGCAACGGTCACGATAATCTCGACGGTTTTTGGCGTGTAACGGATGCTCGCCGTAGCGATCCGGGATGCGTCAGTGGTATGATCCCTCCCGTCACGATCCAAGCGTGACGATGTGCAGATCCCATTTTCGGGAGAGTCGGTAGCTCAGCTGGTAGAGCATCGCCCTTTTAAGGCGAGGGTCCTGGGTTCGAATCCCAGCCGACTCACCACCATAAATCACATCACGCGTGCGCGATGTCGCGCCTCAAATGAGGGTGGTGATATTCGCTAGCCCATCGCACTCTAACAACATTAGCGGCCTGATAGGTGGGTCTTCTAGTCTTTGAGGCAGCCATTCTGGCGACACATAGGAAGGAGAGGCTGATATGAAAGTTGCAGATGCAACGGCCAAGGTGTTCGTCACGGCGTTTGAGGCCTTGCCGAAAGGAGAGCGCGATGCGGTCTTGCGTCAGATCCTCTCCACTCCAAATCTCCGAATGGACGTGATCGATGTGGCTCGCTGGCAGGAACGTCGCAGCGAGCGGGCCGTTCCGTATGAAAATGTCCGCAGAAAACTCAGAAAGGCCGGTCGGTTGTGACGTACCAGCTCCTTATCAAGCCGTCGGCGAGAAAGGAGCTTGAACAGCTGAGCGATTCAATTCTGCGGCGCATAGACGAGGCGATTGTTAAGCTATCGAATCATCCCCGCCCGGTAGGGAGTAAAAAGCTGGTGGGGGCTCCACTCTATCGAATCCGTATCGGTACGTATAGAGTGGTCTACGAGATCGACGACAATCGAAAGACCGTGACGATCGTGACCGTTGGTCATCGCGGTGATGTGTATCGATGAATCTTCGCGACTCCACTTTCAACTGGCCCACCATCCAAAACTAAACTCGCGAGACCTCAGGCTTTTGATACTGCCCAAGCAGGCCCTATGCGGAGAGGCAAGGGATGGGGCAGGGCAGTATGGTCACGAAGGTACTTCATTTCACATGGCGCGGGGCCGCCACCTGCTTCTCATTGACCATCGGACTTCCTGAAATCCCTCCGTCAGGAGGGCGTGCCACTCCAGCATGGAAGCGCGGTGGCGGTCTTCTTCTTCGGCGTCTATTGGGGCACCCGAAATACAGGGTCTCCCCAGTGCGGGTTCCCTCACGATGATTGGAAGCTTGGATGACTTTGAATTGCTTCGATCGGCTCACTAATTGTCCGGCCTCCACGGCGAGGCGCACGGTCTCCACTGCGACAGAGGCCTCCCGGTCGTCCAGCGCCACATCGATGCGGGTCACATGGCCCTTCTGGGTAAAGATCCAGGCCAACACCGTCTTCAATTTGGTCTCATCCCACTGGGAGACGATTCCGGCGGACAGATCCACATGCACTTCCTTGGGATTGCGAGGAGCACCCGTCCCCAGTTTCCCGACGCCCGTTTTGCCTTCCGTCATCAATTGCGCCACGGGATAGCCGCGAAAGCCCGTCTCACTCTGAAACCAGTCGCCACCGATGAGCTTGGTTACCTCAGCAACCTCCGCTTTTGGCAGGGTGAAGGCGAGCCAATCGATGGTTTGGGTGAACCCTCCGGAACCCGTCATTTCTTCCTCCTTGGGGTCTGTGCGATAGACGCCCCCGTCTTACCAAGTCGGGGGCGGGGCCGCTGCGCGCGCCGCCGGCTGGCGCCGCCGGTCGCGCTGCGCTGTCCCTCTTCCCGCGCGGTGAAAGGAGACTGCCCTTGCCCGTTCCCCTGCATCGCGGCTTTCACTCGATCAAGGTCGAATCGGACAAACCGGCAGATCCGCTCAACGGGAATCTGACCCTTTCTATAGGCACGGCGGATGGACTTCACGCTGACTTGAAGTTCCAGGGCGAGTTCATCGATCGTTAACCATGTTTTCTTCATCGCGTCTCCTCTTCGGTTCAGCGCACGACGTATGAGCGGACCATACGCAACGGCGCGTGAGTGGCGAAAGAGCCCGTTCGGGGACACTAAGGGACAGTAGGGGACACTGGGGGACAGGAGGTCGCAGTCAGAAACGGAAAGAAGAGGAGCGGGGATCAAGAAGTATTGAATGTCGAGATACTGCAAATGCTCTCTTTCTCATCGATCACCATTTGTGCAAATGCCGCTCCAGGCCTAGTGGAATGCAGATTTAATTTGGTTCGTTCGTTGAATTAGGAGAAGCGCATTCTCATGAACGATGGAGAGCAGCACACTACGTAGATGCGTTGTTTTCGGCCATCCAATGTAAAAAACTATGGATAGGGCCAAAAAACTCCCACTAGAGATGAACGGCCCTAGTTCATGGCCAACATAATACTCATGTCGGCGCGAAACGCTCCCGCTCAATGCAAATGCAGTGCGACCAGAATTATGACTAGAAATGCACTAATCAACAGTAACGCTTGTTACCTGAGGGGCATATCGCCTGGGCAAAGCAAAAAAATGTAGGGGGGAGCCAGTTATTGTCACCAGAGCACTCGAGACATTCCCTGCATTGAGGGATCAGGGGTAGACAACTTGATGAAGCGCAGCGATGGACATAAAGCTGGACAGGGACCTCACCACATCAGCTTGCTGTGTCGTGCCAACAAGGCATGTTGAGCCATTTTTGTTCTAAAATTCTTGTCCGGCCGAAGCGGGTGATTTTGTAGGCGAAAAAAGGTATTCTGCGGCGGCAAAGTATCATAACCTCTGGTATTACATGAGATCGACGAGACCGCTACGGGTAGAGAGCCTTGATCTCTATCTAACCACTGATAAGACGGAGGGCATAGGTTGCCAATGATGGTGGGGGCACTGGCAGAAAAGCACTATGGCGCTGAGCTGACAGCCGGAGCGCTAAAAGTTCCAGAGAGCCGGATTATTGCTGATCTGCTCCTCCGAGGCGATGCGTCAGAAGAATGGCATGAGACTCTTTATAAGCAGAATGCACTCCAGGCCCGTAACCTTGAGACAGCGAGGCGACTGGGAAGATTGATCCGTCAGCGACTGGAGTTAATGAATGCCGACCTCTGGCGGCTTGTTCGTGATGGCTCGAAAACTGTGGCCACTCATGCGTGTCTCGCCGCTGCCATCAAGCACAGTGCCTTGCTAGGAGACTTCTTAGATTTGGTCGTTAGGGAGCAATACCGCCTCTTCGCCTCAACACTCTCACCCACGCTCTGGGAAGAGTATCTGAATGACTGTCGAGGCCGTGACCCTGTGATGCCGCTCTGGAACGACTCGACGAGGAGACGCTTGCGGTCGTCAGTGTACCAAACACTTGCGCAAGCAGGATTTCTAGAGAGCACACGAACGCTACGGCTTCAACCAGTCCATATCGCCACCGAAGTGCTTGGTTATTTGCGGGACCATCGTGAGGAGTATGTGCTTCGTTGCATCCAGGTGTCTCCGTGAGTGATCTACTGACCGATCGACTCAACAAGATTCTTCCACGGATTATCTCTGATGATTTTTTGAGCGGCAGCGGCATCGGGAACGAGATATCATTCTACATCTTCGACTATCCGCCCGAAGAAGAGCTCCGCGTACGAGCTCACCTTCGTTTCTTGATAGACCACATTCCCAAGCAAAAGCCAGAGCTCCGTTTCACACACATCAACCTGTTCGATCTAGTGCTGGACCACCTAAAGCGCCGTAAATTGCTCGATAAGGCGCTACAGATACAACGGGAGAAGGGTGACGAAGCTCTCAAGGCGGCGTTAGCCGGCCCCCTCCATCCTGAGAAGCTCGCATCGATCTTTTGTGAAGTGGCAAGGCCGAATCAGAACAAGCTTGTTCTAGTATCAGGTGTCGGAAGCGTGTATCCGTTGCTTCGAACCAGCGGCTTGCTCAGCAACCTACAGAATGTGATGGGCCCGATTCCTCTCGTGCTGTTTTATCCAGGAAAGTACGATCAACTGACTCTCAGACTCTTTGGAAAGCTGAGCCTGTCCGCACACGTTGACGGTGCAGCAAAAAGCAAGAAGCCGGAACATTATTACCGCGCCTTCAGATTAGTGCCCTAACAGAGGCTGACTATGAACATTCAGAATCTCTTCGAGCGAGACCTGTTCCGCTCCATCAATGGAGTCGTGAAGGCGGATCAGTTGGACGAATTATCCGTCTGGCAGGAGTTGGACGAATTCGTTGTGACAAAAGAGCTCGATCAGCATCTCCGCCGCTTTTTCTCGACCTATGGTGATGCGATCAAGCACCACCCAGATCCCGATGTAGCAGGAAAGATTGGCGTGTGGGTGTCAGGCTTCTTCGGATCCGGTAAATCACATTTTATTAAGGTTCTGTCCTACCTCTTGCAGAACAAGACCCATACGCATCAAGGGCAGAGTAAGCGGGCGGTCGAATTCTTCGAAAGTAAGATCAAAGATGCCATGCTGTTTGGCGACATCAAGCGGGCGGTCGCCTCGAATACAGATGTCATCTTGTTCAACATTGACAGCAAGGCCGACCACCGCATTGGGCGCGATGCCATTCTTGCCGTATTCCTTAAGGTGCTGAACGAGATGCAAGGCTATTGCGGTGATCATCCTCAGATCGCACACCTGGAACGCCATCTGGAAGGGAAAGGCAAGCTCGCACAGTTCCACGACGCCTTTCGCAAGGCGACTGGCAGCGAGTGGATAGCAGACCGTGATGCATACCACTTTCACCGAGACGAAATCGTAAAAGCGCTCGGCGAAACGCTAAAGATGAGCAAAGAGTCGGCGGAGAAATGGGTCGATGGGGCGGAAGGCAGTTTTGCCTTAACCGTCGAAAACCTCTGTAAATGGGTCAAGGAGTATCTGGACTCGAAGGGGGAAGGTCACCGCCTCATTTTCCTCGTCGACGAAGTGGGGCAGTTCATCGGGATAGATTCCCACCTGATGCTGAATCTACAGACCATTACAGAGGAGTTGGGAACTATCTGTAACGGACGGGCCTGGGTGGTCGTCACGTCCCAGGAAGATATCGATGCTGTGCTGGGCGAAATGAAACAGAGCAAGGCCAACGACTTCTCGAAGATTCAGGGACGCTTCCGGACGCGCCTCTCGCTCTCAAGTGCCAATGTTGATGAAGTGATCCAGTCTCGCCTCTTAGCCAAACGCGAGGAGGTAAAAAGCGACCTCCAGGAAGTCTTCCGCCAAAAAGGGGACATTCTCAAGAATCAGCTCACGTTCACCAATTGCGGAATGACCTTCAAGAACGTCAAAGATGGCGAGGATTTCGTCCAGAACTATCCCTTCGTTCCGTATCAGTTCCAGCTCGTCCAAAAGATTTTCGAGGCGATCCGGAGAGCTGGGGCCACCGGTCTGCACCTATCTCGTGGGGAACGATCGATCCTCGATGCATTTCAATCTGCTGGCAAGCAGGTTGCCCTCGAAGAGGTCGGCATCCTGGTCCCACTCTATCGGTTCTACCCTTCGATCGAAAGTTTTCTTGATACCGTTGTCAAGAAGACCATCGATCAAGCCAAGGACAATCCGAGTCTGGAGCATCCCTTTGATATCCGTCTTCTGCAGGTGTTGTTTCTCATTCGCTATGTCGAGGAGGTCAAGGGAAACGTCGATAACCTGGTGACCCTGTGCGTCACCGAGATCGATGCCGACCGACTGGCGCTTCGTCGTAAGATCGAAGGGAGCCTCCAGCGTCTCGAAAAGGAAACGCTCATTAATCGAAGTGGTGATGTGTGTTTCTTCCTGACCAATGAAGAACGGGACATCAATCGGGAGATCAAGAATGTCGAACTCAGCAGTGGCGAGGAGGCCAAGCTCCTTGGAGAACTCATCTACAACGATGTCTTGAAAGAACAGAGAAAGCATCGCCATCCCGAGAACAAGATGGATTTTGCCTTCAATCGCTTCTGCGATTTGGTGCCGGTTGGGAACCGTCTCGACGGCGTATTGCAGCTCTCGGTTATTACGCCGCTAAATGATGAATACGGGTTGTACGACAATGCCAAGTGCCTTCTGGACAGCTCAACTGAAGGCGGCAGTATTTTGGTTCGCTTGGGCAATGACGCGACTCTTGGCCGCGAACTCCGGACATACCTCCAGACCGAGAAGTATGTTCGGCATAAGAACGATGGCACTCTGCCAGAGTCGGCGAAGCGCATTCTCCGAGACCTATCCGGGAATAACCAAGACCGCCGAGACCGTCTCGTCAAATTCTTAGGCGACATGTTCGCCGGAGCCGATTACTATGCCGCCGGCCAGCCCTTGAAGTTGAAAGCCTCCACGTCATTGGCCGCACTAGACGAGTCACTGGCATATCTCGTCAAGAATACCTTCAATAAGATGGGGTACTTGAAGCGGCTGTCTCAAGAGCCATTAAAAGAAATTCAGGCCGTCCTTCGGAGCAACGACATCGCTCAACAGACGTTGATCTTGGAAACCGATGAGGGCAACAAGCAGGCAATTGATGAGGTTCGCAACTATGTTGGCCTGATGTCATCCAATAATAAACAGATTGTGCTCCAGGACATGATCGACAAGCGGTATTCCCTGCGTCCCTACGGGTGGCCGGAAGACGAAGTGGTGATGTTGATTGCCCGGCTCATGGTCCTGGGAGAAATCAGTCTCATGACGGAGGGGGCGCTGGTCCCACTCAATAAGGCCTACGACGCCATCACGATCCCTGCGAAACGCCGTAAGGTCGTGATCCTCAAGCGGCAAACCACCGACCCTAAGGCCATTCAAGACGCCCGCACACTGGGGAAAGAATTGTTCCATGAGATGGGGCCTGATGGCGAGGATGCCCTGTTTGCCTTTCTGCAAAACAAGCTCAAGAGCTGGCAATCATCCTTGATAAGCTACAAGCCGTTGGCGGAGACCGGCGATTACCCCGGGAGAGACCAGATCGCAGATGGCCTGCTCGCTGTAAAAAAGCTGCTCGCCTCCGATAACAGCTATAAGTTCATTCAGCAACTCACCGAACAGAAGAATGAACTTCTCGATTATGCCGATCATTTTACCAATCTCGAACAGTTCTACGAACACCAAAAGCCCACGTGGGAAAGGCTGAGAAAGGCGTATGACCGTTTTCAGCGAAATCGCCTTGAGCTTGAGAGGGATGCGAAGGCCGGAGTGGCGCTCAAACGGATGCAGCAAATCCTGAATGCGTCGAGTTCGTACAGCCTGATCAAAGAAACCGAAGGACTCATTACCACAGTTAGTGCCGTCAATAACGCCCTCGTGGCTGCAGCTCGCCAGCAGGCTCTCGCCAAGATTGACGGGCACCTGGTCACGGTCACCAGGGACATTGAGGCAGCCAAGGAAGACTCGGGACTTCGTGCTACCTGCATGAAGCCATTGGAAGGACTTAAAGGCGCAGTCCTATCGGAAGAGAGTCTGGCCCATATTACTCAGATAGAAGCGGAGGCGCTGAAAGAATTCGATATTGCGACCTCTCGGATTGAAGAATCTGTTCGGAGAGCCATAGAGCAGTCCAAGGAAAAAGAGGAGCAGCCCAAGCCTGCGCTCAAAAAGAAACGGGTGGTGGAACCGGCCAAGCTGGTCACATCTTCCTATTTGGAAACGCAGGCGGATGTAGAAGCATTTCTCAAGACACTTCGATCGGAGTTGGAGCAGGCACTCACTAAGGATGAACGTATCGAGATCCGGTGAGAAGAGAATCTGAGAGTGACAATATGAACCACACCAAGCTCAAGGCCTACGCCCCGCAAGCGCGCCGGCATTTCATTCAGGCCGTGACAGACCGCGCTGCCTTCTATGGTCTGACTGATAAGAAGATCGAACCCATCACCGAGAACGGTGACGTAGCCATCATCGGAGGCCGCGCCTTTCCTCGCGCTATTGCGTGCAAACGCAAGGCCTTGGAGGAACGGATCGTCCAATACGGCTTCGGGCAGACCATGGATGCCATTGCCTACACCTGGTTTAACCGCCTGGTCGCCATCCGGTACATGGAATTGCACGGGTATCTTGACCACGGCTACAGGGTGCTAAGTCATCCCGATGCGGCGAAGTCGATCCCTGAGGTTCTCGAACAGGCAGAGCATCTCGATCTACCTGGATTGGACAAGCAAAAAGTTATTGAGCTGAAGTTGGAAGGAAGCAAAGAAGCTGAGCTGTATCGGATGTTGTTACTCGCTCAGTGCAACGCGCTATACAGGACGATGCCGTTTCTCTTTGCGTGGATCGACGACGAAACAGAGCTCCTCCTGCCCGATAACCTGCTCCACACAGACTCGCTGATCAGGAAGCTTGTCACTGATATCGATGAGGAAGATTGGCATGAAATCGAGATCGTCGGCTGGCTCTACCAGTTCTACATCTCCGAGCGCAAAGCCGAGGTCATGGCCCGCAAGAGTGCCGTGCCCACGGATGACATTCCGGCCGTTACTCAACTCTTCACTCCGCACTGGATCGTCTGCTACCTTGTCGAGAACTCGCTCGGCCGCCTCTGGCTGCTGAACCGGCCCGGCTCCCGGCTGCGCGAGCATATGCCGTACTACATTGAAGGCGAAACCGAGACCGACTTCCTCAAGATCGCCAAGCCTGAGGACATCCGTCTGCTGGACCCCGCGTGTGGAAGCGGACACATGCTCACCTATGCATTTGACCTACTCTTCCTCATCTACGAGGAAGAAGGCTATGTGCCAAATGAAATTCCTGCGATCATTCTGAAACACAATCTCTACGGTTTGGAGATCTGCCCCCGCGCGGCGCAGCTCGCCGAACTGGCCCTCGTCTTCAAGGCCCGGGAAAAATCACGCCGCTTCTTTCAGGCCGGCACACTTGTCCAACCCCACATTCTCGCCTTGCAAGACATCCACTTCGACGAAGCCGAACTGCGTGACTACGTGGCCGCCCTAGATCTGGGAGACCTTTTCAAGCAACCGGTTTTCCAACTCCTCCATCAGTTCGAGCAGGCCACCACCTTCGGCTCGCTCATCCAGCCATGTCTTGATGAACAGAACATCATTTTCGCCCGCCATGCCATCGAGGCCAAAGACCTCGGCGGCCAGCTCTTTCTCCGCGAGACCCATGGCAAAGTCCTGCGCGTCCTTGAACAGGCGGAAATGCTTTGTCATCGGTATCATGTCGCGGTGGCCAATCCGCCATATATGGGGAGCAATAAATTCATATCCTCACTTAAGAAATTTACAGCCTCCGAGTTCCCCGATGGAAAAGCTGATCTTTACAGCTGCTTTATTTTGCGCAATTTGTCGTTCTTGCTGGATCATGGTCTGTGCGCCATGATCACTATTCCCAATTGGATGTTCCTTGAGTCGTGGTCTGATCTGCGACTCAGGCTATTAAGTGAGTTTTATGTTTCAAGCTTAATTCACAATGGGCGCGGGCTTTGGGGAGCAGATTTTGGAAGTTGTGCGTTCATAGTCGAGACTTCACCCAAGCCCGAAGCTCATGGGTATTTCAAACGTCTCTTTGATGTTCAGGGCGAGGTAAACTCACCAGAGGAGCTCGAACGGCGTTATCTTGATCACGCAGGTAGACCACCATACCTAACGAATGCTCGGCGCATGCTCAAAATTACCGGGCAGCCGATTGCCTACTGGGTCACTGAAACTGTAGCGGAAATATTCCGCACTGCTCCACCGTTGAGTGCGTTCGGCTACCCCAGACAAGGCTTTGCCACCGGAGACAACGAGACTTTTCTAAGGCGATGGCCTGAGGTAACGCTATCGAACATTGGGTTCGGCAAACCAAATAGGACGGCTGCAAAAGAGTCCTGCAAGAGATGGTTTCCCTGCAACAAAGGTGGCGAATTTCGCAGATGGTATGGCAACAATGACTTGGTGGCCGACTGGGGTAACGATGGCGAGCGGATGAGGGGTTTCAATGGCTCTGTGCTGAGAAACCAATCCTATTATTTTAGGGGTGGGATAACGTGGTCCACACTCACTATTTCTCGATTATCTATGCGGCTGTCTCCTGAAGGTTTGCTGTTCGAGAGCAAGGGATCGGTTTGCTTCTTCAACGAGAAGTGGCAGGAGGAGTTTTTCTTGGCTTTCGCGAACTCGCTTCTCGTCGACCGCCTTCTCCTCGCGCTCTCTCCTACGGCCGATTATCATGAGGGACCCATGGGAAGGCTACCCGTTGTTTTGGGTGATCAATCCCACGTCCCGCGAGTCCGTAAGATCTCTGCAACTGCAGTCTCAATCGCCCGTCACGACTGGAACAATTTCGAGACCTCCTGGGATTTCCGAAGCCTTCCTCTACTGAGCGGGGAGACGAAGGGAATGACGCTGGCTACGACTTGGGAGACATGGCGCGACCACTGTGCCGGCGCAATTCGTCATATGCAGGAGTTGGAGACCGAAAACAACCGGCTCTTCATTGAGATCTACGGCCTCGCGGACGAGCTAACACCCGAGGTTCCTGAGGAACAAATCACGCTTGCCCGCGCTAACCAGCGTAGGGACATGGCAGCCTTCCTCTCATATGCTGTTGGCTGCATGATGGGCCGTTACTCGCTCGACAAGCCCGGCCTCATCCTCGCTAACGCAGGCGACTCCCTGGCCGAATATCTGGCTAAGGTTGATCAGCCATCCGACGCCCTAACATTCGCTCCCGACGAGGACGGCATCATACCCGTGCTCGATGGCGAATGGTTCGAGGACGACATCGTGGCTCGT
>Ga0209582_1001447_pt1 | contig 11476 bp, 6 predicted proteins | sample KloWWTmetKNB5Kit_FD_187176 | JGI IMG/M metagenome (GOLD analysis project Ga0209582, IMG submission 187176) | Active sludge microbial communities from Klosterneuburg, Austria, studying microevolution and ecology of nitrifiers - Klosterneuburg... | ecosystem: Engineered > WWTP > Aerobic digester >...
TTTATATAAAGGGTCTGTGATCGTACTCTTAAACTTCTTAATTTATACGCTAAATAGCTTAATCCATCTATTTATAGCTTTTTACGTAGTCTTTGAGGTAAAATTTGCCAGCAAACCTACCTATCTTTTCTTGGGTTGAAAATTACTTTAAATTGTATTTATTATTTGAATAATACTCGTAAGACGCTTTAGAATAGTATAAGGTGTAGGTTAATTAACCTCTATACCCTTTAATGATTCTTTATACTCTCTTTATAGTATTTTATCTTTTAATAAAATTATAATCTTTTGAGCCATACTTATAATAGTAACTCAAATGTTCAAACAATATTTAGCTAGCATATTATTTATTAGTTATTAAAACACAGGCACTCATTAATTAACCATAAATTATTTTCATTCTAGTCTCATTCGGTGTCAACTAATAATATTTTTTATTTATAGAAGGTATTAATACTGGGGTTTGTATCATTAAATCTTGAACCCTGGTATCATAAATAAAATTAACGAATTGATAAAACACATCTGTTGCAAATTAAAACATTAGTTATATATAGCTATTGCCTAATAATTAAAACAATTAAGAAGGTGTTATAGCTTGATATTTTATACTTTTATGAGACATCAGTTATTTTTGAGCATAATTGAGTCGTATATAACTTTAAAAATATGAAATCATAGAGATTTGTAGATTTATTAGCAACAAGGGGTTAGCATATTTAGTTTATGAAGTTATTGTTTAGATTTTCTGTAATTTTATACTTTTATAGGTTAATTTACCTTTGGTTTTAAATATAAACTAATCCACCTATAATTTTATGTCAAAAGGTTTTAAAGTGTTTATATTTTAAGTAAGACCTGTAATTCTCTTTTGTTCTTTCACAGGCTAATAATTGTATTTCGCTTTTAGACTACTAGCAAATTGTTTTCTAGTTTAATTTTAAAAATTGAAATTCTTACCCCAAAGTAGTTTGATTTGATTCTAAAGAGGTGAATTATTATTTATTGGTATGAAAATTTAATAAATTACATTATTTCTACCCTTATTAAATAAATTTTAAAAACTAAAATACTTATAGAACTCGTTAAAGTTAGTATCAACAACGAATTTATGTAAATGTTTTTACATTACACTATTATAAAATTATTAATGACGTTTTATGTTTTAACTCTATTTAGATTTAAGAGAAAGCTAAGGTTTTTAATATACCGTAGACCAAAACAAGTTTTTAACATTCTTTCTTGAATTGATTATTTATTATAACAGTGTAATACTACTTATTTAGGGTTTATTCATAATTTTTTAAATAGCTTAATATCTTTACTTTACTTATTTTATAATTTAAGCTTATATCACTTAAGGTTTTTATCTAATATCAACTTTGGATTAAAATCTAATTTTTTTCAATTAATTAGTTATTAATTTTATTTTACGTTTTTTAATTTTCTATTAAAAAAGCTTTATTTCTATTTAGGTTGTTATAATATTAGCCTAAGTCATAAATATCTAAGATGTAAAGTATTTTGTATTAAATGGAAAATTTTCCAAAAGTATTTTACTATTTTAGTTGTATTATATTTATTTAAACCCTCTATAAATTTACCTTAAAACTTCAAATAGTTACTATTTTAATTGTGTAGGATAGTTTCCAAAGCGTTTCTTCAATTATTTTGGAAAGTTTCTAGGAGCTAGGTTTTTTGCAGTACTGTATACACCTTTTAGTTATTAAGAAAATAATTTCATTCTATCAATCCAATAATCACTTCTTACTGCTTAAGGATAATTAATAACGCTCGGTACTAAATATTAAAGAGTTCCATACATACCGTAGTCCATATTATTATCAATTAATGGGTTTAAAATGAAAACTGTTTAAAATTATCGTCTCATAACAATCTTAATATAATGATTTTGTTAAACTAATTTAATAAACTAAATTAAGGTATTTTAATTAGGTTATTTTTTACTAATAGTTATAAGACCTTTCTTTATAACATTTTTAAAAACTCTTTTTTTATTAAAAAATTAATAAATTTATTATTCAGGTTTTGGTTGAAAGGATTTATTAATAAAATACATAGGAGATAATAAATGTCTATATTAATCTTAAATTTTAATAAATTAGGGTATAAACCCAGCTTAATATTATTACATAAGTTATTGATAATTTTTTACTAACTCTAGATAATTTTTTTTAACAGTAGCTTTAAAGTTCTTTATTTAGTCTAAATTTCTATTTTTTTAAAATCTATTAATTGAAAGAAGTTGTACACAATGAAAAAATAGTCTAATAAAAAGTTTTGTAACTGGTAAATCTTAACTAAAATCTTAAATTCTACCCATAATTTATTTAGTATGTTTTTTGATTCTAGTTTTAAAATGTATAACTTTATCCATTTAAGCTGTCACATCTAAAATCATTTTTGCAGCATTTTTTGTTTAATTATATTTTTTCATATTTAATGATAAATAAATGTTTTAAACTTTTCTTTGTTGTATTGTTTTAATCATAGGTTATTAGTGTCTTAATATGGCTAATTATAATAAAAGATTTTTCATTTTATCTAATTTTATAGGCTATGAAGTCTAAGATTTTTAAATAATTCTTGATAATTATAAAGTTTAGAGTTTTCTTTATACCTACTATTTATTTTTAGAATAGTCTTTCATATGTTTCAATTTAACTTAAATTTTCTTTTACATTAAAATCTAACTCACTTTACTTAATATTTAGGAATTATCTTAACTAATCATTTTTTAAACTTTGGGGTATTATTTCTTTTCTACTATTTATTGTTTTTAATATACTATTTATGGTTTCTTTTAAATCTATTGTAAAATACTAGTTATTAATTTAGTTTAACCGACTTTTTATCTATAATTAATCATATATTATTAACTTTTCTAAGATACTTAACTACTTCTAAATGATAAACTTTGTGATGGTGATTAAATTGGACTTTATTGTTTAATGTTACGTTAAACACTTCTAATTATATTAGGTTTTATAACCTATATTGGTTATTAAATAAAAATTTTTTTGGGTTAAATATTTAATAGTCTTTAAAGTGGGGTAGTTATTACTACTTATTTAAGTTTTTTTTATTTTGGTTATGTAATAATTACTTACAGGTTTTTTAAATGTTACATCATAGAAGTTTTTGGTTTATCTTCAAATAAACTTTATTTTTTCTATTATATTTTAGTTATTTTAGGTATTATAATTTAGGTTTGTTTTTTATTTATAACTTAATTTGGTATTTTTGGTTATTAACTAAACAATGAATTACTTTTAACTGTACTATTACTAAATACTTTTTATTATTATTTAAATATAGTTTTAAATTACACTTTACTTATAGAAAGGGGTTTATTACCTTACTACCTGGGTTTGGGTTTATAGGGTATTATAGCGAATTTATTTTTTGTTGCAAAAGGTATTTAAAAAACTTGGGGTATATTTTATATTTTTTTAGGTAGTAATTATAACTTATTTATCGGCTTTTATTTTATTTATTTAGTATTTGAACTAAAACTAAACATAGAGTTTACTGGTACATCCTTATTAAAAAAATTCTGTATTAATGAAACTGTTTACGGTCTTCTAAGATTATTTAATGGACTTTGTACAACTTATTGATTTATTACTTATTATACCTAAGGTATGTTAATCTAGTTCTATTAATTATTTTAAACCTATTATAATTAATCTAGGTTTTATCTTTATTATACATCTTGCTATTAAACTTATTATTCATTTTATTATTCTTCTTATTAATTGTTATTTAATTATTAATTATCATTTAGGTTATTTATTTATACAGGGTTTTAAATTAATTATTGTCTCACAGCTACAATAGAAGATCTTAAATTTAAATTGATTTAATTATTATTCATTTGATTTAAAACTTGTGTTAATATAGATTGCATGGTATTATTAATATTTGATTGTATTCTTTATTGATATTATCTTTATAAATTAAATTCAACATTTTAAATTTGTTGAACTATTTATTAGACTTACATTTAATTATTTTAAATTTGTTATACTCTCTAATAAGCTTAAACAACGCTACGATACAATAAATCTTATTTAATATCTACAATTTAAACCTGTGGTTATTATATTTACATTTTTTATTAAAAACTATAAGGCGCTAACTTTTAATTTGCATTAAAATCTGAAACTAAGGATTAAGATAATTTTATAGATACTGTATTTTGTGGTATTATATTACCTTTTTTTAACCATTACATATAACTTGATTACCTAGATTATTATAGTTTTCTAAATTCTTACCTTTATTTCACAATTTTTTAAACTCTTTAAAATTACCTTTAATCCTAATCTAAACCCAATTATAACCCTGATAATAATTCGTCTTCATTTTATGGCTAATATACATTTTACTAATAATGATATAAATCATACCACAGTGGCTTTAGGTAATATATTTTGGTCTAAAAGTCCTAGTTTATTTTTAGTTCTTGATCTTTTTTTAGGCTAAAGCATACTACTATTTGGAAGTAGGAATGAATTTAATCTAGCATTAACATTACCGCTAGGTTCTATATAATAAAAACAATACGAGGAAATACTGATAAATTAACAGCATTATTAGGCACGACGTTATTAACAGGTATAATATTATTTTGTGATATCGGGATATTATTATTATAACCTTTATAAATCATCAAATACCGACGTTAGATCTAGTTAGAGCTCCTAAGGCATCGACTGGTACCATATTATAAGACGAGAATTGTGCGGGTAAATTTTTTTATATAGAAGCTATTACTATGTTTCTTAGTGTTGTTTGTGGAATATTATTAGCATTCTTTATTAAATAATCTCTATAGTTTTAATAATCACCACTAGATTTTAATTGAGATATAGATTGAAAGAAGAATTGTAACGCATCTGATAATTAAGCTATCTGAATATTTAAATTGTTTAGAGAGGTTTGATCTATAGTTTTTCCAGACAATATAGCCAAAGATAGGTATTATGAATCCTGAGCTGAAGTTCTATTTTGCATAACAGCAAATTTACCAAATCTATCTTAGACCCATTGCGCAAACCTTAATCCTTGATTTTGAGCTGGGGGGTTATTAGGCGGATTATTAATTGGAGGCTGTGGAATATTAATAGGTAGTATGGGTCCCATACCTCCACCACCGTTAGGTAGAGGATTACGATTAGCAAAAATACCTGTTCTTCTAGCCTTTTAAACACTAAAGAGATTAGGATCTACACCTAAATCGAGAGTTCCCCATTAGGGTCCATTATAACCTAAAAATTTGTTTGAAGCTTAGAATGAACTTTGAGGTTTCCAGTAAGACTACCCCTGATTATCCTTAAAATATGTAGATAGTTAGTTTCTATGTGAGGCTAATTAAGTAAAAGATCTATCTTTCACTTTTTGTTTCATATTAGTTATTACAGTCTAATAATTAGATCTAGGTTATTTAGTTAAGGAAGCGAAATCTAATTATTTATTAAAAGATTTTAGAACTTATGAATAGTTTTTCTGTTGTTAAGCTGTAGCATTAGAGGGTATATTTGCTAAAGCTTTAGCCATTTTTTTCATAGTGGGAGCCACAGATTTAACAGAACCATACAGTAATGACGCTTTAATCATCTTAACTTTACGTTAAACTTATCTTATCTGCCAGTTTTATGCATTTTAAGGAACTAATGAATCTATAATTCTCATAGCCATAGCCTAACCATCCGTTTCTATAATATCACTTATTTCCCTAACCCAGACTTAATCTAGATTTAATTACATAGAATCTCTTTACATTTTAGATTTTGTTTATCGAAACTTAGCTAATTCTTTTATAATGTTATCTTTATTACCTAAAGCTGATACTACAATCAAACCCGCAATATTAGTTTTTTTCATTTTACCTAACATATAAGAATGCAGAAAACCCTAGATCTTTGTAACATATTTATATTTGGGGTTTTAAAGTGAGTTACTTATAGAGTCCATTTGTTGTTATATAAACTTAGGTTATTTTTTAGCTATATGTTTATAGTATTACTATTAATCCTTAATGAATTAATTCCAATTTTGGATAATTTTAGCTTATAGATAATTTTTTTTATCATGGTAACTTAAAGGATTTAAAAATTTCTTTGAGGCTTTAGGTAATACTTTAATTTTACCTGTTGCAGGATCCATATATCTTCCAACATAAAATATTGAACCTTTGGATTTAATAGGTCCAAAACCTGCGGTTCCTAAACCCGAATAAGATTAAACTAATCCTCTTACTACTTAGGGTACAGCGTCTTTAACCTATTGTTAACTTAATTTAGTTTAGATTATTTTATTACTATTATATATTCGTTTGGTTAAAGCTTTCTAACTATTTTAAGCTTTTTTCTTAAATTAGTTAAGATAACTAGTAGTCATATGTCTATAATAGTTTCCTAAACTATTATTAGAGCTTAGATTTTAATGAATAATTCTGGCTATAGGTTTTTGTAGAACACCTGTATTAGATTTAGCAAAGGTGGGCATAATTTTACTTAAAACAGTTTGAGTTCCAAATGGTTTGTTTATACCTAAACTACCAGTTTGTATTTTATATGCTTAATCCCATTTAGTACCTCTATTACTCATGGTGGGAATGTCGTTTAAATATGACAGACCTGTACCATCATTAGCGTACCTTGATAACATTTAATAATTATAAATGAGCTAATAAAGAATTGCGACTTAATATTAAAAATTATATTAATGTGACACCGGATAGTAATTTGTAAAAAAATTATCATCTATTCTATCACAATAAGTAACTCCAGGTATGGCTGCTTAGTATGCAATAATCGTTTTCAAAAAATTGTGTCAAATTTAAAATGATTAAATTAACCCCATATAAAGGTCTATTATTTAAGTGCAATAATAATACTAAGAGCCAGAAAAATGATTTGAATATTATTTAATTATTTAAGATGTTCTTTCAAAGAAATAAACGAGAAGCTTAACCCAGTAGAAACCGTCGAATGTCTATTTAAAAACCAGCTATCAAAGAGTTTGATTAGGATCTATAAATGTAGGAAACTCCAAAGTTTAAAGGAGCTTTGAATATACCCAAAGGAGATCTCGGAGGAGTGGCTTCAACTGTTTAAAAGTTTTTCTTTTCAACAAAAGGTGATGGAGATAATCAAAATTTATTTACAATTAACTTGTCAAATTACCCTGGAGTTAAAAAGGTTTTCTTATCTGTAAAAAATTTAAATTGCAATATTGTAGACTTCCCTTCAGTCGATTTCCCTTAAATTTTCTTCTTATAGTTATAAGGTGTAACAAACGGGATCAAAAAAGTTACAGGCTAATCTACACATGCTATTCAAGCTTTGAAAGTTGGAGGATCTCCTACAATTAGCACTACTGCTACAATTAAATCGTATACCTTAAAGTATTGTTCTATGATTTAATAAGACTATTACGAAATTACCGGAATACCTTTATTAACTTTCCATATAAGTTAAGGATAAGCTATGACTAGACCTACATCTTACCCTGTAAGTTAAACATTCAACGGTATCATATAAATAACATATGTTACATATTGATCTTATACAAATCAAATTCCTTTAATAGTCATAGGTCTTCCTTTCTATAATATTACAACAATGTTGGCTTCTCCAAATATATATTATGTTTGATCTCCAGGGAATTGATTTACCGTTGAGTTGTTAAATGTTACCTAAAATTGTTTCCAACCTATAGTATTAACACCGTTAATCATTGTTTTTGAATGTCCATAAGGTTAGAAGGTGTAACAAAACGCCGCTTTACCTATATATCTGTTTTAATGAAACCAACTTTGACCCATAGCTGTATCAGGATTTGTGTTAGCAATTGTTAATTGATCTAAATTATTATAATCAATGTTATTAGTACGATTTAAAGAGGCTACAGGGTATAATGTTTTTGTGTTAGAAGCATCATATATACGTCCATTAATAGCAAAATTTTTCTTATTAATTTTTGGTAGGGGTGTATTAGTACTAAATAAGTAGTTATTTGACAATAAAATTAATTATATAAAATTCCAATTATCACCAGTTTGATCAATCATTTATGGATTACCAGCATTACCTACAATAGGTTGAATTGGATAGTAAATAGTGTTAGCTCTTAATTGCATATGTGTGATATTATTTGAAAGCCTAAATTGTTTTCTACAGAAAGGATATTTAAGATATTAATTAGATAAAAATAATATAACAATTTGTGATAACGATTACATGTTACAGGGTATTTGATTTGTTTGTTTAACATAAGAACCTGAGGGTAATTGATATTGAGCTAAAAGTTGCCAGTACTTTGATGAAAATTAAATAGACTTATACATTTGAGCTTAAACTTGATTCATTAGATCTGAATTGTTCATTGTATATATATGCCAAGTCCAATTGATTTAATTATAAATCCATTTTCTTTTTATAGGTGTAGCCATACCATTTGTATCATATTAATGAACATCTGAATAACCTGTAGTAAACATCCAATAAGGATTTAGAGTTAATTCTAATATTAAATTTTAATACATAGCACATGGGAATAATTTAAATTGATCTGGTGGTATTAAAACCCCACATAATGATGAGGGTAAAGGACATCTATACCTACGTTTGGATATAGGGATTGGTGTATTTTGAATTATTCCATAACTCATTTGACACTGAGGTATAGTAGGAGATAGTAAAGGTTAAAAACCACCAGCTGCAAATTAACCACATAAGGGTTTTGAATAACCTGAAATACCACAAGGATTTTAAGCACACATCTTACCATTACCCAATAATTTAGTATTCATTGTATCTAAGAGTGGATGTTTATCATAAAATTATATTTAATAAGGATTACCTGTATACCCTGTTGTATGAGCTGTTGAATAATTCCAAGTTTGATTCTTTATTCTTACATTTTGTAAAGTTGATGAATCAGGACTATCTGGATACTAATTTTTGTTAATATAATATTTATATTATGCTCTAATGTTATTTCCTCTTTTTAATGAATCTATAACTGTTCCAGTAACTTGCTAAGCAGAATTATTTGATGGAAAAACCCAAGGGTTGCTAAGCCCTGTATGATTATTACCCAAACCACCAGTTAGAGCTTTAGTGTTTATATAGTTATTTACAGTTAAAGCTGTGGTAAGCAAAGTTCCTTGACTATGAGCGGCATTAGAGGTAATCATAGATGCTGATGTAGGGTTATATCCGTTAGAAAAAATGTATTAAGTTTAATAAGAAGGATTAGTCGACAAGGTATTACCAGTAATATTTGTCATTAAATTAGTCTGCTTTGTCATAAATCTATTTGATGAAGAAATTGGCGCTTGTGTTTGAGTTGATACATAACCTAAGCCTTAGCTTTATCTTGATTGGCAAACCCATTAACTAAAACCTATATCAACTAAATAAGCCATAATAGTATCAAATTACATTAATCTTTAAACTTAATAACCCCAATGGGTCATAACTGTTTGATTAATAGCTCCAAATACTGAACTATCTATTTGAACACCACCAACTGGTAACATGTTTATAGGCGTTTCTACTGTAAATTATAAATGTGATCTATACCAATCAACAAGACCTGTATTAATATTTGAGGCTAACTTAACAATTGAATTTGTTTCCCAAAATTGATTTGATGATAAAGGATAAATGATCCATTATTGAAAAGTTGTAGCTTGACCTCTTAATCTTGGACCTGTATAAGTTAATTAATATGGTGCAGTCATTTTTTAAATAAATTATAATAATCAAATTGGCTCTAACATGAATTCAAGATTAGGTCTTAATTTACCCTATTTATTAAGCACTATAGCTTCCCTATGATACATATTTTGGAAGTCTTTAATGAGGATAGTGTCGTATTATGGATGGATCTATTGATGTAGTTATGCTACCTCCTTCCAACTATTAGTAGACCAAAGTCTTCTCTACCATTAAGGATTAGGCTTAGTTCTTTGGTTTATAACTTTACTATGAGCTGCTTAATAAGCTTTTTTGTTTAACCCCAACTTTCTTCGCATTTATTATTGCTGCTGTATTCTAAGTTTTTCCGCTTAATTTAAGTTCTGTTTATTTCCGATAAGATTTTTATTAATTTTAATAGCCTAGTCTATTTTCTATTGTTGAAGCGTATTAATGACGTAATCGCTATTATTTCGAATTGTCTCCAATATTTTTATTCTTTGTTAAGGGGTTAACGCTTATGCTTTCTCTACTCCTTTTAAGATTTACTCCGGGCTAACTAAAAGAACACTATGATCTATTAAGCCCATTATTGTTTACCTTTATTCTTTAGGTATATAAGCTATCTCGTTAATTATTTCGTTTTGTTTATTCTATTATGCTCGGATTATTAACCCTTCTTCTTTTAGACAATGTCTAAGCCATTCTTATTAGTTATTATTACTATTAGGAGTTAAGTTAATCTTATAATGCTTCTGAAGAATGAGCCTGGCTAGTTGTATTCTCATGCCTATTACTTGAGACTTATCTTGACATTTATTTAGAGTTTATTCCTTGACTGTTTCGTTAGCGTCCATTTTGCTTTTATTTTTATTAGAAATATTTAAACATTATAATGGTATATGCTGGATTAATGGGAGCTATAGGCCCTATGTTTAGATTTCTATGGCCTCACGTTGCTGGCTGGGGTGTACATAAGCTATTTAATAGTGCGTTTGGTCGTTCTTATTTACCACCTTAACTTTAAACAGATGTTAAAAAAATTGCTCAAGATGCCGTAAAATTTTTACCAAAACCCAAACAACCAATATAACGGTACATTAAATATAGTACTGGAGGTATGAATAATCTTAAGGGCGGCTAGAATTAAGAATAACATCAATAACATAAGTTTAACCCCTTAAAACATCGGAAATTAATAAGTAAAATGCGCGCGAAAACCCCTAGATAAACACCCGAATATTGATTTCTAAATTATAATAATTAAATGTCATTTACAAAAGTTGATATGTAAAAGGTTAACGCCTAGACGGTTATTAACCCTTCAAGATTCTTTAGAGATGTCTAAACCTAGAACTAATAAAAGTAATTACAAGTTTGGGATTAAACTAAACATAAACTTATTAGTTATGAAATTCCTAAACCCATTTATTCTTCAGGTTTGAATAAGAAGATGAGAACTGTGATAACATATTTGGATAAAAGAACCGGCTAAACAAAACACAAAACCATAAATTTTTGTAAGGGTAACTAATATATATTCACGAGAAGAGCTAACGAGAGATTTAAAATTCTAAATTAGATGAAACATCGAGATAATCCTTTACATTCTGATTATTGGAGGGCTATAATAGGATGTATTGGACCCTAATTCACATAAAATGTTTTGAACGCTATGAGACCTATGATTTAAAATCATTGGAGATAAATAAATCAATAAAGATAGAAAAAAGATTATTCTT
>Ga0209582_1001450_pt1 | contig 11452 bp, 8 predicted proteins | sample KloWWTmetKNB5Kit_FD_187176 | JGI IMG/M metagenome (GOLD analysis project Ga0209582, IMG submission 187176) | Active sludge microbial communities from Klosterneuburg, Austria, studying microevolution and ecology of nitrifiers - Klosterneuburg... | ecosystem: Engineered > WWTP > Aerobic digester >...
AAAAGCTTCTTGTCCGTGCAACTCGAAAATAATATATTTGTAATCCATGGGAATATGTTATTTATGACAAACCTACGGCTTTTTTGATAAATGTCTATTGACTTTACATCATTTGAAGGAAAAATAAAACCGGAATTCAGCAGTAAGGGTCTTGAAAAACCGTATAGTGCTGAATACAGATTAAACTTAGATTGCCTTGTTTGTGTTTATTCTCATGAAAAACAAACGAAAGGTATCAATAGTAATCAAAGCTTTATGAAATACTCGCTATTATTCAATAATATTCGCAAAAATATCGATCTCACAGCAGCAGAAGAATCATTGTTTGAATCCTTATTAGAAGAAAAATCAATCTCCAAAAAGAAAAGTTTAATCAAAGAGGGTCAGCCCAATGAGTACTTATATTTTGTTTTAAAAGGTTGTTTTCGTGCCTATTCAGTCGATAAAAATGGGTTTCAGCATATTTTGCAATTTGCACCTGCCGACTGGTGGATTACCGACATGTACAGCTTTATCACAGAGAATCCGGCGTCTTTGAATATCGACGCTATTGAAGATACTTCCTGCCTTGCCATTTCAAAAGAAAATCTGGAAAAAGCCTATTCTGAAATCCCTAAACTTGAACGACATTTCAGAATCTTATTAGAAAAAAATGTCGTCGCCAACCGAAAACGCATCATAGACCGGCTCAGCCTTACTGCCTTAGAGCGATTTGATGCGTTTTGTAAAACATATCCCGATTTGGTAAACAAGATTCCACAAAAACAAGTTGCTTCTTATATCGGAATAACGCCTGAATTTCTAAGCAAAGTCAAGTACGAATATTTTAGATCAATGTAGTAAACTAATTGACTATATGCCAATTAGTTGTCCATCAATCTTTGTTAGATTATCCCGAATTCAGCAGTTTAGGTTTTGAAAAACCGTAAAATGCTGATTATGAGGGCAATCCCGATGTACGAATCGTTTCAATGGTTTCTGTAAACCATTGATTACGAGTCGTAAATCGATTCCGTATTTGTCTATTGCAGAATTTGGGATTATTATAAAAATGGAGTCAACTTCACATCAAATGCTTATTTCCTCTAATTGGATTCATACAACCATGCGTCGGCATTAATCTTCTGCATATCAGCCATTGTTGCATCAATGCTCACCTGATTGCACTCACATGCTGCGCCAACCCTGGTTAGACCTTTTGAAATATAAGAAAATGGCTTATATCCCGCTTTTTTAATTGTCCTTTCCAGGCGCTTGACATTAGACGCATTGGCCATGACACCCACTATTACAGCGCATATTTTATTTGGCGAACCATCTTTGATTGATTTTTCAGGTGAAGGAGTCACAGCTTTTTCCTGAACATTGTTGGAAGAAGTTGTCTTTGTAGAAGAATTGGACACTTGGTCATCCGGTACATAATCCGAACCGGCTTGTTCAGAAGGCAAATTCTGTTGGTCGATTTCCTCTTCTATACCTGATTTGTCATTTATACTGTCCTTGACTTCATTTTGTTCGACAAAGTTATTATTGGCCAATAACAAACTGTCTTGATTTACCTCAATTTGTTCTGAAGGATTGTCGCTAGGGTGCGCATATTGGCTTTGGTAAAGAAAATAACCAATTAGTCCAAGTCCTAAAAGTACAAATCCACCGATCAATGGAATCATCCAACTATTATTGTTAGTCTTACCCGGCCGCGATTCAACAAAGGTCGTCGTTGTCGTTACTTCAGCTTCTTCCGGCTCCTTTGTGTATTCGTGAGCGACAGGAATTACACTCAATTCAGGAAGTCCCATGGTAGGCTTCATGGCTTTCATCTTGTCACCCGAGGTAAATTGGATCGTCGTGTTGTCCATTAAGGACAATGTGCCCAAGCCTGAAATATAGGCAAATCCGGTTGATTTAAGATCTTCTTTAAGTTGATGGACGTAAGCCTTGATACGTATTTCTGCTTCATGCTCATCAAACCCCTTCTCTTTTATTAGAAAATCTAAAAAACTTACCTCTCCTTCATCTGAGGTAGATTCGGAAAACACAAGCTGCTGACTTGGCGGATAAATTAAATTCTCCCCAAAATTCATACGTGCTGGGCTAACTTCAAACCGAAAAGAGCCCAATTCAGGTATCACAGCAGACTTCTGTCTGAAAATTAAATCTATTAAAAATTCACTAAGCCCATTCACGCTTGTAGATATTTAACTACAAATATAAAAACATTCTTTAATATTTAGCAATAATATTAACTTACCATATATATTATTTTGTCAAATATCTATTTTTTTGATTTCATTCTCTTTATTTCTTTTTCCTACTATGCAGTATCAGCTAAATGTGTTATACACACAACAGTATCATCTTTTAAATACAATATTTTTGCCTATAATAGGAATGTGGGATAAATATAACTTGGATCAAAATCTAATTCTCTGAGCACCATATTGCCAGAACCGAATAAAAAAACAAAGAAATCCGCACCGCAAAAGGTATCTGCTAGTTAATAGTCGGTCTTCTACTATTTGCCATAGCACCGAGTAGGAAGGGCATTCCTTATTTTACGAGGGTGACATCTCCCTTTAAAAATTCTATGTGACCGTCATAAAATTCCAGTTCTGCCCAATAGACAAATACACCGGGATTCATATCCTTCTTCTTTCGGATGTAACCATCCCAACCCATTGACTCGACTCCTGGCTCAAAGTTGTTTGCTTCGAATACTACTTCACCCCATCGGTCAAAGACTGAAAGCCGCTTTATAAGTCGTACACATTCTGCCTTTCCATATATGGTAAAATAATCATTGATTCCATCATTGTTTGGGCTAAACACATTAGGAACAAAAAACGAATTAGAACAGTCTCTATACTCAAAATTGACCCACATCGTATCAATAGCCACACAGCCATTTTCGTCTATTAATTCCGCATAATAGAAAGTATTGCCTGCTATGTATGCTTTGAATTTTAAACCGGAGGATACAGGTTCTCCTTGTCCATTATACCAATGTATCTGCGTCCAATAACCTGAAACAAGAGGTGTTATTTCAATATTTTGAGCATTGATAATCAATGTATCATGCAATTCTATATAGTGATTGGGAACTATCTCGCCCACAAAAACCGAATCCTTATATTGACCGCAAACATCTAGTGCAGTTAAGACATAGTAACCGGGTTCGATGACAGAAATTGTAGCCGTGGTATCGCCGGTACTCCAATGATATTCAAGGAAGGAATGATTAGTCCCCAACTCCAAGGAGTCTTGGTTACAGACTAGATTCTTATCAGGACCTAATTCTAAGGCTTGGGTATCGATGCATACCCTTCTCTTTAAACCCAGACTTGAAGTCACATTAGATATCAGCTCAGTATAGGTTTTCAATGGGAAGGTCTCGGTCGTGACGGAAATATTGGTTACATTGGGCTGACTTACGTCAGAGACGTTAACTCCCAATGGTTCTATCCATTCACATCGCCCTTTTCCATTCAGATTTAATTTGCCCAAGACAAGACCTTTCCTCCCACTTAGATTTTTAAGCATGGTAAAGTACAAGTAATTGCCTATACACACAGCCCTATCTGCATAAGTATAGAAACTCTCTTGATTAACTCCTTGTTCTAACACGACCTTTTTGGCCCAATTCAACCTCCCCTCAAGGTCTATAGACAGAAAAAACAAATGATGCGAATTGTTATTGTCATAACTATATAATATAAAACCATCCTTCGAAGGAATAGATGTCAAGCTCACCCCCCATTCTGCCTTAGTATCAACGATATCGTACCTAACAATCTTCATCAGTGAACCATCCCCGTCCATTCTATAAAGATAAAAATTATTGTCGTTTAGATTCTCTCCCTTTTCATTGCCAAATCCGAGTACATATATTTGGTGTCCATCTGTTGCTACATCAATCCCATACAGTCGCGCCGAAACATTAGGAGGTCGATGGAGTAATTTGGTCCATTGGATTGTGCCATTGTTATTGTCAAACTTCATTAAAGTAGTCCGCATATCGCTAAAATGCGTACCATTGGTAAATCTACCGATACCGATAGAATAATTGCCTAAATGAATAAATTTGGACAAATCATCAGCACTACCTAAATTATATTTCTTGGAAAGTTGATTCTTAATATCTCCGTTATTTGCATCTATGGCAAACAAAAATTGATCGCCAGGAGACTGGGAAGCAATGGAAAGAAGGTAGTCGCCTCCGGGTTTGATCTCAGTCAAATCCCGTGATACAAAGTCCTTTACATCATCAATAAATTTAAACCAAAGGAAGGATGAAGTTAAAATGTCATATTTGAATATAAAACAGCGACTACCCTTGCCTGTGCCTATAATGTTTTTGTGGCTATCCAAAGAAATGGACGTAATGTTATAGGGACCATAGTCATTTGGTTTAAACTTATGGCGGCTTAACATTTCGCCATTCGGGCTTAAAAGGCTTATCTCCAGAGAATCCTCTAAAGAAGCAAACAATACTAACGTATCTTCTGAATATACTTCAATACATGAGCCAGTATAGTTTCCTCCCCCTCCATCAAGACTTAGTATAAAAGTGCTGTCACACTGAGCCTCTACTTTAATTATCGAAAAAATAAAACAGAATAAAAAGATATAATATGTTATAGGAACTTTACTAAACATTGTATGTATAGGTTATTACATAAATAAAAAAATTGCTTTTATCATCACTATTGTAAAAAAAAATACGGCTATCCAATAAGAATATTCGCCTGGAAAGCAAGAATCTACTCCATCGAATAGCCGGATAATAACCTATCTTACTTGATAATTGTATTGATATCTAAACCGAGTGCCTTTGCTACGCCTTCTCCGTAAGCAGGATCCGCTTTATAACAGTTCTGAATGTGCCTTTCCTGAATAAAGACTTCTGCACCACCCACTTCTCCGGCAGTATTGTTGAACAACACTTGTTTCTGTGTGTCATTCATCAGCCTGAATAAGTTGCCAGGTTGTGTGAAATAATCATCATCATCTGCCCTAAAGTCGTGATGATCCGCATCACCTTCTAAGCTCAACGCCGGTTCGGTGTATTGCTTTTGCTCTTCCCATTGGCCGTAGCTATTGGGGAAATAGTGAAGCGTGCCCCCTTCATTGCCATCGACACGCATAGCTCCATCACGGGATGCATTATGGAATGGACATTGTGGCTTGTTGACCGGAATCTGATAGTGATTCACCCCCAAGCGATACCGTTGTGCGTCTCCATAAGAGAATAAACGGGCTTGTAACATCTTATCCGGAGAGAATCCGATTCCCGGAACAACATTTGCCGGATTAAAGGCAGCTTGTTCTACATCAGCAAAATAGTTTTCTGCATTTCGATTCAACTCCAAAACGCCCACATCTATTAGTGGATAATCACCATGTGGCCACACTTTGGTAAGATCGAAAGGGTTAAATGGACACTGTTTTGCCTGATCCTCTGTCATCACCTGAATCTTCATGTTCCATCGTGGGTAGTCACCCTTTTCAATAGACCCAAACAAATCACGCTGGTGACTTTCCCGGTCTTTCCCTACAATTGCAGTTGCTTCTTCGTTAGAAAGGCACTGAATACCTTGTTGGGTTTTAAAGTGAAACTTTACCCATACACGTTGGTTTTGTGCATCTATCAGACTAAAAGTGTGGCTGCCATATCCATTCATGTGCCTATAAGACTTGGGTATGCCGCGTTCACTCATGGTTATGGTAATCTGATGTAAAGCTTCGGGCAACAACGTCCAGAAATCCCAGTTGTGATTGGCACTTCTCAAATTTGTCTTTGGATCTCGCTTCACGGCTTTGTTCAAATCAGGAAATCGGTATGGATCTCTAAGGAAGAAAACAGGTGTATTGTTGCCTGTTAAGTCCCAATTTCCTTCTTCAGTATAGAATTTCATTGCAAAGCCTCTAATATCCCTCTCCGCATCGGCAGCTCCTCGTTCACCGGCAACAGTAGAAAACCGAACAAAAACATCTGTCTTCTTTCCTACTTCTGAAAATAGTTTAGCCCGGGTATATTTTGTAATGTCATGCGTTACTGTAAATGTTCCAAATGCTCCTGACCCCTTTGCATGCATACGTCGTTCAGGAATAACTTCCCGATCAAAGTGAGCCAACTTTTCCAAGAACCAATAATCTTCTAAGAGCATTGGACCGCGCCTACCCGCCGTCTTGACATTTTGATTTTCAGCAATCGGGCGTCCGGATACTGAGGTTAATTTCTTTTTTTCATTGTTTTCTGACATAAAAATGCGTTTGTTATTTAAATGATAAAATTGAATTGCTACTACTTTTTAGTTATTTATAAAGCTAACTAATTTCCTCCCCCTCTAACACTTATATTCTGGATTTCTAACCGGATACTTACAACACGAATTATGGTCTAATAATAATTCTATGGAGTATTGATTCAATTTAGATGTCTCGATTATATTGAACCCATATTCAGCAGAAAAGGTTTTAAAAAAATGTACAGTGCTGATTTTGAGAGATATCTCGATGTACGAATCGTTTAAAAGGCCTCTTTAAACCTTTGATTATATGCCGTAAATCGATTCCGCATTTGTCTATGCAGAACTTGGGCAAAACTGAATTTTGTTGTATCAATTTAACAATGGAATCAAAATACGAATTATTAACCATTTTCTCCATGACATCAAAATAATTTCCTTAAGGATATCTTCATAGATATTACGTTTTTTACAATATTTAACCAACCCTATTAAAAATATAACAATTATTTTGCTCAAATTGTTCATTTTTGAGAAAGATTTAAATTATGCTGTCGTAAAGAAAAATATATGTGAAGGTCAGTGTAGAAACTATAAATTTTATGCTCTTTTCCCCATTATATTATTCAAATTTTGACCCAAATCAATAGTATCTGTTTCCACATAATACTGATTGGATAGTAGTAATAGTCCAATATGTATTATCCATTTATTAGTGTGAATAACATATTTCCCTCTCATTTTTTATTCCACTCAAAATCTGACTCTTTAATTGATATTTAAACTCTTTGGAAGGAATGACTTCATTATTTGGTTCTCCCGCTTAAGGGGAGTTAGAGGGGAAAAATAATGAAGTCATTAGGGAAATTTGTTATACACACCATTTATTGAACAATAGATTTTATGCATATTTTTTGTATCTTTGATTTCCAGCCATACAAATCAACAGCATTTATTCAACTTTCTATATGATGGAAAATCCGGTACTTTTTTCAGAAAAACAAAAATTCAGACAGTGGTGGATTTGGATTATTTTATTGACCTTAAATGGCTTTTTTCTTTTTGGCATTTATGTTCAAGTCATTGGCGGAAAACAATTTGGGGATAAACCCATGAGTGATGGCGGCCTCATTTTTTCTGCTTTGATGCTCCTGTTCATAACTTTGTTAATTGCGCGCTTTCAATTAGAAACCGTTTTGAAAAAGGATGGTATGTATGTTCGTTTTTTTCCATTTCTATTCAAATTCAAATTCTATCCCTGGAAGGATATTTCCCGCATATATATTAGACAATATTCACCCATCAAGGAATACGGTGGTTGGGGTATCCGATTCGGCATATTTGGAAGTGGAAAAGCGTATAACATTTCAGGCAATTACGGTATTCAAATCATTTTTACAGATGACAAAAAATTATTATTAGGCACACAAATGCCTCAACAATGGGAAGATTCACTTAAAAACATCAAAATAATGAATTCAGAAGGCTATATTCAACAATAAGAGGAGTCTGGCATTACCATAATTTGAACCTTCAATTTTTCACCACCTTTGTGTGTATTACATGGATTCACTTCGTTTTTTTTCCCAATTCCAGGCAGTCCTGACAATATCATTCAGGTCGTATTGTAGATTCCATCCCAGCTGATTGACAGCTTTGCTATTGTCGGCATAAACAGCAATTACATCACCTGCCCGACGCCCTCCAACAGAAAATCGAGGCTTGACATGATTCACCTCAATAAATGCATTTATTACCTCCAAAACCGTATTGCCGCGTGCTGAACCCAGATTATAAAGGTCGAACGAAAGGTCATATCCTTCTTCCAACATAGCTTTCATAGCAAGTACATGAGCAGATGCTATATCAGAGACATGGATATAATCCCTAACACAAGTGCCATCTCGTGTATCATAATCGTCGCCAAATACGGTAAAATCAGACCTCTTGCCGATGGCTGTTTCGGTTATTACGGGTACTAAGTTGGAAGCATTGATGGTGGGAGATTCACCTATTTCATTGGATGGATGAGCTCCTGCCGGATTAAAGTAACGCAGCGCTACTGATTTCATGGATGAGCCTGATTCAGCAAGGTCTCTGAGTATATCCTCACACATTAGTTTTGTTCTGGCATAAGGACTTCTAATCTCTCCAAGCGGGCTTTCTTCAGATACCGGCAATTGCGCTGCATCGCCATAAACACTGCACGAAGAAGAAAATAAAAATCGTTCGCACCCGTGTGATAAACAGCTCTTCAGCAAGTTAATCAATCCTGCGACATTGTTGGAATAATATTTCAAAGGTTGCTCTACTGACTCATTGACAGCTTTATATGCCGCAAAGTGTATGATACCATCGACTTTGCCTTCAAGTTCAAAGACCTTGTTGACAGCCAGTTCATCTCCAGCATCAACCTGATAAAACGATATTTCTTGTCCTATAATTGATTGTATGCCTTTCAGGGCGCTCCCATCAGAATTGCTCAAATCATCTATTATGACAACATCAAATCCGGATTGGTACAACTCAACAACGGTATGACTGCCTATATATCCACTTCCGCCGGTGACTATTATTTTCTTCCTTCTTTCTTGCATTACTCTACAACAAATTTTTTAGTAATAACTTGATTACCTTTATAGATAGAAGCAAAATAAATGCCTTTGGTCAGATTTTCGGTATCAAAATGTACAGACTGCTCATTGTACATGCTCATACGCATTAATTTCCTTCCCAAGACGTCTGTAATTAGGATTTGATAATTACCCGGTTGGTTCAGATTGATATACGTTGTCCCATTTGTTGGGTTGGGAAACAAGGTAGCATTCATCAACGTATTTACCTTCGTGGAAGAAGTAGGCACACAAGTAACGTTGGCAATCCACCCGGGTGAAGTCACTGCGATGCTTGATTTAAACTGAAAGGTCAAGGCTCCATCACTATTATCAGCTATGATATTCTTTGGTAAAGTTGAACCGCAATATTTGCCCATGAGAGGAGCCGTAATATCTGGACCGTTATACACTCGTAGAACATCATTTTTACAACCGGTACTTTCTTCTACAGAAAACTCCAACCATTCTACTGATATTTTATGACCCGCTATAGTAGGGTAAAAAGTCTGAACGATATTCGCATTATTATCATAATCCTTCAATCCACCCGGATCTAGATAGTTATAACCACAATCACTTATTCTAATTGTATCCATTAAATAAGTTTTTCCTATCAGAACCTGACCCAAATCAAACTCAGACCTCGCATTTTCTTCTACTTCAAATTTAAATTCCACTTTATTAAAATCACCTAAGGAAGCTTTATTCCTAACATTAAACACGACTTCTACGCTGCTGTCACTTTCGATTAAGCCCGGCAAAACTGTGGGATTAAGGATGTCCACAAAGCCGACATTATTACCTAATACCGTACATGAAACCTTAGCAGAAGTAGATTGACCCGGTTCAATATTCTTAATACGAACAACTAAATCATAGCTTTCGCCGGCAGACAAAAATCCATCACCATTTTCATCATTTTGATATCCTAGATATTCTACTAACAGTGAAGGCCCTGCGCCTATTTTATATGTCATCACATCGCCTGGTGCGCTAAAGTCCCATAGTCGAAGCCCACTATTACTTTTGTCATACCAATTAGAACTGGGAGTAGATTCATCATTGTACTCTGCAAGCCTTCCTTTGCGGAATAAGGCTTCTGCGTGGTTTGTTATCTTGTTATTTTGATGAACTACATATACCTGATGATTAACAGTCTGATTATCCCCTTTTTCGTTGATATGCCAAACGATCAATCCTTCATCCGGGATACTTTGACTGCGTCCTTTCTTCTGTCTGCTTTGAAACATATAATATTCCGAAGGATTATTAGGATTGCGGTACGAATAAGTTGAATACTGACTGGTTGTATCACGCAACAAAGTATTTTTACCGGTAACATCAATATCTTTGCTCCACCCTATTCTATTCATGAAATATGGGTTGGGCAAAACCGGATTAGTTTCCGAACCGGATCCACACATAATATCAAATGCACCGATGCCATCCGGACCGGTGTCACTATTGTACTTATAGGTATCCGGCCACTTACAGATCATGTGGCCATTTTCGTGTACGACAGTCCCCATTTGTAAAGGCGACTTAGCGGGAGAGGTGTTATATCTTCCGGATTTGACACCATTGGATGAAAAATCACTAAAATAACCCTGATGGAACCACATACCCTGTGCCCATTTTGGAGGATTTCCCATATACATCATATTGATGGCTTGGATTGTTTTATCCGGATTGATAGAGAGGGTAGAAAAGTCAAATCCCTTTGATTTAATCCAATTTAGTGCTAATCTCAAGATCTCTTGTGCCCCCACAGCATAAGGCATTGCGTCGTATTGCTTAAATGTCTTGGGCGCTCTAAATATCCCAAACACCACATTCTCATAGTCTAACAACCCGCCTGATATGTCTGCAAAATAGTTTCTTACTGAACCGTTATTACCGAACTTGGCATAATTTAAATTATTACAAAAATCTTCGTATTCACTGACATCCAGATTGCAAACTTCATCCGAGAAGTCTATGACAATGCACAATCCCTTTAGATGTCCCTGCAAAACCTCGCCGGCACGCTGCTCGTTGCGATAGCTCTGTTGTACTTCTTCAACCGTATTCAAGCCAAATAATGCCTTAGCATTGGCGTTCATTTTTTCTTCAATATATTTGGCTTTAATATCGAGGTGTTTGGGAACGCCCGGATTTACCTTGAGTGTTTGCTGATTTGCTTGGGTACCATAGTACTTGAGATGTGTGGCTACCAGGCTACTTCCATCTTCTGACCACTTAGCATAACATATCCAATCCGTAGCTTCATCTCTGACCAAGGTATATCCATCTAAACCCTCAGCACGCATATAGAATTCAGAACCATATAATCTCACGTCAACTGAAGTGCCATCCGGCTGCTTAAAACTTTGAATTTCACCATGATAATTTGTACCATATACATACTGACATACCATTACCAACAAGAACAAATAAAAAAAACGCTTCATCTTTAATTATAAATTAAGTACATAGGGTTGTAAAACTACAATTTTTAATCTATTTATTGACATTATTTACACAATCCGTGTGTATAACATATTTCCCTCTCATTTTTTATTCCACTCAAAATCTGATTCTTTAATTGAT
>Ga0209582_1001452_pt1 | contig 11440 bp, 9 predicted proteins | sample KloWWTmetKNB5Kit_FD_187176 | JGI IMG/M metagenome (GOLD analysis project Ga0209582, IMG submission 187176) | Active sludge microbial communities from Klosterneuburg, Austria, studying microevolution and ecology of nitrifiers - Klosterneuburg... | ecosystem: Engineered > WWTP > Aerobic digester >...
AAAAGATATTCCAATACGCTGAAAGGTATCTTTAAACTGTTCGTGATACTTATCGATGATTTCCTGAGGAGTGGTACCTTCTTTTCGAGCTCTAAGGGTAATGGCTGCACCGTGCTCGTCCGATCCACAGACGTAGACCACATCACGCTTCATAAGTCTGAGGAAGCGTGCGAAGATATCCCCACTGATATATGCTCCTGCCAAATGGCCGATGTGGAGGGGGCCATTGGCATACGGCAAAGCTGCCGTGACCGTATATCGTTTAGGAAATCTAATTGCCATGGAATATTTGTTGAAAATCGCGCAAATATAGTTTTAATCCAAGTTTGTTTGGACAAAATGGCCAATATTTTAGGAAAAATTATTATCTAACCTATTAGAAAATCAATAATTTAAATAATGTTTTTTTTAACTATGAAGGAAAGCAGTCCATAACATAAATATTATTTTGCCAAATTCTTAAAAACTTTCTATTTTAGTTACTTATAAATTCAGATAAGTCACTGTATTCATGAGCAAATTGTATATTTTCCTGGCTTTCATTTTACTCAATTCTTCTCTCTCAGCTCAATCATTTACTGAAAAGCTCATCAACAGGTTGACTATCCATTTTGACTCTAATAGCTCCAAGGTACACGACAGTGACAAAGTGGTACTGCGGCAATTTATCGACGAGCTAAATGTGGTCATGCCTTACGTATTTCGCATCCAATCACATACCGACTCGATCGGTTCTACCAAGTTTAATCAAGCTCTTTCCAATCGGCGTTCGGCAAGTATCCGCAAGCTGCTGCTGGAGCTGGGGATTCCGGAGATATTGATTTCGACCAAAGGAATAGGTGAGATAAAACCCATAGCTGACAATGAATCGGAAGAAGGCCGGCTGATGAACCGACGCACAAATATATTTGTATTTGAAATTCAAAAACAACGACTCTTTAAAAGCCGCATTACTCTGAAAGGAGCAAAATCAAATAAGGCGCAGATCTTTGTGTACAATAAAGAAAAAGTGGATAGCACTGAATCAGACGAGCAGGGTAATTTTGCCTTTATCATCCCAGAAAATAAAGATGTCACCTATGGTGTATTCGCTCCCGGATACATGTTCAGCACTCAGCAAATCAACACCAGTCGTGATCTACCCATCGAGTCTATCATGCTCAATAAGATCGCTAAGGGTGAAAAGATCAACCTCAATAATCTATACTTTGTAGGTGACCAAGCTGTTCTATTGCCTGAATCACTACCCGAATTGACCAATCTATTGCGCTTCGCCCGCATGAATCCTCAGTTGAAGCTGGAGATAGGTGGTCACGTCAATGGACCTACATCATACGATGGGGACAAGGAATGGTATTATAATCTAGCGCTGAGCAGAGCGAAATCAATTCGTCAATTTTTAATCAAAAATGGCTTTCAGGAAAAAAACTACAAAGCCATATCTTATAGTAATACTCAGATGGTGCATCCCGAACCAAAAAGTGAGGCTGAAGCCAAACTCAATCGCCGGGTAGAGATCAAAGTGGCCAATTGACTAAGGTAGTAAGAGGGGTAGAAAGTTAGAGGGATAGAGGGCGCTTTGGGTCGCTTCGCTTTGGTCGTTGGGTCGCTGCGTATTGGCACTTTAGCATGTTGGCACATTGGCGCTTTAGCGCTTTAGCAATTTCAAATGATAAGTGCTGAATTGTGAATGATTAATTGCGTTGTAACTTTCTAACCTTCTAACTATCTAACCCTCCAAAAATATTAGCATGTTAGCAATTTGGATTTTTTTGCCTATTGCCTATCGCATTTCTGCATATAGCCTATATCCATAATAAAACCCGAAAATTACAACGGATCTACGTCGATAGAAATACTTAAGCTCTTAAGTGCCGGATCAGCAAGTGTGCGCAGACGAGCTTCTTGGAGATCATTTTTTAGCTCAGTAATGATGGCAAGCTTACGTTCCATCTTAATAAGTATTTCGAAGATATAGTAATTCCGAATGCGTGAAATTAGACCAGGCGCTGGCCCGATGATTCGAGAGCCCCACTTATCTCTTAGTTGTGCAGCCAGGAACTCAGCACCATTTCGGGCTATATCAGGATGGCGGTGCCGTATAGTCACTCCTATCAATCTACAATAAGGTGGATATTTAAATTTGTACCTTTCTTCGAGAGTCTCATTGTAAAAGGATGCATAATCGGCCTGTTTGACCTGCTCGAGCATCCGGGCAGGAATTTTCTCGTATTGGATATAAACCTTTCCTTGGTTTGAAGTGCGCCCGCTGCGTCCACTCACTTGTACCATCATCTGGAAAGCACGCTCACCCGTCCGAAAATCAGGATATCGAGTCAACTGATCTGCGCTGATAATACCAACCAATTCAACATTTTCAAAGTCTAGGCCCTTACTGACCAATTGAGTTCCCACTAGGATATCTATCTGACCGGTCTCTAATCGAAAGATCATATCAGCCAGTGCACGCTTTCCCCTGACAGTATCGAGATCCATACGAGCAATCTCTGCTTCCGGGAATAATATCCGCAGTTCTTCCTCTATCTTCTCTGTGCCAAAGCCAATGTGTTCAAGGTCCACATTACCACAAGCGGGACAAGCAGGATCCGCTGGATCGCTCCACCCACAATAGTGGCACATGAAGCTGTGGTTGTATTTATGGTAAGGCATACTGACATCACAGTTGATGCACTGCTTTGTCCAGCCGCAAAGCTTACAAGTCAGGACGGGTGAAAATCCCCGACGGTTCTGAAATATGATCACTTGCTTCCGGTTCATAAGTGTAGTCATCATCTCATGCAGAAGTGCGGGACTGAAATGGCTGCCCTTGGGCTTACTGTTCTCCGCCAGTCGTCGGTCTATCAACCGCACCTTAGGAAGAGCAGCATCACCATAGCGCTCGGTAAGCTGCACTAATGCATATCGACCCCTGAGAGCGTTAAAGTAAGATTCCATCGAAGGGGTAGCCGAACCAAATAATATCTTGGCTCCATACAACCGGCTGAGCATGATAGAAGCTTCGCGTATGTGGTATCGTGGTGCAGGATCATTCTGCTTGTAGGAATACTCATGCTCCTCATCAATGATGATGAGCCTCAAGTTTTTGAAGGGCAGGAAAATGCCTGACCGCGCACTAATAACAAGTGATTTACCCTTCCGGACTGAGTCCCAGAGATCCACTTTATAATCACTACCCACTCCTGAATGATATACACCAGCACTATCACCAAAGTAATTCTGTATCCTCTGCATAAGCTGCGTAGTGAGCGCTATCTCTGGCACCATGTAGAGTACTTGGCCCCCTGCCGCTAAGGCCTCTTCGATGAGACGAATATACACCAAGGTCTTTCCGGAACCGGTTACACCATGCAATAAAACTATACCTTGCTCTTCAAACCCTCCCTTGATCTGTGCTACTGCTATTTCCTGAACTGGGGACAACTGCATCTTGGCTGCATTCCAACCCTCCAGACTATCAGCCCGTGAGACCTGCCTTTCTTCCAGTGACAGCAGGCCCTTCTTCTCCATAGACTTTAAGGCTGCAGCACTGTCGGGAATTTTCTCATTGAGCATCGCTGTAGAAACCGCCGTGTCTGACTTTATCCACTGCAATAGGGCTAAGACAACTTCAGTCTGCTTTGGTGCATTTTTTACTTTCTCAAATACCTGTTCCAGGCCCTCATTATCTGCAACAAAAAGAGGTACGATAAATTTCTGAGTTTTTGGTTTATAGGTTTGTTTTAATTCCTCTTTCAGCAACATCACTCCCAGGTGTAAGAGCGCCTGAATGATGGGCTGAATTGATTTTTTACCCAGTAAGTCCTGTACGGTATAGTAACTGAGTTCCTTCTGATGACTTAATGCTTCAGCGAGTAGTGCTGCATCACCTGTAAGTTCATCCAATCTATCTGCAAAGCTTTCATTGAAGATAAAATTAGTCTCACTGCTCAGTTTAATCCCGGCGGGCAGTGCCACATTCATCACCTCACCCAGTGTACATAAATAATATTCTGTCAATTGGCCCCAGAAGTCCAACTGCAATTTACTTATCAGCGGTTCAGCATCAAGTATATCGAGTATAGGTTTTACCTGAAGGTTCCGATCATTCTTCTGATGTAGATGGTGTACGATACCGGTATATCGCTTCTTCCTGCCAAACTGCACTTCTACCCGGTGCCCCGGCTGAATGTGAGCCAGATGTGGTGGAACACTGAAAGTATAGGTATCCCTGATGGGTAGAGGTACTATAATTTCAGCAAAAATATTTTCCATATAATATTGAGGTTGACAAAGATAAACCCTTAATATGTCTTTGTATTCCGCAGAGGACAAAGTGTCCAAAAATAGAACCTACTAGTTAGCGAAAGGTATTCCAAAAAAGAAACAGAATTCAGAAGTGAATATTAAATAGCTTTAATAAATACGAGATTGTCAGATTCCAAACCCTGTCGTGTCAGATAGCTATCGACCTCAATGATAGCTTGTAGACTTCCGTCTGATTGGATCACGTGGCCGACATATCCCAGGCTGAGCAATAAGTCCATTGATTTCTTATGATTTTCATTCTTTCTCTTTGGCTCCACATATTCCATGATCACTTGAGGTGAACCTGAACACAAAAAATTTATTCCACCTTGCAAGGCCTGATATTCTGCACCTTCTACATCCATCTTGATTATATGGGGACAGAAACTGCCTGTTTTCACCAGTTCATCGATGGTGGTGGCCTCTACTGTGACTTTCACCGGGGGCGACTGTCTATACCAGGAATCGTTCTCAAACTGGGTGACATCTGAAGTATTATACTCTGAATGGAGATTGGGAAATTCGTAGAATGTAATCGGTTCTGTTGTATTTGAAACCGCTTTTTGATAAATGCGAATATTTTTAAGGCCGTCAACATTTTGCCTCAGCAATTTGAATGATTTGCTGGAGGGCTCTATCGATATAATTTGACCTCCTACACCCACCAATTGGTTTGCTAGTAAAGTAAAGTATCCGAAATGAGCACCTATATCTAAGAAATGATCATTTTCTCTGAGTGAAAGTATGAGATATCTGGCCAGTCTGATTTCAGATGAATGTGATTTTCCACCGGTCAGGTAGATATCAATTGATGCAGGCAGAGCTAGATGCATTTCACGACCAAAGAATATTTCAGTGGTCACTTCTATTTCCTTTTTTGTGTATGGATAAATCAATATGCGATGCAAAATGGCACTTCCATATTTAAATGGTTGATGTAGGAATCGTCCAATTTTTGAAAAATTTGCTATCTGCTCCACTTTATTCAGCTGTTTGAGTAATAGGTCTTTCATCTTACGAGTAGGTTGTCTTTGTATGCGACGTGCTTCAGAGCGGTGCAAAGTAAGTGAATAAAAAATACTTATTATATGTGGTTATTGGCTCTTAACACTAAGAACCATTCTCAGAACAGGCAATTTCTGTACTAATAAGAAGTCGAAAATCACCAGAAAAGTAAAAGCCTTGTAGTGATTTACTAGCAAGGCTTTTTTCTGAAATTATATTATTCTAACCCTTTAGTCGCGTAGGCGGTCTAAATTGAAATGGCTTATTATTTTTTAAATAAATTCCCCAATACATTCATTCCCATAGAACCCAGGTCATCCATAAAACTGCCGTCGCCATCGCGATCTAATATTTTACCTGCCATTGTAAGTAATGGATTATCTGATTTATTTTGCTCTACAGTCTGTGAAAGTACTCCACTCATCTGTTGACCATTAAGACCTTGGCTTGATTTCAGATTTCCCAATACACCCATGACAATAGGCGCTAGTTTGATCAGCATCTGGCCGATATGTGCTGTATCAATACCTGAGGACTGACTGATACCATCTACGACTGTGCCGATTTTATCGCCAAAAATGTGACCCAAGATGCCTGCACCATTAGCTGCCCGCTCTTGCTCCGGAGGTACTTGATCTCCCTTGATGAGGCCTAAGATATTATCCAGCAGACCACCAGAGTGATCTTGAGATAGTGCTTTATCCAGCTGATCTGCGCCCTGAGGTGTAGAAGCATTCTGAGAAAGTCCGCCTAGTAAAGCAGATAACATACCGCTCACTGCAGTTTCAGTTTGTTGTGGATTGGCATTAGACTGCTGACTCAGCTGATCTAGTATTCCAGAACCCATCTGACTTTGTAATAATTTTAATAAATCCATGTATTATTTGTGATTAGTTATAAACAAAAAAACCTACCCTATACGACATACGACAGAGAGTGTATAGGAAGCAAATTGAATTAATAATTGTTCATAATCTGACAGAAAATCGTTGATTGTCTGTTAATATTTTTCAAATATGGGACTAATATATTACGATTATTTATAATATTAAATGATAAAGACCTATGTTTGCACTTCCCTTTTCTTTCGTTATACCTCATAAATATATCCGATGGCTATTTTTCAGAAAGGATTATTATTGTTTTTCATATTGACTACCGCATTTGAGTTGCAGGCACAGTCCTCTCCTATGGTACGGAATTACATAGAGACCTATAGGTCTATCGCTGTCACAGAAATGCAACGTACCGGCATTCCAGCGAGTATCAAGTTGGCTCAGGGAATCCTGGAGAGCGCTGCAGGACAGAGTGACCTGGCCATCCACGCCAATAATCATTTTGGTATAAAGTGCGGCTCAGGATGGAACGGAGCTACCTACAGTAAAGAAGATGATGATTTTGATACCTGTGGTGTACTCTGCAAAAGTTGTTTTAGATCTTATGGTGATGCCATCGAGAGCTATATGGCTCATTCAGAGTTTCTTCGCAATCCCGCTAAGACTTCCAGATATGGATTTCTATTTACACTTGATCCAACAGACTACAAGGGCTGGGCTAATGGATTGAAAAAGGCGGGCTATGCCACCAATCCAAAATATGCAGCACAACTCATCAAAACTATCGAGGACTATAAGCTATATGAATATGACAGTGTGAATCCAAATGATATACTAGCTGATAATTCGACTAATCCTACGCCACCCGCCTATACTCCAGGCGAACAAAAGAAACAACAATACCGCAATAAGGTCAGCACAATTAATGATGTAAAATATATCCTTGTGAGGGACAAGAGCACTCTTATTGATCTGGCAGCACAGTACGATGTTCGGATCCATAGATTACAAGATTACAATCCGCAGATCAAAGAGAGCACCATCGCACTACCTTATGAAACTAAAATATATCTACAGCCGAAAAGGAATTCATACCGTGGTAAAAATAAATGGCACTACGTAAAAAATGGTGAAGACACTCGAGCTATAGCTGAAATGTATGCTGTCAGAGAAGAATCATTGCGTAGAAGAAACCACCTGACAAATTCGGAGCAACCGGCTATAGGTGAGCGGTTGGCGCTTCGGGGCTGGGGCATATTCATCCACAAACCGGTGATCAGCAAGAAACAAAAATCAATCCTGCCATCTAAGCCCACCATTACGACTCCAGACGATCAGCATGAAATAGTCGCCGTGAATCCGAAGAATAATGAAGTCATTGCGGGTAATAATAAACAGGCTCCACGTCAGACTGCGTCTGCGAGTTCAATTTACCATGAGGTAGAAAAGGGTGATACACTTTATAATATTTCAAAGCGGTATAATGCGAGTGTAGATACTATCCGCACTCTTAATAACATTCAAGACAATGATATTAAGATCGGACAGCAGATAAGGGTACGGTGATGAATCATTAATGGTGGTTGGCTCGCTACGCTTTGGCATGTTGGCGCATTAGTCTTTAGTCTATAGCGGCGCATTTGCGTGTCAGCACGTTGGAATATTAGGTTTTGGCTATTTTTGAATAGCAGATTACAGTCTAATATTTAGTCATTTCTAGTTAAAGTCTTTGTCAACTGTCACCTGTCACGAGTCACCTATAAAAGCTGAAAACTGAAAGCTCTTTATCATTCCAAACCTACTTTTGTTTCAGGCTTTCAGTCACCGGGATATAGCCCTTTTCCTGATAGGATATTTGTTTACCGGAACGATCGATGATTATATTCAGATTATCGGTGTTTACATCGTAATAAATTGTAGTAAAGAAGGTAGGACAATTGTGCGACTTACAGCCGGTAGTCTTGTAAATACCTTTCTCAGAAAGCACTGGGGATTGAACCTCAAAATTTTTAATTACGTCAGCATAATTCTTTCCCAGAAGTTGTGTCATTCTGCGCTTCAGAAGTGGATTCTCCAATAATTTTATGTCCCTGGGGTATTTCCCCTCATTACCGGCTAGAAGAGCTCCGAGAGGTGTAACCTCCATTGTGGTGAGAATAACTTCTTCAGCAGGCATTGTGTCTTCCAGTTTCTTATTTTCGCTTTCAGATATTGAGCTTGTATCAGCCTTAGGCATAGGCAGTGCGGGCTTAGGATTAGGCTCTTTGCATCGAATAAAAATGAAGGTGCAGGCTATCAATAAGTAAACATACATTTTCATAAAGCAGATCCTCTTTTTACTCTAACGAAGTAAAGAGAGATAAGGTTATGACATCAATAGTTATGAGATGAAAAGTGAAATTGAGCGACTATTAGTGGAATTTTTTATTTGAAAAGAGACTCTTTTTGACTCACACTATTAAGTGTAAGGGAAATAAATCTAAGCAAAAAAAAATGCTACCCCGAGGGATAGCAAATTAAAAATTCTTGTAGCGCGAGACGGGCATGATCCGTCGACCTCATGATTATGAATCATGCGCTCTAACCAACTGAGCTACCGCGCCGAATTCGAGTGGCGAATTTAATATTTATTTTTAAAATTATTGGGGCTTGGAAGAATTCGTTATCCCATTGACCAATAAAGCTACTGCATCATCCAGTACTTCCACAAAACCACCGACTATCTGAAAACTCATTGTCTTACCACCCTCCTGCCTGATTTCCACTTTACCTTCTACAAGAGAGGAAACGATAGGAGCATGACCCTTCAACACTTGAAATTCACCGGAAGTGCCGGGCACTTTCACTGATTCTATCTTGCCCTGAAAGTATTCTTCCTCGGGAGTTATGACTGAAATATGCATGGGTAGAAAATCCTTTTGAATGATAAAATTATGCGTTTGCTTCTGCGATCAGTTTTTTACCTTTCGCTATAGCTTCATCGATAGAACCTACCAGGTTGAAAGCGCCTTCAGGATACTCATCTACCTCTCCGTCCATGATCATGTTGAACCCACGAATCGTCTCTTCGATCGGCACCAAAACACCAGGAATACCTGTGAACTGTTCTGCTACGTGGAATGGTTGAGAAAGGAATCGTTGAACCCTTCTGGCTCTGGATACGACCAACTTGTCATCTTCTGACAATTCTTCCATTCCCAGGATTGCAATGATATCCTGAAGCTCAGTATATCGCTGCAATATATTTTTTACCTTCTGAGCGCAATTGTAGTGCTCCTGGCCGATAATATTCGGATCAAGGATCCTTGAAGTCGATCCCAGTGGATCTACCGCAGGATAGATACCGAGAGCGGCAATCTTTCTGTCCAATACCGTCGTAGCATCCAGGTGGGCAAATGTAGTCGCCGGAGCCGGGTCAGTGAGGTCATCCGCAGGTACGTAAACAGCCTGAACTGAGGTGATGGAACCACGCTTGGTTGAGGTAATTCGCTCCTGCATGAAACCCATCTCAGTTGCAAGAGTGGGTTGGTATCCTACTGCTGAAGGCATCCTGCCCAGTAGCGCCGATACCTCAGATCCTGCCTGAGTAAATCGGAATATATTGTCTATAAAGAAGAGGATGTCTTTTCCTCCATTAGGGTCACTCTTATCACCATCCCGGAAATACTCCGCAAAGGTCAGCCCGGATAGTGCTACACGTGCTCTAGCACCCGGCGGTTCATTCATCTGGCCAAATACAAAGGTTGCTTGGCTGTCTTCCAGCAGTTTCTTGTCCACTTTGGATAAATCCCAGCCCCCTTCTTCCATTGAGTGCTTGAAGTCATCACCATATTTTACTATACCGGCTTCGATCATCTCTCGTAGCAAGTCATTCCCTTCTCGGGTACGCTCACCCACACCCGCGAATACGGACATACCATCATACCCTTTGGCGATATTATTGATCAACTCCTGGATTAGTACGGTCTTACCCACACCTGCACCGCCGAATAAACCGATCTTACCACCTTTCTGATAGGGCTCGATAAGGTCGATAACCTTGATACCGGTATAAAGCACTTCTGACTCTGTGGACAGGTCTTCAAAAAGTGGTGGCTTCTGGTGAATCGAATACTTCACTGAAGCATCTACCGGTCCCAGACCATCTATTGGTTCACCTACTACATTGAAGAGGCGGCCTTTAATATCTGGACCAACGGGCATACTAATAGTCGTACCAAGGTCGATAACTTCCGCACCTCGCTGCAAACCGTCAGTCGCATCCATAGCAACTGTCCGCACACTATCTTCGCCCAAATGCTGCTGTACCTCCAATATGAGGTCAGCCTGACCGTCACGCTTGATGACCAGTGCATTGAGAATCTCTGGAAGTTTAGCGTCCTCATCTGAAAATGATACATCCACTACAGGACCGATGATTTGATTTACCCGACCTACATTTGCCATATATATTGTATAAAAATTGGTTTAAAATTTCCTTCTCAGGCTACATTCCTGAAAAACGCTGCAAAAATACGCTTTGTATGCATGTTTTCCAATATTATCTGATAGAATATTCTTCAAGTCAGGCAAGTTTTTTAGACTGTCCGAATTAAATTTGGCATATTCCACCAACCCAGTGTTTTTAAGGTTTCTTATATTTGGAATTAAGTGAATTCTTCTCCGTCAGTTGTATTAAAGTTTTGTCCAATCTTCTTTGTCTTGTCGCCTCTGTCTTAGCATCTTCCAGATGGAGAATATATTCCTTACGATATGAGGGTGGCATATCGGCGAAATTCGCTTTTGCAGTTGGATTTTCAGCAAGTGCTTTTTTAAAATAATCCGGCATAGGAGGCACAATAACCTGATTCTTTTTGGGTGTAGGTTTAGTTACACCAGCCTCATTGAGCCTTATAGCTTCTATAATATATTGCTTCAAAATATCGTCTGAAGGCAAGTCAGCTTGGGAGGTGATGCGACCCAAATTACCCATTGACTCACGCCCCTTCTTTTGAAGTATCTCGTCTAAATCTTCCATAAGCGAGGCTTTCCAAAATCCAAAAGCACAGTGAGCCTTGAAAGAAGCCAGATGGGCCAGGGTCCCTTTATACTCAAAGAATGGCATTCCCCACTTTATTTTTTCTTCTACCAGTGGCTCACATGAATGGATTAGCTGTCTGAGATGTACTAATATTGGTCGTGCGAATTCAGCCGATTGCTCTATGTAGTGATCGACTTCTTTTAGATGGGTTGCCATGAAAAATATTATTTATTTATTTATTAGAACTAATTACGCTGTGCTATGGCATTCTTGG
>Ga0209582_1001459_pt1 | contig 11400 bp, 14 predicted proteins | sample KloWWTmetKNB5Kit_FD_187176 | JGI IMG/M metagenome (GOLD analysis project Ga0209582, IMG submission 187176) | Active sludge microbial communities from Klosterneuburg, Austria, studying microevolution and ecology of nitrifiers - Klosterneuburg... | ecosystem: Engineered > WWTP > Aerobic digester >...
AAGGCCGTGCAAATGCAAATTGTCAGACGTGATAATGGTTGATTATTCAATGTGATCGCCGGTTTTTGAATTTTTGGGGCATCCAAATGCGTACTGGCCCGTATTCTCAGGGCCATCAAATGGCTATGGCTTGGTGCTGTGTGTTCCGTTCGTTCCGCTCAGTGCAGTGCCCGTCTATCCAGCAACAACATAGATGCTGCGGTTAGGATTTAGCGTACGATTTTCTGCCCTCTCGTAGGCTGCACCAAACTTCAGGCGCAACAGCGACAGGCGAGTTTCTCTAGAATCCGATGATCTTCCCCGAGTTTACAGAGGGAATCGAAATGCTGTTCCAGATCCTCGAACAGAATATAGCCGAGCGAGAAATCATCTGGCCGCTGGAACATCGGTCGCTTGAGCTGCTCGATAATTTCCTTCTCCCGAACGGCGGGGGCAACTAGATAGAGATGATCCTCCCGTCCGGGAAGAGAAAGCGCCATGTCCGTTAGCCGCAATATGCCCGAGTAGATCGATGTGCTCTTTTCGACTTCAAAGGCACACGCGATTCTGGACTCGCCGCGATACAGCCAAAGCACATCGATGAGTTCGGCGGTGGCATGTACTTCCGGAGAGAGACTCAGATTCGGCAAATGCTCCAGGCAGCGATAGCCCAAGGGGCTGCCGTTGTGCATCGCATTTCGGTCGTTGCGAGCGACAAATACGTCGTAGCCGAGGGCGCGTCCCACATTGGATAGCTGCGCCTGAACCTTGGTATGCACCCGCTCCTCGGCCATGTCCTTTTCGACTTGGGCATGGCGCTTGCGGCGAACTGATTCGACTTTTTCGCGCTCGACCACCAAGCTGTCGTGGCCGTCCACATCGGGCGATACGCGTCCGACACCGACCTCAAAAAGCAGGCCACAAAAAGCCCCCAGGTCCTTCGATAGAACGCCAAGCGCAGCGTTGGCCTCGATAATCGTTTCCCGCATCGCCAGGTAACTTTCCCACGATCCCAACTTCATTTTGGTCTGGAAGAGCGTGTTGAAACCGTTGACCATCGCCGTGTTGAACGGCGGGAACAGCGTTGGGTGCAGAAAATACAGGATATTGCCGACCGCCGGTCCCAGGCCCTTGATCCCCCGGGCTGCCAGCCGCAATATTTCCCGCTCGATGTTTCGAGCCTCGGTCGTCCCTAGACAGGCATACAGGAATTCACCAAATGCCTGCTTGTTGCCTTCGTTTTCGTAGATATCTGGGATGCGCAGCTTCGGCTTCCAATAGAAGGGATGTGCCGCCCCTTCAAACACCTGCTTTTGCTCGGAAATGCAGCTAAGAACGAATTCCAGGGATGACCCTTTGAAGTCGTTGGGGAAATGCCCATGCTTGATGTCATCGACCACGACGGCAACACCACGTCGGATACTACGAAACGCCTTCAGGCGCTCGTCGTTGCCGATGAACCAAGTGTTGTAGACAGATTCCGGATCCTGCTTGTACCGCTCGACAATCGGCATCAGCGCTGCCTTCAAGATATTCCCCTGCTCAGATTATGACGGCCGTTTTAACAGCGATGGCTGCGATGGGTCAAGGCGCATAAAAATATTTGCGATAAATCAGCTTTCGACGCCGATGACGCAAACGTAATCTCCAGGTCAGCCTCCTGTTGGTATCGCACTCCTAAGATGACCTCGCGGTTGGACGGAACAAGTCCGACACGCTTAACCCGATGTCACAAGGAGAGAATCATGAAAACCAACATTACTCAACTTATTCTGGTCGCTGCACTCGGCTTTGCCGTTACCGGAACCAGCTATGCCCACGAGGACTACTCCGAAGGGCAAAGTCTGCACTGGCTTTCGCATGTCGCGGAATCGAAGGGCCAGCCGACCGCCAATCAACTTGCACCTTATGGCTACGCAACATCCAATGCTGCCGCTCGGGTGGTGAATATCGACAGCAGCACTAAATACCTGAATGTCACACGTCTTGAAAGTGTTCGGATCAATGTCGGTGGCAAGAGCGTTATCTGGATGTTCGATACGCTCGGCACGGCTTCATTCCCGCTTGCCAAGGTCATTCCGGGAACTGATGGCGTAACGGTGTATGTCACCGAGAACCCGGCCTACACCGGCGGCTGAGTGAAACATTACGAGGTGATGACACCAATGTCATCGCCACGTCGGGGAACTGTCAGGTTCTAGTAGGTAGTATCTGAGATGCAAGTTCATTACATCCGAGGAGAAAGAAATGCTGAAAAAACTATTGATGGTGGTTGCGATGAGCGCCGTGACTGCTACTGCATTCGCTACTGATGCTGCGCGCGCCGAAGCGAAACAAGTGATTGAGCTGAAAGACGGCTCGACGGTCTACATCTTCAAGGACGGCAAAATGGGCATGGAAGATAAGCTCGGTCGCGCCATGCGCATGAAGAAGGACACCGTGATGGAAACCAAGGATGGTCAGAAGATCATCATGCATGGCGACGAAGTCATGCGGCTCGATAATCTGCTCCAGAGGGGGCACGGCGAAGGACGGAGCCTGCCTAATTAACTCTACTGAGTGTGCAGCGGCCCCTTCGGGGGCCGCTTCCATTTTGAAGGAACGGGAAAGTAACCTGCGAATTCCCTGTCGCAATTCTGTATCGCCAACCTGAACAGCATTCACGTACAAGCCTGGAGCAATCTTGATGAAGACGGTGACGACCACCGGGTTGAAATGTTGGTCATCATCTTTTTCAATTACGCTCAGTGCCTCGGCGAGCGCCATCGGCTTCTTGTAGGGGCGTTCCGAGGTCAGTGCATCGAAGACGTCGACGACCGCGAAGACACGGCCAAAACGGGGAATCGCGTCGCCGCGCAGGCCATCGGGATAGCCGGTGCCTTCAAAGCGCTCATGGTAATGGCGAATGGTCTGCGCCGCTCCCGCCAGCCAATGCTTATCGGCCACAATCTCGATGCCGAGAATGGCATGGCTTTCATGACCTCAATTTCTTTGGCGTTTAGCCGGTCAAGGCTGGCTCATACAGCGACAAGAATCCATGCAATGCTTTTACCCAATGCGTTGAGTAACGACGGTAGCTCTTCCAGGATCTATGCTCCCAAGAGGCAAGAACTGCGCTTGAAGCTATGAGTTGGGCTCAGCAGTGCCCTGCCCCGTTGCCAAGACCGCTTCCAGCTTCACTGCATACCTCTCGTTTCTTTGAGCAGATTGCCGACACTTTCATCGGCCGGCGCCGGTTGAGCAGATATCAAAAACGTAATCCCCGGGTCAGCATCCTGTTGGTATCGCAGCCCTAAGATGACATCACAGTTGGACCACGTCCGACGCGATTAACCCGATATCCCAAGGAGAAAAACATGAAAACCAAGTTTGCCACCCTCACTCTGGTCGCCCTGCTGAGTGTCGCTGGAACCACCACTGCGCTGGCCCATCAAGACTACGGGGAAGGCACCATGTACCACAATTTGGAACATGTCACTTCAACTACCAGCCAGACTACCCAGCGCGCGCCAGCGCCCTTCGGGTATGCCGTCGGCGGCAGCCAGGCGAGGCGAATCGTGACGATTGACAGTACCACCCGGTATCTCAATGTGACCCGCGGTGAGGTGGTTCAGATCAACATCGCCGGCAAGAGCATCACTTGGATATTCGATACGCTCGGCACGCCGACTTTCTCCCTCGACAAGATCATCCCGGGGGCTGGCCACGTCACCGTTTATGTCGCCTCCAATATTTCCGACAACGGGGGTTGATGAGTAACCGACACGACGATGACGAATATGTCATCGCCGCGTTAGGGAACTGACAGGTTCCCGTCGTTAGCATCTGAAATGCAAGTTCATTACTCTCAAGGAGAAAAGAAATGTTGAAAAAACTGTTGATGGTGGTCGCGATGAGTGCCGTTACCGCTTCCGCTTTCGCTGCATTACCCACCGAACAGATCGAGAAGTCGATTCCGCTGAAGAACGGCTCGACGGTTCATTTCCTCAAGGGTGGCAAGATGGCCATGGAGGACAAGAACGGCAATGCGGTTCGCATGAAGCCGGGCGAAGTCATGGAAACCAAGGATGGTCAGAAGATCATGATGCACGGCGACGAGGTGATGCGTCTCGATCCCATCCTGCATAAAGATCACCGCGGCGGCTAAATCGCCGACTGAGACACTGAAACGGCTCCTGCGGGGGCCGTTTCAGTTTTGAAGTAGTGGGAAAGCAGCTGACGCATTCCTTGGCGCAATTCCGCATCGCTCACCTGAACCATCTTGGCGTACAAGCCGGCAGCAATCCTGGTGAAAACGGCAACAACCGCCGGGTCGAAATGCCGGCCAGCATCTTTCTCAATAATGCTCAGCGCTTCAGCCAGCGTCATCGCCTGCTTGTACGGGCGTTCCGAGGTCAGCGCGTCGAACACGTCGACAACTGCAAAGAGGCGGGCGAGTTGCGGAATCGCCGTGCCGCGCAGGCCATCGGGATAGCCTGTGCCATCAAAATGCTCATGGTGATGGCGAATGATCGGCGCCGCGCCCTGCAGCCAGCGGTTATCGGCGACGATCTCGATACCGAGCAGGGCATGGGTTTTCATGACCGCAAATTCTTCGGCGGTCAGCGGGCCGGGCTTGCGCAGAATACGATCGGGAATGCCGATCTTGCCGACATCGTGTAGGAAGGCGCCGACCACCAAATCAGCAATCTTGCTTTCCGGCAGGCCCATCGCCTCCGCCAGGGCGACGGCATAGTAGGTGACGCGATAATTGTGGGTATCGGTATCCGAATCGCGCTTGGCAATAGTGTTGCCGAGGGTGCGCAGCAGCGAGAGATTGGCCTCCAGCAGGCGCCGGGACAGACCCGTCGCTTGCCCCAGCATAGCCAACAGCAAGGGATAGAGCAGCAGCGCCGTAAGGACAACGGACGAGGTGGCGGTCAGGGCGCCATTGCGGATTTGTTGCCGCTGAGCCTGCAAGGTTTCCGCATCGAGACGGCTGACGCCTTCGACATAACCGGCCAACGCCCCATCGCTTCCGGACAACGGCAAAACGACTTGAATCAGCCGTTCTCCGGATACCTCGATCCAGTTTTGGTGACTTTGGCCGGCTTCCGGCCAGTCATGTGGCCGGGAGCGAGCCGCGTCGATCAGGGTGGCCGGAATGTTTTGCCAAGTCTCGTAGATCAGCGCCCGCTCCGGGCTGAAGACGCGAATTCCGACAAACCGGGTTCGATCCAGCAGGCGGTCGAGCGTACCGTGTTCGTCCGCTGTTTTTGCTGCAAGGGCCATTTGCATGGCGGGCGATTCGAAATGACGGGCGCTGCTGGTCGCACGCGCCAAGGCCGCCTGCTCGGTTCTGACCGTTTCGAGCCAATAGGAAATGCCGCCGGCCGCGAGGCCGATGACGATGGCGCCGGCGCCCAGCTTGCTGGCCAGCACCCGACGCAATTGCCGAGGTGTTTCCGGGAGTGTGTGGTTTTTCATTTTCACTCAATCGAGCGTCTACCGAACTACCGTGGCGGCATGGTGCGCCACTTACTCGTTTTTGATCAGAATGGCCTTTATCGGGTCCATGGGCCCAAGATCGTGCCATCTTTCACTGGCCGGTGCATTTGGCTGCTCGTCGCAACAGCCATGGTTGCACTCCACAACCCAGTGGTTTTGTAGCACTGTCTTGCAATAGTTGTAGGTCAAAACCTTTGGATCGCAACCGACGGCGATTGCAAACATCCTACAGGTACAGCGATTGCCATGTTCAGGTGGTTTGTGGAATGCCATGGCTCAAATGATGAGGCCCCATTCGGAGCCTCATCGTCAGGCGCAAATTATTTCATGTCGCGCGGATGGTTGTGCTTGCTCTTGTCCTGCGCAACATTCGGCTTGTCTGTTTTTGCTTCCGGAGCGCTTTGCAAGACGCCGGTTTTTTCCTGGACATGGGAATGGGGCGTGACTGCTGTCTTTTCTATTTGCGGGCTGGCAGTTTGCGGCGCAGCCTTGTCGCTACCGGCGTGAGCCACACTGCTGATCGCAACACCTGCAAAAAGGACAGCGGCAAAGAAGGATGAAAATTTCATGTTTATTGCTCCTGAGTCGAGGTGAGGTTTGCGAAGGTCCGAAGTCCTTAACCAATTTGAAGTATGCGTTTCTCAAGCCGTCAACAAGGTGACTTATTGATTACATTTTTGTCAGCTGGAGCCTGGTCGCCGTAAGGGTTGATCAGGACTTCGACAGCGTTACGAAAGACCTCGCGGCGTAGTTTCTGAACAACCCATCAGAAATCCGTCCTCCAGCGCATCTGGGGCGACCTGCCGAAACTCGTCGAGATTCTCTTTAGAACCTTGATTTTTCCGTACAGGCAATCACGCTTCCCAGCTCCTAACGCCATCTATTCCCGAGGCTCATGATCAATGATTGTGGCCTGGGTTAGTAGGCAGCATTATCTGACTGGCGGGTGAGGCATTAGGCCAGGAATGGTGGTGTTGTTCATTTCAAAGATTGATACAACTCCATCAACATCTTGAAATGGCCGCTGACCCGATCAACAGAAAACTGGTACATGATCGAGTTCTCGGACAACTTGGTTCGCTCTATATCCATATCGACCGTGTTTCCGTCTGCGCTATCCTGGTTCGGTATCTGGTATTTCAGGGGATAAGGTGACTGGGAAGAAACGGCCGCCCCGGAAATATGTCCGCTGCTAGTCGTCGCCAACGTGGTCGCTGGCATTTGGGATGACGATTGAGCGATTCGCATGGCTTCCGAGAAATCGATGTCCACTGCCTTATAGCCGGGGGTATCGGCGTTGGCGATATTGGCGGCAATCAATTGCTGGCGATAGGCGCGCACCCCGAGTGCCACTTCCTGAACACCATGTTTTTTCCCACCATGTGCCTGGCTGGTCAAGGGGACATGTTGAGGATGCGGATCGCTGCTCGGCGACGTCAAGCCGCCGCCATGCCCACCATGCTGGCTACTGCCTGAAGCGCCACCACCATGGTTGCCGTGGGGCGATGCTGCGGCTGGTTGGCCGATCGCTTGCGACAGCGCATCAGCAAAAGACGCTCCTGCCGTGGCGCCGTGATTGGCATGGCCCCCATCAGCGGTGGGCTGAATTGGTGGAGCATTGGCGGTTGCGTCGATCCGGGGCATTGGGGCTCTATTCACTCATGCGGATGAACTCGACTGGAAACCCTATTCGGTCTTGGCTAATTTTTGCCTGACGGCAAGGCGCCACAGCGACACCCCGCCGCAGGAGGGATCATTTCTTAGCCAAAACGGTCAGTAACTGCTGCTGAAAATCAGTGCAACAGGCAAGCAGCAAGGCCCAATGATCCATAACGGTCCGACTTGTTTCCACCATAAAATGAGTCGCGTCACCCCGCGGCCAAGACTGACCATCGCTTTCCACCTGAGCCAGAAGGGCGCGAGCTGACTTTCCATTGATTTCCGTCAGGCGTTCGCAGCAGCCCAGCCCCAAATTGCAAAGGTTTAAAGTCAGTTCAAGTTGTGACTGACACTGGCTTTTCAAACGGTCAGCGGCTTCCAGCATTTTATTTTCCTTCATCGAGGATCTTCAATAATTACAGTATGAGTTCCGGAGACTGACGTACACATAACCCCGCGGTTACAAGTTTGTCATCCTGATGTCAGCCACGGCATCCAAGCAGGCGGGAAACGGTTAGAACAACAACTTGTCCACCCAGGCCCGTCCTGCTGCTATTCAGCTTGTTTGGCGTGACCAAATACCGATACCCCAGGAAGATTCAGGCGACGATGTTGATCAGTGTCCCCGTGGCTTGCCCCTGGGCATTCACAATTGGCGGCAGCGCTGCCTCCACTATGCGCGTCGAGATTTCCGGCACCTTGGCTTCCTGGCGTTCGGTTTGTTTTACCTCTTGGGTGAACCGACTCTCGACGGGCTGGCGCGTAGCGCTGGTGGTGATACTGGTGTTGCGGCTGAGGGCATCGATAGCCATGAGGATTTCCTTGAACGTTGGTTTGACTCAATCAAAAGGGCGCTTGCTGGCTAGTCCTCGCCCTCTTCCTTGTATTCCTTTGGCAGCTTGTGGGCGATACCCTTGTGGCAGTCGATACAGGTGCCGCCCTCATCCTTGGCCTTCATGTGCTTCTTGAAAACGGTTTGCTTTTGGGTTTCACCGCTCATGGCTTCAAAGTCATGGCAGTTGCGGCACTCGCGCGAATCCGACTCTTTCATCCGCTCCCATTCGTGGCTGGCCAACGTCATACGCTTGGCTTCGAATTTTTCCTTGGTGTCGATACTGCCGGTCAGTTTGCCCCACACTTCGAAAGTGGCTTTCGACTTGCGAATCAGCTTGTGCGTCCAGTCCTTGGGCACATGGCAGTCGGAGCAGATGACTCGCACCCCGCTGCGGTTGCTGTAATGAACGCTCTCCTTGTATTCCTGGTAGACCGTATCCCGCATCTCATGGCAACTGGTGCAAAAGGCTAACGTGTTGGTGGCCTCCATCGCGGTGTTGAAGCCACCCCAAAAGATAATTCCTGCGAATAAACCGATCACCAACAGCGACAACAGGGAATACTTCGCACTGGGTTGCTTGAGCTTGCGCCAGCAACGCTTCAGAACTCCAGGCTTATTGCTATCCATGAAATACTCCTTGCTGGCATGAAAAATCACGCTCGACCCACGATTTTTTCCAGAAAAACAACTAGGCTACGGTGGCGCAGGCGAAGCCCCCCAGATGAAACTCATGTCGGGAATTACTGCAAAAGGATCCAGTTCACGAGATTCTTGATCTCGTTCATGTCTTTCGTCTTGATGATCTTGTGTTCCTCCTCGTGCCCATCCTCGAACTTGGCTTTCTCGCCGGTCGTGATGTGCTCGATCAATCGGGCTTCCGCGTTGGCTTTACCCTTGTATTTGGCGGCCACGTCTTTGTAGGCGGGACCATCCATTTTCTTGCTGACTGAATGACATTTGAAGCACCCGTTTTGCCGGGCTAAGGCTTTCGCAGCCTCTTCTTCGACCGCGTAAGTACCCGTGGAAAAAAACAGGGCAACAATCGAAACAGAGAGAGCGATGATCGCTTTATCCAGGGAACTGTTCACTTGTGGCTCCTGTCTGAAGAAGGTTTCAAGGTGGAAATACAACCGGACCGGCAGAATTCGCGGCACGAGGGTGATAGCAGCTCAATCTCGTGCCGACGGTTTTTTAAACCGTCACTTCTGCCAGACAATACGGATCGGAGTCAGAACAAAACCCAGCCCATCAGGAACAGGTTGTTGTTGTCGGATGCATTACGACCGGGGGTATAGTCGGTACGTGCACCGTTGAATTCCTGAAACAAGGTATAGCGCACGGCGAGCTTGGTGTTTTGCCATGGCAGATAATTCAATTCGGCGATCCAGCCCTTGGTGTTCGGACTGCCGTTGCTGCTGCCCATCAAGGCATCCCCTGTGTTGTAGCGGAGATCATCGCGACTACCTGTGGTTTTGAAGAGTTGCAAACCACCGCCCCATTGGCGCTTGAAGTAATAGTGCACATCGGTGCGGAAGGTCTTCAGGGTGTCCGAAGCGTTTGAGGCTGCGCCCTGCGCGAAGGCGCTATCCAGTTTCTGCTTCTCGTTAATCCAGTTCGTCCGCAGTGAGGCGGAGTGATCGCCTGTGATGTACTGGTAATTGATGTCAAACGCGACATCACGAAACCGGTTGCTGCCCAGCGAGGTTTCGTTGGCATCCTGAAAAAGCTTCCCAGTCATGCCATAAGTGCCTACTGCGATGCTGTGCGGCCCCATTTCCTGCTGCAGTGCCAGGCGCCAGTACGGTGCATTTCCGTCGAGTTCGCTCCCGGCCAATTCTTCGGTATTCCACCGTTGTCCCCAACTCAAAAATCTGAAACCACCTCTCTTGGCGGTACGGTAATTGGCCAGTTCCACGTAAATCATGTTGTCCCACAGACCATAGATACCGATGCCGCCGACCTTGCTGGCTAACGTCATATCGATCAGAGTCGCAGCGGGCATCTGTTCGGCAGCCGTGCCGATATGAGGGAAGCCCCAGGCAGAGGTGCTGTTATAGATGTCTGAAACGGTGGGATTGTTGTTCAGCGTGACGCCCCAAGCCAGCTCTTTGCCAGCCAGGGTCAGCCCACCCGCGTAGCGGGCATCGAACATTTCCATCCCCCACTGTTTTTCGATGCCCTCATAGTTGTACTGGATCAGCGCCCCGGAATTGTCGGTGATCTTGCCGCCATAGTAGAGTGCAACCGTCTGAGCGGCGAGTTTCCCGTCCTTCGGGAATTCGGACGACTCCGTGCCGCCTGCTGTCGTATCACTCGTCTTTGTCCGCGATGCCAGCAATGCGGCTGAGACCGGTATACGCTCGACCAGCGGTTTTTCATCCCACTTCAGCGAACTCTCGGCAAAGGCGCCGAGCTTGAATTGCCGGCCATAGGGCGTCAGTTCCGGAAAAACAGTATGGCATTTGCCGCATTCATATCCAGTTTGGCGCGCCATGCTGGGGACGGCCTGCACATTAGTTGCCGGGAAGATAGCAACGCCCAATATGGCCGGGATGGTTATAGAGAGCCGACGTAGATATTTCCCACAAGCCATTGAAGAAAACATGGACTACCCCTCCTAGACATTGACCTATCAAAGAAAAACCTTCTGTGTGGTTTTTGCTTGATCTGAAAGACCCCTGAGCAAGCATTGACATGATGCGCCCCGGAGGCTGTCAGAGAGGTAACGCAGAAATTACAAATGCAATTGAAAAATGTCATGAAACGAGCCTGGATGAATTGAGGATAGACGCGCCCTCAAATAAGGAAGCCCGGCAATGAGTCGGGCTGCCGCTTCGTCTGCCGTGATGCCATGTGTCAAAAAATCGTCATCAATTCCCGATATCATCTTGATGGTACCGAGTGCCGATTGGTGATCTTCAGGCCATTCTCCATTGGTACCCAGCCAGGAGGCGGCGGCAAGACCGTTTGTCGCTAAAGGCTTTTGCTCTCGGGCAAATTCATTCCGGGAGTCGATGTGAATAGATCTGAAAACAGCTCGTGAGACGCGACCACTTTGCCTTTCAGTTAAACCAGGCAATCAATAGCTACGCTGGCGGCAGTCGGCGCCGCTTTTGTAACAAGGAGGGATTGTCCGAGAACGCTTTCAGTATTGGCTTAGCAGCAATCAGAAACCCACCTTGCCCCTATGGCTGACTATTGCGTATGGCCTGGCCGTCAGCCCCGTTGAGTTTCTGAAGATGGATTTTGTACCCGGCAAGTCGCAGGGAACACTACGCAAACTGAACCAGCAGTTCAAACCTCGCTTCAAACGGCCTACCCTACCAGGCCTGCAATTTCTTCCATCGACCAAACGTGATCGCCAATACCCGCTTCCATCGCGGGCGTAACACGCAGCGTCTTGTGGACGAGGCCAAAATTGTAGTGCATGAAGTGGAGAG
>Ga0209582_1001467_pt1 | contig 11348 bp, 9 predicted proteins | sample KloWWTmetKNB5Kit_FD_187176 | JGI IMG/M metagenome (GOLD analysis project Ga0209582, IMG submission 187176) | Active sludge microbial communities from Klosterneuburg, Austria, studying microevolution and ecology of nitrifiers - Klosterneuburg... | ecosystem: Engineered > WWTP > Aerobic digester >...
AAGTTGTTTATCGTACCCAAGTTCACGTAAGCTATCATGTAAAGTGCGCGTTAATTGGCCAATCTGATCAATGACTTTCTTATCATTTGTTGCAAGTTCAAATTCTTCAATATCTTTACTTACTGATGCTAATGTTGCTTCAGCAAGCTTAATAGATTTTGGATTGATTTCTTCTTGAGAAGCACCTTCAGCTTTTTTTTTCATAAGGCGTTTTGTATTCATTCTGGACTCAATGGTTTGTTATGAAAAGAGGTGTCATATTGGAGATCTCTGCATAACTGTGTTTTTGACCTTTTCTGCTCATTTCCATCATAATTAAATCAAATGCTTACAGAGTTCACACATTCGATAAAGCCAGTTATGCAAAGGTCTCTATTGTTAAGTCGAGGCTTTGTTTTCCATATTCTGGAAGATTTTATTTAATTTCTCATCAAGAGTAGCCGCGGTAAAAGGCTTAACAATATAACCACTTGCACCAGCCTGTGCCGCTGCTACAATATTTTCTTTTTTAGCTTCGGCGGTTACCATAAGTACGGGGATTTTTTTCAATGCTTCATTCGCGCGAACATTTTGAAGCATAGTGAGCCCATCCATGTTGGGCATATTCCAATCAGATACAATAAAATCAAAATTGCCATCCTGTAGTTTGCGTAATGCAACTGCGCCATCTTCCGCTTCATCAACATTGACAAATCCAAGTTCTTTTAAAAGGTTGCGAACGATTCTACGCATAGTAGAAAAGTCATCCACTACCAAGAATTTTAAATTTTTGTCAGGCATTTTTTTCTCCGTAAATAAGCTTAATTTTTATATATGATCAGAATTTCTTAAGCTCTAGAATTAGCTAATAAACATATCCATATGGTTTTCTGGGTGTTTTTTTTATCGGTAATTCTTGGTAAAAGTTTAGTGTAAATCTAAAGAATTGTTCTAACGGACTGAAGAACATGAATATAAGTCTTCAGTATTTTGAGTAGGAAAAAATGAGATTATGAGGGGTGATAGGCAGAAAAATTAAAAATTTAGCTTGCGGTGTAAAGCTTGAGGGTGAAGCAAATTATCTGTTAGTTGCAGTAACCATTTTCCTTATACCATTTTACCGCATCTCTAAGTGCTTCTATGGTGGGCCGATATTGATAGCCTAGTTCACGATGAGCTTTTTCACTAGAAAAGAACATCAGTTTTTTAGCCATATGAATGCTGTCCAAGGTTGCGCGTGGTTCGATATGTGTGAAGGTGGCAACCTTTTCCATAAGCCATGCCATAGGGAGCATCAAACTGATGGGTAAGTTAACGCGGTATTTTTTTATGTCATTAATATCATCGATTGCTTGTAGGATTTGCAATAAAGTCATATTGTCACCGCCCAATATGTAACGTTCTTTCGGTTTTCCGTGCTGATAAGCTAATAGATGGCCATAGGCAATGTCATCGACATGCGCAATATTCAATCCAGTATTGACATAGGCAGGCATGCGACCCCTTAGAGTATCTAGCACGATGCGGCCAGTTGGTGTAGGTCGGATATCTCCCGGGCCAATAGGAGTGGAAGGGTTGACGATGACCAAAGGTAACTGGTGATCGTGGGTTAATTGCCTGACCATCTGCTCAGCTTGAAATTTAGAGCGTTTGTAATATCCATTGATAGCGGTATAGCTGGTTGGTGTGTCTTCGGTTGACGGTGATCCATCCTGATTCAAACCCAAGGTTGCCACGCTGCTGGTGTACACAATGCGCTTTACGCCAGCCTCAGCCGCTGCCATGATCAGTGCTTGTGTGCCCGTAACGTTGATTGCATACATAGTTTCTGGATCAGGAACCCAGAGACGATAATCTGCTGCTACATGGAAAAGATTGTCGCACCCACTAATTGCACGTTTTAGTGATGAATGGTCACGCAAATCGCCTTCAATTACTTCAACCGGGAAGTTTTCAAGATTTTTTCGATTGCTATCAGGTCTTACCAATACACGGACTTCATGGCCAGCTGTAAGCAAGCATCGCATAACAGCCGAACCGAGAAATCCTGTTGCGCCGGTTACGAATGATTTCATCATGAAATAATGCCTTGTAGTTTGTGATTGGATTCAACTATTGGTGTTGATAAAAATAACTATGCCGAGGGTTATTGATCTCTGGTTTGATTATTAAGGTAAATTTCATTGTGACCATTAACATCTGGAAGATTTCTGGATGTCAGCTTGAAAAGTAGTTCTAGTATCCAGTCTTGGTTAGCAAATAGACTGGTTGTTAGTATCGTGGCTTTAACGCTGCGGCGACTAATTTTTACTTGCGTACTTTCAGAAAAATCCCGGTGCTGGTTAATTTTATTCAGCGTTAAAATCGCCATGCCGATTGCCCATAAGCAAAAACGACGGATGCCTTTTTCTTGCGGGGGGATTATGCTGGTATAGGTCAGTGCGTTCTGTAAATGGCCTTTCGCGACACCGAGAAGTTCTGCTAACCCAGCTTGAAACCTTGGATCTTTATTGCCTGGTTGTAAATGACTAAGATTAAATCCATGCTTGAGAAAAATATCTTGCGGCAGCCAACATGCGCCACGTTTACGATCATCCCAAATATCTTTGAGGATATTGGTCATTTGTAATCCTTGTCCAAAGGACACGGAAAGCCTCATCAATGTTGTTTTATGGTTATTCATTTCTTGTGAATAATCACAAAACAATTCGGTCAGCATTTCACCGACGACACCTGCAACGTAATAACAATATTGATCCATGGAAGGTAAATCTTTTAATCCCTCCAAAGATTCTGTTTCTTGATAGTCAGACATTCCTTGCCCCATGATTCGAACGCAGCGTTCCAATGCATGCCGCTGAGTAGCGTTAAAGCTATGCGTGATGCGAATAACTGCTGGGGTGTTTTTGATTAAATCATGTTCTGCCGGGATAGTATGGTTCGAAAGTAGTGGGTAAAGTTGATCTGCAAACAGTTGCGCGGAAACATTTCCACAAACAACTTCGGAGAACATCTGCGACAGTTGCCTGGTTTGCTCTGAAGATAAGGCATTATCGTCTTCAATCGTGTCCGTGATGCGGCATAAAAGATACGCATTGCCAATTACCCGCCGCAAGGCTTCGGGTAATTGAGGAATGGTTAGTGCAAAAGTGCGAGAGACACCCCGCAGAATATCATCCTGATATTGCTCATCATCAATGCTAGGAAGGCTTGTCATTACAGATTTATCGTATGGCAATGGAGGATATTACTACAAATAAACGCATCTCTATATTTCCAGCCATTGATTAAGGCAAGATTCGTTCATTTGCGGTTAATTGATCAATGGTTTCCCGCTGCCGGATGACATGAATGGTGTCCTGATCGATCATGATTTCAGCAGCGCGAGGCCGGGTATTGTAATTGGAGCTCATGCTCATACCATAAGCACCGGCTGACATGACGGCTAGTAAATCTCCGCTATTCAAACTCAGCTTGCGATCATGCCCCAGAAAATCCCCTGTTTCACAAACAGGGCCAACAATCTGATAATTCTGAACATCTCCGTTGCGTTTAATGACCGGTAGAATCTCATGATAGGCGTCATATAGTGCCGGGCGCATCAAGTCATTCATGGCGGCATCGACAATGGCAAAATTACGTGCCGGAGTATGTTTGAGGTATTCAATTTGCGTCAGTAGAATGCCTGAGTTTCCCACCAGAGCGCGTCCAGGTTCGATTAACAATCGTTGCTTGATGTGGCCTGTGCGGGCGCATAGCGCAGACACATAGTCTTTGATGGACGGTGGTGTTTCGTGAGTATAACGGATGCCTAATCCTCCCCCCAGATCCAGGTGTTCAATTTCTAAACCTTGTGATTTCAGGTTGTTAAGTAAATTCAGAATTTTCTCGCTGGCCTGCATGAAGGGTTCAATTTCGGTGAGCTGGGAACCAATATGGCAATCCAAACCGGTAAAGCGGATGTGAGGATAGCGGTGCGTAGATAGATATATTCTTTCGGCTTCGTTGATGGGCATGCCAAACTTATTTTCCTTGAGGCCGGTCGAGATGTAAGGATGTGTTTTGGCATCCACATCAGGATTCACTCGCAAGCTGACGGGAGCAATTTTTTGCATGGTTTGCGCAACTTGATTTAAGGTACTTAGCTCTGCTTCAGACTCCACATTAAAACACAGAATATTCGCATCCAGAGCCATGCGCATTTCGTCGGTATTTTTACCAACTCCAGAAAATACGGTTTTCTGGGGATTTCCACCCGCTTTCATCACGCGCCATAGCTCACCGCCCGATACGATATCGAAGCCACTGCCAAGCTGTGCAAATAAATTGAGTATGGCGATATTGGAATTGGCTTTTACGGCGTAACAAATTAAATGATCTCTACCTGCGAATGCAGCATCGAATTCTTGATAAGCTTTGGTCAATGCAGACCGTGAGTAGACATAACAAGGCGTGCCGAACTCAGCGGCAATCTGTTTTAAAGGGACGGATTCAGCGCAGAGTTCATTGTTGCGATAAATAAATTCTGGAAAGCCACTCATTTTTTATTCATTTCTTTGGGTAATGCGCGATTAGCTTCGTCAGTTTGTGGCAGTGGAATATACAGCGGTCCTTTATGGCCACACGCACTGAGCAGATAGGTTAAAGCAAATGTGATGAGGAATAAACGCACGAAAAAATCCCCTAAGTAATAATTTACCGGATACTAACATAGAGAATAAAAAATTAATCAAACTTGCGATTAATTTTGGTAGTGGTCTACAGGGCTAGTTGGCAGGCAATTGAATCGCTAACCAGTCAGTCAGTTTGCTAACCAATTGATTACTTGCCGAGCTGAAAGCAAACGCAGCGCCTGCGGCATCAGCACTGGGTGTTTTCTGTTGAATGCTGAAATCCTTTTGCGCCAGCAGTTGTCGTGAATTGCGTTCAATCAGGCTGGCGCGCAATAAAATGACAACATGACTGTCATTCGCTTGATCAAATGCCTGCATGAATTCCTCCAATTCAATTTGCAAAATGTAATCTGCTTTTGCTGTGCCATTTTCTTTGACGACCAGCCCGTTTGCATGCGTAACAATGCGGTTGCGTATCTGCTGGGTAAGCACAGACGCGGGGGGCGCTATCCAACGGCTCTGCGCATAAGTATAAGATTGGGTGGGATTGTTAAACAGGAGCCGATAATGCATCGCATTGTTATTGAGCCATGGTGGTGCTGAAGCATCGGCAATGAGTATCCTTCTTTGATGCGATGACGGTTGCTGTGTTGGTTCGGGATGCTGCGACAGTTGCGATCCAAAATCATACACAGAAAGGGGAGCAGGCGGTTTTTGCAGTAAAGTACAACCCGAGAACAGATAAATGCTCACTATTAATAAAAATATTTTTGTCATTGAATTTTCTCTGCAGGTGGAACAAAGCCTGCTTCTCCGGGACCCGGTAATGATGGCGGGCGTCCAAATAATAGGCTTTGTGGATTTTCCTCTAGTTGCTGCAATACCCGATCCAAATTATTGGAGTTCTGTGCAATGCTGCTGCTGACCTTGCGTAGTTCAGGTATGGCGGTAGCCAGTTCGTGCGTGCTCTGAGACAAACTATCAAAAATCCCTTCTTTTTGATTAGCCTTGGTTACTGCCAGATTGATCTCACCTAAAAGCTGATCAAGGCGTTTTACCAGCGTGGCCGATTCAATGGTTAAATCGGTGAATGATGTCAGTACTGGCTGCAAATGACCGGCTATACCATCAAAGTTGCGCGTTGCTTTTTCAATGTTCTGCAGAATTTGTGAAACTTGCGCCTGATTCTGGTCATCCAGCAAATGGTGCATTTTTAATACCAATTGATTGACATTGCTGAGCAAATCTTGCCCCGATCCCGTTACTTCATCAAGTAATGACCGGCGCATTGGAATCTGCGCATCACTCTGTAAACGTTCACTGCCAGTGCCGTCATCGTTGAGCTGTATATAAGCCAGCCCGGTAACGCCCTGATAACCTAATTGCGCATACGTCGTATTGCTCAACGCCACATTTTGATCAATGGAAATCTGAATCAGAATGCGCTGCAGACTATCAGGATCAAATTCGATAGTCTCAACTTTGCCGATATTAACGCCCCGATAATGTACGGCCGATTGGGGATTTAAACCGCTAACCGATTCTTTGGTGACGACAAGATAAGAGTTGCGTTGAATGTTGTTGCCGCTGAACCACATCGCGACCAACGCGACGGTGATGCTCAGGAAAATAACGAAAAGTCCAGCTACGAGGGCATGGGCGCGGTTTTCCATGTTGGCTCCGAATTATTATTTTGATCCAGCTTGTGTCGAATACTTTTAAAGAAACTGGAGATAAATGGGTGTTGAATGCGACATATTTCGTCCAAAGTACCCGTCGCAATCACTTGTTGATCCGCTAATACGGCAATGCGGTCGGATAAGGCGACTAATGTATCCAGATCATGGGTTACCATCACAATTGTCAGATCCATTTCGCTACGTAAGGTGAGAATCAGTTCCACAAAACTTTCACTTAATTCAGGATCCAGTCCCGCCGTGGGTTCGTCAAGAAATAACAGTTCCGGATCCAAAGCCAACGCGCGCGCTAAGGCAACGCGCTTAATCATACCACCTGACAAGGCCGCCGGCATTTTGTTGGCATGCTCGGATCCAATCGCCACCATGTTCAACTTGGTCATCACTAAGTCACGGATGGTATCTTCACTGAGGGTATGCAATTCACGCAAGGGCAGGGCGACATTGTCAAAGACCGTCAGCGCACTGAATAATGCGCCTTGCTGGAAAAGTACGCCTGAGCGTCTGCGGATATTTCTTCTCTGAAGATTAAAGTCGGCATCATTGCGTGAACTGCCAAAAATTTTTACCGAGCCTTGCACAGGCTCTTCCAGGCCGAGCATTTGGCGAAGCAAAGTTGTTTTCCCACTTCCTGAACCGCCGATCAGGGTCAGTATTTCGCCTCGATAGACGCACAAATTGACATCTCGATGCACGACATGGTTGCCAAAGCGGGTATGCAGCGCTTCAATTTCAATAATGCATTCAGGCTTAATCATGAAGCTAAGTTAGTCCAACATCAGAAAATAAAATGGCGAAAATGGCATCGATAATAATGACCATGGTAATTGCCGTAACGACAGAAGAAGTGGTGCCTTCTCCCAGGCTTTCCGTATTGGGCCTGATTCTGAGGCCAAAATGGCAGGCAATCAGCGCTATTACCATGCCACACACGACGCCTTTGCCTAATCCCAGCCATAAATTGGCAATCGGCACGGAATCCGGGAGCGCGGTCAGAAAATATTGGTAATTCAAACCTAATTGCAACTCAGCAGCCACCATTCCACCTAACAATGCAATGGCGCTGGTCCACATGACCAACAAAGGCATGGCAATGCCAAGCCCGAGTATTTTCGGTAAAATCAGGCGTTGGCTATGCGAAATACCCATGACGGTCAACGCATCCAATTCCTGTGTGACTCGCATGACGCCCAATTGAGCCGTCATGGACGATCCCGAGCGGCCTGCTACCAATATGGCGGCCAACATTGGACCCAATTCACGAATGATGCTGATTCCCAGGATATTGATAATAAAAATATCCGCCCCAAACAATTGCAGTTGTTTGGAAGACAAGTAACTCAGTACGATACCAATCAGAAATCCGACCAGGGCGGTGATCCCCAGCGCTTGCGCGCCTGTGCGAAATAGATTGGCTGAAATTTCACGCCAGGGAATATAAATAGGGTGGCGAAACAGATAAATGACATCCATCAATAACTGTCCAATCAATGCAACTAGTCCTACGGTATGCTGCCATAAGAGCAGTGCCAGCCCCCCCAAAGTGGTGATGGGCCAGAGTACGTCCGTATGCTTGGTGGCCATTGGCGAAGCGGGGAGATTTTCCAGTCGTTCAAACATCTTTTCATGCTCAGGTCGCAGTTGGAGATGCTGCGGTCGTTGCGATGCCCAAGCGCGCCACAACATGGCCACTCCAGCCGTGTCCATTTGTTGAATGCCGGTTAAATCCCAGCTTAAGTGCGGATCTTTTGCCTTCTGAGCGAGATCTTTAGCTAAGGCATCCAGTACCTGCTCGAGCGCCGTCAGCGTATAGCTGCCGCTGAGAATGATACGCGGGGCGCCTTTCTCGTTACTCAATTGATACCACTGCATCAGTGTTTTATGGGTATGCATTCATTTATGCTGGGTAAAATTTAGCGGATTACCCAGTATTTTTAACCAAAAGTTAATGTATTAATGTCTGTGCGATTAGAAAATCTTGATTCAAGATGGCTGTGATTCGTGTTGGTATACCGAAACTATTGTATATCTTTTATGACAATAATTTAATTGGATTAAATCATGCCAACGAAAGCGCGCGGTTTATTTTGATTGGGCAACTTCGGCGCGAGCTAATGCCGGATTATTGGCAAAGTAGTTTTTGATCCCCACAAATACAGCATCGGAGATTTTATTTTGGTAAGTTTTGTTGCGCAGCTTTTCTTCTTCCTTAGGATTGCTGAGAAAAGCGGTTTCAACCAGGATTGATGGAATATCCGGTGACTTTAAGACCGCAAAACCCGCTTGTTCAACATTTCTTTTGTGCAAATGATTGATGTCGCCCAGCTGTTTCAGAACTTGTTCGGCCAACTTGACGCTGTCATTGATCGTGGCGTTGACGGAAAGATCAAGCAACAGCTCTTTGATGTCTTTTGATTTTGAGGTGATATCGATTCCGCCCATTAAATCAGTATCCACGCTATTTTCCTTATTGGCGAGCCAACTGGCCGTAGTCGAAGTTGCGCCATGTTCGGATAAGGTAAATACCGACGATCCATGCGCATGTGATTTCGGATTGGCATCGGCATGGATCGACACAAACAGATCCGCATTGGCGCGCCGGGCGTTAATACGACGCTGTGGGAGGGTAATGTAATAATCGCCTTCACGAGTCAGCACTGCGCGCATATTGGGTTCTTTATCAATTCTTTCCTTGAGTTTTCTGGCAATCGCCAGAGTGACATCCTTTTCTTGCGTGCCCTGATTGCCAATGGCGCCCGGATCCTTGCCGCCATGACCGGGGTCGATAGCGACGATAATGATTCTTGGCACCATCATTAATGGTTTGCGGCTTTTTGCTGCTTGCAAACTACCGGATTGCTTCGGCTGACTGATTTGAGGACTAATGATTGGTTTCGTTTGATTTATGGGATGTTTAGGTTGTGGTTGTGACTGCGATGATAGCGGTGCGGGTACCGGTAGTGGGCGGCTTTGTGGCAGGCCGCTAATTTTCTTGGTTTTGCCATCTTGTGCCAGCTTTGCAATCAAATCATCCAGAATGTGTGGATCAGCATCGTTGCCGAGTGGATCCGGTTTGAGGTCTGCATTTGTTTTCTCGGCTTTATCAGGATGATAAATATCGAGTATGAGTCGATGGTCAAAATTATCCTTGGGCGCAATGACGAATGTGCGTGGTACGACGTTGGCTTTCAGATCGAATACCAATCTGATGATATGCGGTTTGAATTGTCCGATACGCACTTTCTGCACCAAAGGATCGATGGCATCTACTTTTTGCGGCAGCGCTGACAGCGCAGGAGAAATTTTAGTGTTGCTTAAATCGACAATCACTCGATGCGGATTATCCAGCATGCTCAACTCGTACTGCAGCGGCTGATTCGATTCCAGCGTGATACGGGTGTAATCGGGCGTTAAACCAACGCGAACCGACTTGACGGCGGTATCGGCGGCTAAGGCGGATGGATTCAGAAATAGGCTGGTAAAAAGAACAAGCAGTGCAAAAAATGTCAGAAAAGCGAATTTCCCGGTAACAGCGTCGTCACTGAAACCTATTTGCGTCAATTGCTTGTATTTTTCCAATGTTCTAGGCATTGCTTTCCTGTCTCTGTGCCAGCTTGAATTTGAATACTCCGACCTGTTTCAAGGATATTGAAAGCAAGCTGTAGATCAGCTATCGGCAACAGATTCCCAGCTTTTTCAGGCCATTCTATTAAACAGATCGAGTCTGAATTAAAGTAATCTCGGAAACCTGCTTCCTCCCATTCAAGATAATCATTGAATCGATAAAAATCAAAGTGATACAAGTATAACCTAGAAATTTTATAGATTTCAACTAAATTATAGGTAGGGCTTTTGACTAGCTGCTGATATCCAAGGCCGTGTAAAATGCCGCGTGTTAAGGTGGTTTTGCCTGCGCCGAGATTTCCAATCAGGAAAATGGTCAGTCCGGCATGCAAGCAGGCAGCCAGTTTTTTGCCAAAGGCCAACGTTGCTGTTTCATCAGCGAGATAATAAGTAAGATTCTGCGTGAATCCAGAGTCTGTAGAATGAGCGTTATGCAAGACGATACCTCCAAAAAAGAATACCCGGATTATGCTGCTTTGGCAGTGGTCATAAAAGCATGGGGCAAAGAATTGGGTTTTCACGATCTTCGCATAGCCGATGCGCATGCGGAAATGTCAGCGGTCGAATCAGGTTTGTTCAAGTGGTTGGATAAAGGATATCACGGTGACATGGATTATATGGCGAAACATGGAACCAAGCGTACCCGGCCCGCTGAGCTCGAGCCGGGAACGCAGCGCGTTATCTCGGTGTGCATGAACTATATGCCGCCTTCTGTAAAAAATAGCTGGAATGTGATTAATGCCGGTGATCGGGCATTTATTTCCCGCTATGCGCTGGGGCGTGATTATCACAAGGTTTTGCGTGCACGCTTGCAGAGATTGGCGGATAAAATGACTGCGGAAGTGGGACCGTTCAATTATCGGGTTTTTTCCGATAGTGCACCGGTGATGGAAGTGGCCTGGGCGCAGAAAGCGGGGTTGGGATGGCGTGGCAAGCACACGCTATTGCTCACTCGCCAAGCGGGTTCGATGTTCTTCCTGGCTGAAATGTATACGGATTTGCCATTGCCCGTTGATGACGTGAGCGGCAATTATTGCGGCAGTTGCTCGAAATGTATCGATGTCTGCCCTACGCAGGCCATCATTGGACCCTATGAACTGGATGCGCGGCGGTGTATTTCTTATCTAACCATCGAACTAAAAGACAGCATTCCTGAAGCGTTACGCCCTTTGATTGGCAATCGTGTTTATGGATGCGATGATTGCCAGCTGGTTTGTCCGTGGAACAAATTTGCCAGGATCACCAATGAAAATGACTTTCATGTGCGCAATGGCATGGATGATATATCGCTGGTAGAGTTGTTCGGCTGGGATCAGACAACCTTTGAAAACAAACTGGCCGGAAGCCCGATTCGCCGTATTGGCCATCAGCAATGGTTGCGCAATATCGCCGTGGGTTTGGGTAACGCACCTTATTCGATAGAAATCGTGCGGGC
>Ga0209582_1001469_pt1 | contig 11326 bp, 12 predicted proteins | sample KloWWTmetKNB5Kit_FD_187176 | JGI IMG/M metagenome (GOLD analysis project Ga0209582, IMG submission 187176) | Active sludge microbial communities from Klosterneuburg, Austria, studying microevolution and ecology of nitrifiers - Klosterneuburg... | ecosystem: Engineered > WWTP > Aerobic digester >...
GTTCGTGATCGGCAAGGGCAAGGCGGAGCACGACGGCTGGTTCAGCGGCTTGCAGTACACCAAGATGACCGGCATGCAGGTGACCCGCATCAAGGACGGCAAGGTCCTGTACAACACCTTCATCAGTGAAGAAGATATGGAGAGCAAACTGGTGGTGCCTGCCGGGGAGAAAGGAAAATTGGACTGGTACATCCCGAACAGTTATTTCCGGGAAGTGGTGGATATGCCGAACGGCGATGCCATCATCTTGGGATACTCTCCAGCACAAGCCTACGCGCTGCAGCTCTCACCCACGGGTGAATTGAAAGCCTTCCATTTCATCAATATGATGGGCAAAAGGGGCGAGACCGGCGTGGTGAATTACCAATCCGTGGTACGCGGCGATGAGCTGATCCTTGTGGTGAACCAAAGTCCGATCGAGTTCTCTACGAATGCGAAGATCGAGACACATACGAGCAAGGGGTATTACGCAACGTTCACGACCACCACGGTGACGAAACTGAATGAGGTGTTCCTGCAAAGCCAAGTGGTCCGCATCAACTCGACCAATGGGAGCATGAGCAATGCGCTCCAGCTCGATGGCAAGGACTTCTACCCCATGGGCAGCTTCCCGGCCATGTTCACCCCGGATGCCATCTTTTTCACCGGCCGCGAGAAAGGACCGAAAGGCAAAGTGATCACGGTAGCACGGGTGGATCTCTGAACCCAGTTCGGTCTGTAGCTCGGGGCATCGCGTTCAAGGGCGGTGATGTTGGTCGCAGGCAAGGTCAGCGATCAGCGACACCGTGATCTTCCGAGGTGCCCGGATGTCCGCTTTCTTCCGCGGGTCGAATACCGATCTGCCTATCGCTCAGGGCAGCACCACGCGAGCGGCGGCTTCATGTCCGGCGCGGTCCCGCACCCGAAGCAGGTAGGCCCCTGCCTGCAACCCGTAACGGGGCAGCACCGTGAACGCACCGCGCAGTGCGGCCTTGCGCACCGATGCGCCCTGGACCGTCAGCAGTTCCACCTGGTCCGGCACCCATTCCAGCGTGCGGGAGTCGATGCGCAGGCCTTCGGGCAGCACGGCCACATGCAGCGCTCCTTTCTCATGCTCAGGCAGACTTGTTGGGATGGCATCCACTCGCATCAACCCGACGTTGGTACCCACCCATACATTGCCCAGGTCATCCTCCGTCAGGCACTCCACCACATTGCCGGGAAGATCGCTGTTCAAGGTATTGTAGTGTGACCATACACCGTTCTCTAGCAGTGACAGCCCGCCCCACTCGGTGCCCACCCACATGCGCCCTTGGGAATCCTCCAGCAGGGCCTGCACCGCATTGCTCAGCAGTCCCACGCTGTTCATGTCGTAAGTGGTCCAATCGGTGCCGTCGAACACGCCGATGCCAGAGGTGGTGCCCACCCATATGTCGCCGTTGGCGGCGAACGTGATGGCCTGCACCGCATTGCCCGGCGGCCCGTCCGGGCCTGCGGTAGTGGTGGTCCAGGTGTTGCCGTCATAATGGGTAAGGCCCCCGTCCGTACCGATCCAGGCATCGCCCACGGCGTCGAACGCGATGGTATGCACATCGTTGTTCGGGATGGTGTTGGGCGGCGGGAAGGCCGTGAACGTGCCCGCGGACCAGCGGTGCAGCCCGCCGTTGAACGCGCAGAACCACACGTTACCGGAAGGGTCCACTTCCATGTGGTGCATGCTGGAGTTGGGGAATCCGTTCTGCGGGGTGAAGTGGGTCCACGTTCCGTTCACCCACACGGTGGCCGCATGGTCGCCCCAATAGCTGATCCACAAACTGTCCGGCCCTTGCTTCCTGATCGTCCGGATGCGTTGGCCCAGCAACCGCATGCCCGTGGAATCGTAATGCGTGAATTCCTGCCCATCGAAATGGTCCATGTAATCCAAGGTGAAGCCCATCCACACACCGCCCTCCCCATCGGGCTCCAACGTCCAGATCACATTGTTGGTGAGGTCCGAGTTCCAAGTCTGGAACAAGGTCCAATTCTGGGCAGAACCGCCAACGACCAGCGTAACCAAGCAGAGGGTCAGTATGCGACGTAAATGGTGCATCGAGCACTAAGGTAAACGTGCTTTCAAGAATATGTTCCGCTCGCAGCCCCACGTCTCCTTGCCATGTATGGATCGCGAGCCCCCTATTTGGCGCGAGCGCAATGTCATTCAGTTTAGGAACCCATCGGGCAAAGATGGAGTTCTGGAAGGACCCGCGGGAAGTGCCTCCTTGTCATTTCGAGCAGAAGCGTAGCGGCACTTCGCAGCACGCGTTGCGTGTGAGAAGTCGAGAAAGACAAGGAGGGGAGAACACCGGGGACGTCCAGCACAGACCTATTGTGATCGTGCAACCGTCTCCTAACATAATGACATTGCCCGGGCGCGGGGAACCAGCCTGACGGCGCTTAGCCTTTTCCGAGGAACCAGCGATGCACCCGGAACGGAAAGAGATCCAACGTGCCTTGTACACGTTCATGCAACACCTCACACGCACGCGGATGCCCGCGCTGGACGTGACCGGTCCGGGTTCAGGCTTTTTCGTCCTCGAACGTAAGCCGGGCCGCTCCTAGGCGGAAGACCAACTTGCCGAAGTGGGGGCCAGCTACCGCAGGCTCACCCTCAACATCGGGGTGCCCATGCCATTCGTCAATACGGACAAGGATACGCGGGGTCGTACGCGATACGTGGATGCACAAGCGAATTTGCATACGGCTTCGCAGTCGTCGAATATCTTCCTGCAGGTGTTCAAGAGCTATCACATCACCTCGCACGAGAGCTCCGCGCTGCAGTGGGAACAGCCTACGGCATTCCCCTATCGCGCCGATCTGCTGCAATACAACATCGGCATAAGCTCCTTGCGGATCATGGACCCGGGGCGCTTCAGTTATCGCGCCGTCTTCAACCAGGATGCGTGGCAGAAGCGATCGCAAGGCTCCTGGGTGGTTACCTCACCACCTACGTGGTGCATGCCGACTCCGGACTGGTGCCAGCGCGCATTACGGAGCAGTTCACCGAACGTTCGGACCTGCGCAACGGCGTGTTCACGGACCTGGGCGTGCTGGGTGGCTATGCTTACACACTTGTGGTGCAGCAGCATTGGTTCGCCACACTGAGCGGGGCGATCGGTGGTGGGCCAGCAGCGCAGTTCCTACGCGCGGACCGCGGTACCGGAACCTTCCGAACGAACAGCATGGGCTTCGGTTGGCACGCGCAGTTGCGAGCGGCCATCGGCTACAACTCCCGCACCCACTGTGTGGGCGTGGTCTTCAATCAGGAGAACATCGGTTACCCCATGACGAGGAACAACGGATTCGCATGGGACGTGGGCAACATCCGCTTGATCTTCGCCATGCACCTACAGCGCAAGGCACCGAAAATGGTGGAGAAGGGCGTTCGCTGGTTGGAGCAGGAAACACCGCTCCCCGTGGCGCCGGATTGATCGTGGTCTGCCCGGGACGTTCTCGGATACCACAACGATCCGCCGCCAATGCACCGTGATGGGGATCGCTCCGCAGACGGAGCCCAGCTATCCCGGAACGTGCATGATCCACCGCATTACCCAAAGGCTGATCACCGTGGAAAGCATGACGACCCCGAAGCCCAGGCCGACCCATTTCCACAGGGACCTGCTTCCGAAGAAGACCACGATCAGGAACTTCATCACCGTATTGGAGAGGGTGGCCAACAACACAGCGGTCATCGCTGTCAACGCGCCGGTGTTGGGCGTCCCCTTGGCGATGGACAGGGTGATGGCATCCATGTCCGTAGCGCCGAAGAGCACACTGGCTCCGTAGAAACCGTATGCGCTCTGGTTCGTGGAGGCAAGATCCATGAGCCATAGCACGACCATGTATACCAGACCGAATTGAATGGCCGTACCGAAGTTCAAGGGGTTGTTCGTAGGCACCTCCAACGCCACGGACTCGCCGTTCTTGCGGTGCATGAGGTATGCGATACCGATCGCGGACAGCGTGATGAAGATGACCGGCGCCACCATCAGGAGCGCAAGGTCCTTGTTCACCAACCAGATCTCCAAAAGGATGCGCGGGTACAGTACGGCCGTAGCCCCGATGATGCTGATCGCGGGTATGATCGACGATGCGGTGGACTGTATTCGTGTGCGACGTGCCACACTGAGCGTAACGGCCGTGCTGGATACCAGACCCCCGATAATGCCCGCGAGCAGGATGCCTTTGCGCCCGCCGAACACCTTGGCCAGCAGGTAGCCGGCCAGGCTGATACCGGTTACGAGGATCACCATGACCCAGATCTCGTGCAGGTTCCAAACGCCGTTCGGGCCCATGGGCTCGGTGGGCAGGAAGGGCAATATCACCGCCGAGATGATCACGAACTGGATGAAGGCCCGGATGTCCAATGGGGTAAGCGTTGCGATGAAGCTGTGCAGCCTCATCTTCAGCGAGAGCAGCGCGGTGATCACCACTGTGACGATGGTCGCGAAAAGCACTTCGCCCTGGAACACCATGGCACCGATAGCGAAGGCAAGGATGCTCGAAAGCTCTGTGGTGATGCCAAAACTGCCAGGCTTGGCCGATATCACATAGGCCGCGATCACCAACGCCACCAAGCCGCTGAGGCCAGCCACGATGATCCAGTCGCCATAGGGCTGCGCGAGGTAGGTACAGAGGAAGCCGAACAAGGCGATCAAGGTGTAGCTGCGCACGCCTGCGAACTGCTCTCCCTTCTCCGGAGCACGCTTGGCGAACTCCCGCTCCAAGCCGATGAAAAAGCCCAGCGCCAACGCGATCAATACCCGTTGGATCAAGACCATCAGCTCTTCGCTCATGCGGCAAAGGTCGCTATACGCGGAGTGTCGGATGCTGCGGAAGATCATCCCTGATCACCCACCCGAGAGCTGGGCGGTAACGGACACTGGAGATCGCCCGCATCACGCCATCCTACGCCGCTTGATCCACTTGTACACTTCGAACCAGGCCACGGACGCAAGGTGGACTATTCCGCAGCCAACGGCGGACCCACCACCTCCATGCCATGCGCACGGAACACACGGGCCACTTCCTCCTTGCTCGGGGGTACTGTCCACTGTGCGGTCTCCGCGAAGAAGCCTTCCATATCGCCTGCGGGTTGGTACGTTACCAGCATGCGCGCATGTTCGGAGAGTTGGATGAAGGCGTGCGGTACACCGCGCGGCAAGAAGATGGTATCGCCGATGGCGGCCGGGAAACGCTCCTCTCCCACTTGGAAGCGGTAGTCGCCTTCCAGCACATGGAAGAACTCGTCCTGCTCCGGATGGATGTGCAGCGGTGGCCCACCGTTGGGGCTCTTACCGATCTGTTCGAACACGGCCATGCCACCATCGGTATCGGCGCTGCCGATCTTCAGGTCCAAGGTGTTCGCCGTGACACCCTTCATGGTGAAATGCGTGCCGTTACGCGTCTCGCCGGCACGGGTGTTGAAGCCCTTCTTGATGGACATGGTGATACGGTTGGTTGCTTGCGCCAGTGCAGCAAAAGCTGCGGTAGCGAATACGCTGAGAACGAATCGACGGCGTTGCATGTTGAGTGGATCGGAATATGAAGATACACTGAGCAAGTCGCTTTACACGTACCCATTCCTCCAGTACTGCCCGAGCGAGCGCTGCTTCCTACCGACGACCTCCAGCACCTGAACCACGCCGATCAGTGTTGTGGCCGCACCACGGCGAATACGATCAAACTGTATCCGACGGTGCCAGCGACCATGCGCACGAAGTGATAGTGCCACCATTCCGCACGAAGGACCTCCCAATCGGTCGGGGGTGCATCCGATGTCCAAGTATCCACAATGGCATTGATGGGTTGGCACCCGAAGCGTGTGGCCAGACCCGCGACGATCATACAACCAGCAGCCACGAGGAGAAGCACCATTTGGCCCCGCCAAGCCCGTTGCAAGTATGCGATGTAGAACGTGAGGAGAATGGCAAGGGATGCCAACGCCGGTACCAGAATATTCAGCCCAAGCACGGCGTTCTGGTGATGCTCTACGAAGGTGGTGTAGCTGAAGCCACGCGAGTCGAAACCTGCCCATACGGCGAACATGGTGCCTACCACGATACCACCTAGGACCAATTGGAAGAAGCGTGCAACGGAGAGCATGGTGGATGAGGTTTATAGAAGAAAAGTACGCTTTCGTCCGGGCCCGAACACCATTCGTTCACAACTTCATCGGCATCACCTATTCCTCCTGTACGGCGCAGCGTCTCGAAGCTGGCGAACTGCTTGCTGCACTACACCCCTATTCCACCATGTGTCTATCCGCCTTCATTCGAACGCCGCTTGATCCACTTGTACACTTCGAACCACGCCACGGACGCAAGCCCGATCACGCATGCGACACCGAGTTGTGCGATGGTGGGTGAAGCAAGGTGGAAGAAGTCACGGAACAGCGGCACATAGAGCAGTGCACCCAGCAGCGCGAGGGTGAGCACCAGTATGCCGCGCAGCAATTGGTTGTTGTAGCCGGCGGTGGTCAGCACCGATTCCGTGAACGAGCGGTTCACCAACGTGAGGCCGATGTTCGCGAACACCAGTGTGCTGAACACCATGGTACGGACCAGCTCTTCGGGATGCCCGTGCATCACAGCGAGCTGGTAGGCCCCCAAGGTGCCGAGCGTGATGACGAGCCCCTGCCAGATGCTGATCGAAATTTCCTTCCACGTCAGGAAGGTGAGGCTGAGCGGGCGCGGTGGCCGACGCATGCCATTCTTCTCCAACGGCTCGTTCTCGTATACGATGCTGCACGTGGGACCCATGATCAGTTCCAAGAAGATCACGTGTACCGGTGTGAAGATGTTCGGGTAGATCCAGCCGAGGAACAAGGGCAGCGATACCGTGAGGATGATCGGGATGTGGATGGAGATGATGTACTGGATCGCCTTCTTCAGGTTGCCGTAGATCTTCCGGCCCATGGCAACGGCGTCCACCATCTTGCCCAGATCGTCGTGTACCAGGATCAAGGAGGCCGCTTCCTTGGCGAGCTCACTGCCGCGTGTGCCCATGGCGATGCCGATGTGCGCGGCCTTCAAAGCCGGTCCGTCGTTCACGCCGTCGCCGGTCATGGCCACCACGTGCCCTTCGGTCTGCAAGGCTTTGATGATGCGCAGCTTCGCCTCGGGGAACATGCGCGTGAAGATGTTCGTGTCATGCACCGCCTTGCGTAAAGCAGCATCGTCCAACTGCATCATGTCATCACCGTTCATCGCCTTCTCCGCACCTCGGAAACCGGTAAGCCGCGCGATGGCGGCAGTGGTGTGCGCATTGTCGCCGGTGATGATCTTCACTTCGATGCCCGCCGTGTAGAACTGCTGGAAGACGCTGGCGATGTTGGCCTTCGGTGGATCGTTGAAGGCGACAAGCCCAAGGAAATGGAGGGTGAATTCCTCTTGATCCTTCGGATAAGCTGCGCCGGAGAAGACGGCCTCCGCAACGCCCAGCACACGCAACCCTTGATCGGCGAGCGCTTCCACTTGCTCCATGGCCAATGTCTGCTGCGCCTCACTCAGGTCCGATTGGCGGAGCACCCGTTCCGGCGCGCCCTTGCACGCGATGATGCGCTCGCCAGAGCCGTGTACGAACACGTGCGTCATCATCGGCGGTTTTCCACCGATCGGATATTCGTGCGGCATGGTGAACTCCGGACGACGGTCGCGTTCCGTGGTCTTCTTGTACGCCTCGTGGAGTGCCACTTCCATGGGGTCGAAGGGCACCGGCTCACTGGCCCACATCGCCACTTCGATCAGGCGCTTCGCCTCCTCGCCGGACCATTCCTCTTGGGCCAACGTGCGCCCGTTCGCTTGCACATAGAGCTGCGCCAGCGCCATGCGATTCTCGGTGATGGTGCCCGTCTTGTCCGTGCAGATCACCGTGGCCGAGCCCAAGGTTTCCACCGTTGTGGAACGCTTCACGATCACGCCCTGCTTGGCCAATCGCCACGCGCCCAGTGCCACGAAGGTGGCGAAAGCCACGGGGATCTCTTCCGGCAGGATGGACATCGCCAACGTCAAGCCCGTAAGCAAACTATCCAACAGCGAACCACTGCGCGTATAGGCCACCGCCCACACCGCGAAGAAGACCAGCACCCCCACGATCGCCATGTTGCGCACGAAACGCGTGATCTGCTGTTGCAGCGGCGTGGCGGGCACCTCGATCTCCGCCAGCGACGTGCTGATGCGCCCCAACTGCGTGCCTTTGCCAACGGCCGTAACACGATACACGGCCAGACCCGAGACCACTTGCGTGCCCTTGCTCACGTTCGCCCCCTCCGGATCCTCCGCGCTGCGTGCCACCGCAAAGGCTTCACCGGTGAGTATGGATTCGTTCACGCTGAAGTCGTTGCTCTGCATGATCACGCCATCGGCGGCAAGCAAACTGCCCTCTTCGCCCACGGCAAGGTCGCCCACCACCACGTCCTCCACGGGGATCTTCACAACCGCGTTGTTGCGGATCACCCTGGCCTGCGCTTCGCTGAACTCGCGCAAGGCCGCCAATGCCTTTCGGCTGCGCGAGTCCTGATAGATGGAGATCCCCGAGACCAGCACGATGGCACCCGCCATGAAGTAGGCCTCACTGGTTTCGCCCAACACGAAATAGATGACGCTCGTGGCTAGCAGCAACAGGAACATCGGCTCCAGCACCGCACCCTTCACCGCTGGCCAGAAGGTGCCGCTCGACTTATCGGCGATGGCGTTGCGACCGTGCTTGGCCCGCGCTGCGATCACCTCGGTATCGGTGAGTCCCTTGAACGGAAAAGGGTTCGATGGCATTCGCGGTCAAGGTAGGCCAGTGCGTTGGCTCGTGGTACTTGGTGTGTATCACAGTCGCAGTCTACGGCATATCCATGATGGCTCACCGTGGCCTTGCGCGAACTGGAAATGATGGCCTGCTGGATCGCGTGGTGATCCGCCCGAAGCCGCTGCATGTGGAGTACACGCTCACGCCCCTCGCGCTGCAGTTGGTGCCCTTGCTGAAGGGGATGGAGGGGCTGGAATGCGGTATTGAAGGACGGGGTGGCCTTGGCCGGTACTTCGATGAGCTTCTGAATGTCCCTCCCCAATTCGGGGGAGGCCGACCGAGGGTTCCGCCATACGGTCTATTTTGTGGCACATGAGATATATCGCTACTACACTCTTACTGCTCTTCCTCAGCATCTGCCACGGACAGGAAACCTTTCAACGCGTGATCGATGCGGACTATGCGACCATCGGTAATGTGGAGCGGGATGCCAGTGGGAACCTGTATTCCTCGTCCCTCTCGTTCTACGCGCAGGGCGTGGGCTCCGGCATTCAGATGGTGAAGTACGATGCGAGCGGCACACCACTGTGGAACAGGTTCCTTTCCTCCCCCACGGACTTCGGGGTCTTCACGGACCACATGGTAGTGAATAGCACCAACGAAGTGATCGTGACCGGTACGGTAAACGCTACCGGCAGCAACCCCGATAGCGCCTTTGTGGCCAAACTGAACAGCAACGGCGACCTCGCTTGGGCCTTGCGCTTCGGAGCTGATCTGGCGGGCTTTGATGGCGCTGAGGGGTTCCGGCTCACCCTGGCTTCCAATGGTGATGTACTCGTGGGCGGCATCTTCACCTTTGCGAACACACAGCAGGATATCTTCCTGGCCCGCATCACCACCACAGGGACCGTGCTGTGGACCAAGCGCATCGTGGCACCGGTAGCGAGCACCACCAACCGGTTGGGCGGTATGGTAGAAGCAGCCGACGGGGGCATCATCGTATTCGGTTTGACCACCTTGAACACCGAAGGTTCCTGGTTGCTGAAGTTGGATACGGACGGCGCCTACCAGTGGTGCCGGAAATACAACACCAATACGTTGCAAGCGCTGATCCGTCCGCTGGCCGCTGTGCCCACCGCTTCAGGTTACGACCTGTTCTACAACACATTCTTCTCCAGTTCGAACGAGAAACTGTACCGCATGAGCACTACAGCCACGGGCACCGTCGTGGGCAGCTTGACATACGACTACGGTGCATATACCGGGCAGGTGATCGGTGTCACTCCGATAACGGGTGGCTATGCGATGGCGGGTCTCGTGGACTCCGAAACAGGTACGGGTGGCGACGCTGTACTCTTCACGACGAATGCTGCCGGTGCGGTGCAATGGGCCATGCAATACGGCAGCAACGGTGGCGAATCGTTCAGGTCCGTGGTACCCACGAGCGGCGGCGGCTACTTGGCAGGTGGATTCGGCGAACGCGATAGCTTGGTCGAGTTCCGGGGCGGCATACCCACCCAGAGCTATTTGGTGATGACCGATGGCAATGGACTTACCGGTCGTTGTGAACGGGTCGCGAATGTGAACAGTTCCGCCATCACGTTCACTGATGCCCCCTACTTGCAGGTCGTTTCCGATGTGGCAGGTTGGTCCATCCAACCCCTAGTGAGCGGCTCCACATTCAGTATGGAAGAGGTTTGCACGGCCGTCGGCGTAGAGGCTAGGAACGCGGTGCGCTTCTCGCTATTCCCCAACCCGACACAGGACCGGATCACGATCACCGGACTGGATAACGCCGCATGGCAACACCAGGTGGTGGATGCGAGCTGCCGGGTGGTACTGGCGCACGCTTCCTCTGGGGATCGTCTGGAATTGGACCTGCGCACGCTATCGCCAGGCGTGTATGTCCTGCACAGCACCAGTGCAGGTGCACGGGCGGTGCATCGCTTGGTGGTGGAGCGTTAGACCATAGGCCTAAGGAAGGAATAGGCCAACAGCAGGTCGGTACATCCGAAGGTTCATCGCTGTCGCAAAGTAGAACACCACACCTGCGATCAAGAAAACCGTTTTCCTCTACAACACTGCCGCGAACCTTTCGGGGAACGCCAACCGCAACGCTACGGCAGCGCTGACCCTTTCTGGGAACGCCACGTGATCCTACGTACCAGCGCTCATCCATTCGGGGAACGCGGCACCCATGTAGTACCACGCGCTCACCCATTCGGGGAACACGGCCATCGTGTAGATGGGTGCGGTGGTCCATTTTGGGAACGCGGCGAACATGATCATGTATGCCGTCAACATCTACAAGCGTGTGGCGTTCCTTTCGGGGAACGCGACGGGCATGATCGTGTATGCGGCGAACATCCAGCAAGTCGCGGCGGTCCTTTCGGGGAACGCGGCAGCCATGATCAAGCCCGCGATCCACCACTCCATACCGGTGCTGTTCCCCAAATGGAACCTGGACCTTCGGTTCACCGTTCAAGGCGGAAACAACACCACCATGAACGTCACCTGCATCCGTGCCGGCGTTAAGGACCTCCCTTCTGGCGACCTCGCTGCCAAAGCCCGG
>Ga0209582_1001473_pt1 | contig 11313 bp, 9 predicted proteins | sample KloWWTmetKNB5Kit_FD_187176 | JGI IMG/M metagenome (GOLD analysis project Ga0209582, IMG submission 187176) | Active sludge microbial communities from Klosterneuburg, Austria, studying microevolution and ecology of nitrifiers - Klosterneuburg... | ecosystem: Engineered > WWTP > Aerobic digester >...
CCTCCCCGATCCTGCGTTGACCGGCTGCAGGGAGGGGCTTTCTTTTCGAACGCCACTTCCCTACCATATTTCGCGTCAGTCTGCAAAGAATGCCGAGGGGCCGTGGATGTTGGGTGGAGTCGACGGCGGGGGAAGCCGGACGCCGGCCCAGTTCGATCCGAAGGGTCCGGCATGGCCGAGGAGTGCCACGGATGAAGGGCTGAGACGAGCGCTCTATTACCAGTATTTCTATGAGTCCTCGTATTGATCCTCCCCATACTCGCTAGATTTACTTAAGCGTCTCAGTTACACTATCGCCTGATCCCAGGCGCCGCAATCGACTCGTGGCCATACTCTCGGGCGTTTGCCATGACCGATACACTCACGCAGAAACTCTTTCTGTTCCTGCTGCTCAGTTTCCCCCTGTCTGTCTGGGCGGCATCAGATCTGGATTACCAAAATCGTGGAGATCGTTTCGAGGGCATCAGGCCAAAGCCGGTGTCCGGTTATGATATTGAAGTCATCTCCGTCCTCGTGGATTATCAAGAACCTGCCGATCAGCTTCCCGATCAGCTCCATATCAAATTCCATTTGCCGGGCCAGACCTCCGTTCATCTGACCGTCCGGGAACAGGATTTTCGGCTGTTCTATTGGCTCGACAGGGTGAAGCCGGCAAAGGAATGGCAGGCTAAGTCGGCCAATGAGTTCACCTGGTCGACGGAGGCGGTACTGCGACAATTGGACCACAAGCTCAATATGTACGAGTTGGGCGTGCTGATCCGTCTCCAGAAAGAAACGCCTGCCCGCTTTGAGGACATCGCCCCGGCAATCCTCTATCACGCTATGCCGCCGGAAAAGATCGGCGGCTATCTCTTCACCATGAAAACCAATGGTGATGCGCGGCTCTCCTGCAAGGTCTCTCGTGAAGGCGAAGCAGCCGTACTCATGACGCAAGCATTTCGCCGAATTCCTGGCGGCCGGCCGTTCACCGTACGATGGGACGCGGGAGGCGTGCAGGAGGGCCAATATTCCCTGGCATGTGACGGGTATTTTCTCGACAACAATCAGCCTGTGCGGCAGACCATAAAGTTTTTTCACAAGCCCACGGTCCGGTAGTCAACGACGGATGACCGGTCACGACCGATGAGCGATATTTTCATCAGCTACGCCAGTGAGGATCGGCCGTGGGTGGAACCGTTTGCCAAGGCGTTGGAACAACGAGGATGGGCTGTGTGGTGGGACCGGCACATTCCCACGGGCCAGACCTATGATGATGTCATTTGGAGCGCTCTCCAGGCTGCGAAGTGTGTGGTGGTCGTCTGGTCCGCCCACTCGATTGCAAGCGAATGGGTCAAGGAAGAAGCCGGCGAAGCCAAGAAGAAGAATATTCTGCTTCCCGTCCGGATTGATGAGGCGCGACCGCCCTTTGGGTTTAGCCGACGCCAAACCCAATCCCTCGTCGGGTGGCAAGACGGAAGTCCGCATCCCGGTTTCGATCAGCTTGTCAAAGACACGATCCGATTGTTGGGCAGTAAACCGGCGGACGAACCTCAGCTAACCGGGCCTTGGTGGGAACGGATTCCTCCCCTCTGGCTCGTGAGCCTGCCAGCTGCCTTGGCGGCAGCGGTCGTGATCGTACTGATGCTCTGGCCCATTTCCGCACGGGTCCACGTGGAGTTGACCACGGAGCGTGTGGAGTTCGAGATCGGGGCGACTGAGCAAGGCAAGACGATTCTGGGAGGGCTCGATTTCCGCTCGGTCGCGATTGAGAGATTTGCCACTATTGCCTTTGAGCCGGACACTTTTAAGGTGGCCGATCCGTCGCGATATCGAGTCAAAACGGATGACTTTCCGGACGCAGCCTGGAAGAGCCTCAGCGTCACAAACTCGAAAGTCACGCTGGTTGCCAAGGATCAGACGCGACATCCGAGGGTGACGGTGGAAGGACTCATCGACGATGGATCGCCAACCATCCACCTCGATCCCCTAGCAGTGGCGCAGGGGGTACATCTCAGCTTGGAAATGCGCGGAGGAAAGAACGAGGGACTCACGGTCAAGGTCGCCGGGCTGGAGAGTATGAGTCTGTCGCTTCGCGGAGGGTTCAAATTGATTGCAGACCACACGGAGCTGCGCGGCAACGCAGAGCAGCCATTTCATCAAAACGACGAGTTGACCTATCGAGTCACCTTGCCGGAGAGGGCTTCCTGGATCGAGATCACAGCGCAACCGGATGGCCCGGTCCTCTCGCCGACCTTCACCTCAAGCCAATCGGCGACATCGATCTTCAGCGGCATTCCCGTGGCAACATTGGATTTCACCAGGCAGGATTCGTCCGGGCAGCGAGTCAGCGCACTGACGGGACAAGGGACGATTACGTTTCCTGATCATCCGCATCTCGGCAGCGTGTCGCTGAGCAAAGATGACGCGATCGGGTTAGTGCAACTCAACCGATTCACGATCAAAGAGATCACCTTGGTCACGAATGCCGGCGGCCTGCGCCTGGTCGGTGACGGCATGGCCGAGCAGATTCGCACGAAGATCGGCCAAATTCCGATTCAGAGTCGCCGCCTCACCAAGTTCGACGACCTGTGGCGCAATGAGCGGCTGGCGGTTCTCTTTACCATTGTGGCCGCAGTATTCACGACAAGCCTCGGTGCCTATCGCCTTTGGAAGGAGTTCAATCGGTGAGGGCGCGAACCATGTTCGTAGCAGGTCTGGTGCTGGTATTGGAGCCGGGGCACATCCATGCTGCAATTGTGGGTACAGCGGATATCGCGGCCTTGCAGACGGGGGTAGTGCGGATCACCGCTACTCCATCTGGAGGACCCCAAAAGGTCGGCACAGGGTTCATCGTTCGCCTGGAGAGGGACGTGGTCTATATCGTGACGGCGGCTCACGTGATTGCGGGAGACGTCCAGCCCACAGTGCAGTTCTTCACGCAACAGGACCTATCCGTTCAGGCCACAGTGAAACATTCAGAAGGCGGTGATGAAGTGACGGGACTAGCCTTGCTGATAGTCCGAGGAAAGGACAGACTTCCTTCCGGACTCACTTCGCTCACGCTGGCGTCAGCTTCGCGCATGTCGGGAAATGACGAGATTATCCTGATCGGACATCCGCGTGGTGCCGGCGATTGGGCAATCCTGAGGGGTAGCATCGCCTCACGCCAAGGTCGATATGTGATCGTTGATGCCAATATCGACGAAGGCAATTCTGGAGGACCGATCATTCAGAATGGAGAAGTAGTCGGCATTGTCGGCGGTGTAACTCGTTATGGCCGAGGGCTCACCAGTGGCAGCGTGCGAGAATATCTGGAAGGACACGGAATTAGTAGCCAGGAAGCCCCAGCGGCTGTAGCCAAGGTCCAACCCACGCCGAGCATTCCGATCACACCAGAGAAGCCCGTAGCCGCACCTAGCCGAGAAATCACCGGCAAGGACGGCGCGCCGATGGTGTTGATTCCGGCGGGATCGTTCTGGATGGGGGCGACAAGAGGAGATGTGAATGCACATCAATACAACTGCGCGAATGAGACGTGGACAGATTGGAAAACTGGTGAGGTAAAACCTGCTCCAGTTTCTCCCGAAAATTGTCTGAACCGTTATCGAAAGGAACTTCCGCGTCATGAGGTGAAAATAGGGGCCTTTTATCTTGATGCGTACGAGGTATCCAATCAGCGATTTAAACAGTTTCGGGATCAAACGGGATATCGAACGCGTGCTGAGCAAATAGGTCGTGGCGGAGGGTTTGCCTGGGAGAGCACGGCCAATGGACGTTGGTACCGATATCGCGGCGAGTTGGAGGGTGCTACCTGGATGATGCCGGATGGAGAAACCTCGATTGTGGATGCCAATCGGCTGGATCACCCCGTGACGGTTGTGTCCTGGGATGACGCTCAGGCGTATTGTCGCTGGGTTGGAAAGCGATTGCCCACCGAAGCCGAGTGGGAATACGCAGCCCGTGCAGGAACCTCAACGATGTATTGGTGGGGAGATGGACCACCACGTGACAAGGCAGTCGAAAACGTCGCTGATGAAACCTATGTCAGCACGTTGCCGGACTGGCGCAGATTTCTAAGGGTGTTTGCCGGCTATACCGACGGCTATTTCTGGACGGCCCCCGTCGGCTCTTTCGTGCCGAATCCGTGGGGCCTGTACGATATGTTGGGCAATGTCTCGGAGTGGGTGAGTGACAGCTATCGAGAAGACTATTACGCGGTAAGTCCCCACGACAATCCTCGTGGTCCTCAAGAGGAAGACACGAAGGTGAGTCGTGGCGGCAACTTTAGCAGCTGGTATCTTGACTTTCGTGCGGCCGATCGAGGTACATGGCAAATGCATCGGACCTCTGCAACCAATACCATCGGATTCCGCTGTGCCCAGGACGGTCCCAAGTAATCTGTACCATTGACCCTCTTGCCTGTTTCATTAGGTTCTGCGCCAGGAATTTCGCCATGTTGAATCGAGAAGTATCGCCAGCCGTCCGGTCATTGCGGAAGCGAATCTGGTTGCCCCTTTGCGTTTTGTTCCTGTTTGCCTGTGGGTTTCCTCCGTTACTTTTGGCCCAGGACATCGCCCAGATCAAAAAAGGCGTGGTGAAGATCACGGCCCAGGTCGACGGCAAGAATCGAGTCGGCTCCGGTATCATCGTGAAATTGGAAGGGGATCATGCCTACATCGTGACGGCCTCGCATGTCATCGAAGGAGACCCGAAGCCGAACGTGATGTTCTTCTCGGCGCCGCACCGTCCCTTCCGCGCTCAGGTGCTGGGGTTGGAAGGGGGGAATCCCGCCGGTCTGGCCGCGCTTTTGGTCGAGGGGAAGATTCCACCCGATCTCCAGGCGTTGAACCTCGATCAGGCGACCTCCGTCAGCGGCGGCGAGTCCATCACGTTGATCGGGTTCCCCCGGGTGGAAGGTTCCCTCTGGACGGTGACGACGGGAACACTCTCAGGCCGCCGGGGCAGCGCGCTGTCGTTTGCCGGTGTGGCCGATGAGGGCAACTCGGGCGGGCCGGTGCTCTTTCAAGGGAAGGTCGTGGGGATTGTGACGGAGGTGGGCGCGAAGTTTAACAGCGCCGCGCCCGCCGTGGTGGCGCGTTTTGCTTTGGACGGATGGGGTGTGCGGCTCTCGGAAGAAGGCAAGGATCAGCCGCCAGACATAGTCCCGGAGGAACCGGAACCGGTTGCCGTTCAGCCGACGGCGCAAGCGTTGCTGGCAGGGAAATACCAGGGGCTTGGATTCAGCAGCATGGGGGGCATGGTCGGCTTACAGGCGAACTATCAGCAAAGCGGCGAGACCGTCAGCGGCTCCTATGCCAACAACCAGGGGGACTTCGGACCGATGCAGGGTCGTGTGCATGACAATGTCTTCGAGGGGCGCGCGGTCTCGCAGGTGTTTCAAGGCGTCTATTGCGATTTCGTCTCGGAAGTGAGTGGAGGCGGCAAAACCATCCAGGGTTTTCTCACCTGCAACAACGGCAACTCGGGTTCCTTCGCATTAGAACGGCAGTAGACACAAGAAGTTCTGCCATGCCGCTACAACTTGATCATGCATCCGTTCCAAGAACCGCCTTTGTCGCGACATGGTTCACGATGCTGACCCTGATCCTGTTCCCCCCTACCCTCCGGGCTCAGGACTTCGAAGAACTCAAAAGCGGCGTGGTGAAGATCACCGCCCAGGTCGAGGGGCAGCAGCCCAAGGTCGGGACCGGCTTCATCGTGCGGTTGGAGAAAGACGTCGCCTACATCGTGACGGCATCCCATGTCATCGAAGGTGATCCAAAACCCCAGATCACGTTCTTTCCGCAACCCCAGCAGCCTTTCATAGCCCAAATCATCGGGATTGAAAGCGAGAACCAGAAAGGACTTGCATCGTTGCGAGTTTCCGGTGCGGTCCCGGAAGGTCTTGTGGCACTGACGCTTGATCAGACGAGCCCGATCATCGGGGGAGAACCGGTCATGTTGATCGGCTTCCCACGGACGCTGGCCCCCTGGGCTGTCTCGACGGGCAGCCTCAGCGGTCTCAAGGGACTCGCCCTCGCGTTTCAGGCGCTTGTCGAGGAGGGTCATTCCGGTGGTCCGCTCCTGCTCAGCGGCAAGGTGATCGGGGTCGTGACCGACGCCCGGGAGCGAATGGGCTATGCCGTTCCATCGTCGATCCTCGACGTGGCATTGAGGGGCTGGCAGGTCAGGCCCGAGGGAACGGTAACCAAGGAGATCACCGGCAAGGACGGCGCGCCGATGGTGCTGATTCCGGAGGGGCGTCTTCCCACGAAAATCGTGACCATCTACGGAAATGGAACCGCCGAAGAGGTTGATGCTCCGCTCTTCAGTCTGTACGTAGCGGATAATTTCTATATTGATCGACAGCTCGTGACAATAGCGCGTTTCAGGCAATTTCTGGAAACCACCGGTCATCGTCTCAGGGGAATATACTGGGAACAGCGTGACTGGCCGGCCGATCAAAACCAAGCGATTGACATGGTGTCCTGGCACGATGCCGTTGCCTACTGCACGTGGGCACGCAAACGATTGCCGTCCGAAGACGAATGGGAAAAAGCGGCGCATGACACAGAGGGACGCATCCTTGATCCCACGGTGGCCGAATGGACATCCAGCGCTTACAATGAATCGAGATTTTTTCCCAGCGAGCCGAACGATCAGCGCCAGAGAACAATCCGGGGGAGTCTGAGTGCGTTCAATCTCAAAGTGAGAGAAGGATCTCACATTGATTACCAGGTTCGGATGCATGCTACGGCGGACAATGCTGAAGCTGGTGCCGGTTTCCGCTGCGTCAGGAATACGGCATCGGTCCACTGAGTCTGAATATGGGGGAGTGGACGAGTTCATGATGCGGACGGACCGGGATGCTCTTTTCCCTATGGGTAACCGAGCGAAGGGCCATGCGATGGTGAGGTATCTGATTATGGTCGTGACCCTGCTGGTCGGCTTGACGGCCTGGCCGGCTGCTGCTCAGGACGATGCCGAGCTGCGGGCCGGCGTCGTCAAAATAGTTTCAACCCTGGACGGCAAGCGTCGCACCGGTACCGGTTTTGTGGCGAAAGCCGACGGCACGAGTGTTTATGTCGTCACTGCCGCGCATGTGATCGAAGGTGATCCCGCGCCGAAAGTTGAGTTTTTCACGCGACAGAACATGCCGGTCAGCGCGACGGTTCTCAAGCAGGATCTCCGCTATGATCTGGCTCTCCTGAAGGCCGAGTCGCCCCAGCCACCCATCGTGCTCAAGTTGGAAACGGCCGCCGCGCCCAAAACGGGTGATGAGGTGATTACCATCGGTTTTCCCCAGACCGGCGGGGCCTGGTTGGTGAGCCGTGCAGATCTCGCCGGGCGCGACGGTGCAGACCTCATTCTTTCCGGGGGAGCGATCGATGAGGGCAACTCCGGCGGGCCGGTGATCAAGGGCGGCCAAGTGATCGGCGTTGTGCAGGGTTTGCAAGGAAAGTTCGCGCGAGCAATGCCGGCCCTCATGGTCGCGGGGACGCTCGAGGGATGGGGAATCGCAATGGTGCCGGAAGCTGCCAAGCCCGCTGGCGGGGATGCCCAGCGCGCCACTGATGCTCAAGTCGGATCAATCGATTACTCGAACTTCGAACAAGTCAAAAAAGCGGCCGATCGTGCTGATCCCAGAGCGATGTACCAACTTGCCGAGATGTATTCTGATGGTAAAGTTGTGTCGGAAAACTTTAGCGAGGCTGCGAAGTGGTACCGACGCAGCGCGGATGCCGGATACCCGAAGGCGCAAACGGGTCTTGGTGTCATTTCGCTGATCAAGGCCGCCGGACTTGCAGGTGATGATGAAAGCGCGGTCCGCTTTGCGTCCGATGAGTCAAAATCTGACGAGATTAGTAGCCTTATCTCCCACCCAGAAAAAATCCAGACTGACAATCAAGCCGACCTTAGGGATTCGGTCAACTGGTTTCGCAGAGGTGCTGAGCAGGGAAATGACGAGAAGGCACAGTTTATACTCGGCACAATGCTACTTACCGGCGTCGGTGTTCAAAAGGATTTCTCGCAAGCCGCGAAAATGTTTCAACTGGCTTCCACAAAAGAGCCAGCCGCGCAAGCAATCCTTGGACAGTTTTATCTGGACGGCATAGGCGTCAAGCAGGACCTACGTGAAGCGGCACGACGTCTGCGCGATGCAGCGGACAAGGACGAGCCTCATGCATACACCTACCTGGGCATCATGTACTGGAGGGGGATGGGGGTGGTCCAAGATTATACCGAGGCGGTCAAATGGTTGCACAAGGCTGTTAAAGAGAAAGATGCTAATCCACTTGCCAAAGGTAGCCTTGCCGCTATGTATCTAGGCGGTCAAGGCGTGCCACAAGATCACCAGAAGGCTTACGCGCTCGCCAAAGATGCAGCAGAGCAGGGAGAGAAAACCAGCCAATTCTTGTTAGGGGCAATGTTTCTTGCTGGTAAAGGGGTGGCGCAGAATTCAGAAGAAGGTCTTAAATGGCTGCAAGCGGCAGCTCGTCAGGGCGAATCCAATGCGCAGCAATTCTTGCGGGAGCGGGGGCAGAACTGGTGACCAACGACAGACATATCGTTCATTGATGGGTGAGTCCTCCCCTGGAAGGACTTTTCCGTTTAGCGGTTTGCGAGTAACGCACCTATCCAACAAGCGTTACGTGCCCCGAGGCACCGGCCTGTAGTTGGTCTGGTCTCGGAGGTTCGTTGACCCACGCTGGTTTCGTTCTATACCCCAGCTTTATAATACCGGTCTTCCCTGAGGGTGCAGAATTCCGCTCACCGAAAGGAGGTTGCCATGCTTGTTCAAGATGTGATGTCCACCGGGGTGGTCACAGCCAGGCGAAATGAGTCGGTCCGTAGCGTGGTCACCAAAATGCTGAGTCGTCATTGCGGCGCCATTCCGGTCGTCGAGGACGGCGAGCTCTTGATCGGCATGGTGACGTTGCGCGATGTCTTGATTCCGCTCTATCCTAATTACGGCGAATATATTCATGACAATGTGCACAGCCGGGATTTTGTGGAGATGGAGGAGGGCTATGCGGACGTCCTCGCTCAACGAGTCGAGGAGGTCATGAGCCTGAATCCGCTGACCGTGACGCCACGGACCCCGGTGCTGGAAGCTGCGTCCTATATGGGCTTGAAAAATTTTCGCCGGATTCCGGTGGTCGAGAAAGGGACGTTGGTCGGGATGGTCAGCGTGGGCGACATCAATCGAGCGCTTTTTTTCGAACGAGGGCATGCCGTGATGGATGAGCGCAGGGTCGCACAACCGTCAGGGCGATAGAGCGGTTGCGAGACAGAACGGGCAGCTCGTAGAATAGCCCCTTCTTGAAACTACCGACGTCTGTCACCGTCTGCGAAGGAGATGTCATGAGTCTGGCCGACAAGAAATGTATTCCGTGTCGAGGCGGAGTCCCTCCCCTCCCCGCCGATCGTGCACAGACCTTGTTGCAAGAGTTGGGACGTGGGTGGTCGCTGAATGCCCATGGCCATCTCGAGCGGCTGTATACGTTCAAGGATTTTGCGCAATCGCTGGCATTTGGGAATAAGGTCGGCGCAGTGGCTGAAGCCGAGGGCCATCACCCAGATCTGTATGTGGCCTGGGGAAAATGTAAAGTCGAGATCTGGACACACAAGATCAACGGCCTCACGGAGAGCGATTTTTATCTGGCCGCCAAAGCGGATCGAGAGTTTGAACCGTTCCGGGCGGGCGCCTAACCAGGAGAAGTCATGGCGCATCTACTGCGACAGCCGATCCTCTCGCTCGGCGCGGACGTTCTCGCGCGGCCTCCTCGACGGATTGCGGTGAATACGCCTGCGTCGTCCTTTCTGCGAGCGCCCGCGGCGAGCGTCGGTCTCGACTGTCTCGTGACGTTGCCCACGACTTATCCGGGTTTGGCCCCCGGCTTGTGCCGGATGGCCTGGGAATCTTATGAGTAGCTCTCAGGCTCAGGTGGCGCTCGTCAACATGCCCTTCAGTTTTTCGAAGTATCCCTCCATTCAATTGGGCACCCTGTCGGCGCTGTTGAAATCGAAGGGCATCGGGGTGGATTGTCATCACCTCAATGTGCGATTCGCGCACAAGATCGGGATTCCTCTCTACGAGTCGATTTGCGAGAAACGTGCCCTGTTCGGCGAGTGGCTGTTCTCCTATCTGCTGTTTCGTGACAATCCCAAACGGGCCGAGTATCCGCGGGTGTTCAAGCCGGTGTTCGAGCAGATTGCGCGGGAGAGCGGCCAGCCGATATCGTTCTTCGAAGAGATGGCCACGCGGACCGCGCCGCAATTCCTGACCGCTGCCATGACCGGCATCGACTGGGGCCGGTACAGGATCGTCGGGTTCACGTCCACCTTCGATCAAAACGTGGCCAGCCTGACCATGGCGAAGCTCATCAAGGATCTGTATCCGGACGTGAAGATCGTGTTCGGCGGCGCCAACTACGACGGCGAGATGGGGCTGGAATATTTTCGCGCCTTTCCGTTCATCGACCATGTGGTCGTGGGTGAAGGTGAGGTGACTTTCCCCGCATTGGTGGCCCATATCTTGAGCGGATCGACCGGACCCTGCCCGAAAGGGGTGACGTATCGGGAGCAGGGCGACATTCGATGTGAGCCGAATACCGCCCTCTTCACCGAGTTTGCCCAGACCGGCCCGCCGGACTACGACGACTATTATCATCTGCTGGCCGAACTCGGCACCGAGGCGTCGCGCGGCCTGGATCGTATTCTGTTGTACGAAGGCTCACGCGGTTGTTGGTGGGGTGAGAAGCACCATTGCACCTTCTGCGGGCTGAATGCGCAGAGTATGAAATTCCGCGCCAAGTCGTCCGAACAGGTTGCTCGCGAGATGGCGTATCTGTCGAGTCGCTACGATACGACACGGTTCCGGCTGGTGGACAACATCATCGACATGAAATATGTCGAGAACCTGTTCGGCCGGTTTGCCGCCGAGCACTGCGATCTGGATGTGTTTATCGAGACCAAGAGCAATCTGCAGAAGAGCCAGATCCGAACGTTGGCCGTGGGGGGGGTGAAGTGCATGCAGCCCGGTTTGGAAAGCCTCAGCCTGTCACAGCTGAAGGCCATGGACAAGGGCGTGACGCCCATGCAGAACATCGTCTGCCTCAAGTGGAGCTGTTACTACCGAGTGGCGGTATCCTGGAATATTCTGCTCGGTTTTCCCGGCGAGACGAATGAGGACTATCGGCAGCAGATCGACCTCCTGCAGTCTCTATTCCATTTGCAAGCGCCGGAGGCGACCGGGAAATTCTGGTTGCAACGGTTCAGTCCCTACTTTACGAGACCGCATGAGTACGGCGTGCGCATCACGGGTCCGGG